>Ga0157374_10001880_pt1 | contig 17639 bp, 12 predicted proteins | sample M25metaG_FD_115308 | JGI IMG/M metagenome (GOLD analysis project Ga0157374, IMG submission 115308) | Miscanthus rhizosphere microbial communities from Kellogg Biological Station, Michigan, USA - M2-5 metaG | ecosystem: Host-associated > Plants > Roots > Rhizosphere > Soil | place: USA: Michigan...
ATTCACCAGATGCTTCGCTCCAGCCTTTCTCGCGATCTCCAACTTCGTATCATCCATATCGATTGCAATCGTCTCGGCCCCCCGAAACGCACAGGACGAGATCGCTCCCAACCCCACGCCCCCACACCCGAGGACAGCAGCAAAATCTTCTTTTGCAACTCGCCCTCGCGCCGCCGCATGAAAGCCAACCGTCAATGGCTCAACGAGCCCCAACTCGACAACAGATAACTTCGCCGGATACAGCTTCTCTCGCGGAACGCGAATGTACTCCATCATCGCCCCATCGCGTTGCACACCCATCGTCTGGTTGGACTTGCAGGCATTGCAGCGCCCGCGTCTGCACGACGCACACAACCCGCAGCTCGTATAAGGAAGCACCGTCACTAGCGTCCCTGTGTGCAGGTCACCGCCACCTTCTACGACTTCCGCAGCAACTTCGTGACCCGGAATCCTCGGAAACTCCACCATCGGGTTCCGTCCACGAAACGTATTCAAATCGGTACCGCAGAGTCCCACCATCTTCACCCTCAGCAAAGCCTCGCCCTGCTGGAGAGCCGCCTCCGGTATATCGACGACCGCAGCACTCCCCGGACCGTCCATACGAAATGCCTTCATCGCCGCTCCCTACTCCAGCCTGTAAACCTGCTTCGTCGTAAGGCCGAACACGGCCTCACGTTCACTCTTACTGAACCCGGAAAAGTACTCATCCAGGACATCGAACCACTGCCGATAACCGCAGGCAACCAAGCAAACAGGCCAATCCGAACCCACCATAAGCCTCCGCGGGCCGAAGGCCTCCGCGACAACATCCAGGTAAGGCTGCAGAGACTTCGCCGTCCACGTCGCCCAGTCGGCCTCCGTCACCATCCCCGAGACCTTGCACCAGACGTTCTGTCTCTTCGCAAAATCACGGATTAGCGAAGCCCACGGCTCCATCACACCTTCGCGAATCAGCGGCTTCGCGATGTGATCCAGCACAAACTCCTGCTCAGGATGCCGGTCAACAAACTCGATCGCCTGCGGCAACTGTCGCTCGTAAACCAGCAAGTCGTACACAAGCCCGCTGCCACCCATTGCACGAATCCCTCGATTGAAGTCCTCACGCAGAAGAAAGTCATCCGGCTCACCCTGAACGATATGCCGAAGCCCCTTCAGCTTCGTTCTTCCAGCCAACTCCTCCATCGCTACGGCGAACTCCTTCGTACTTGAAATCGGCGCCCAGCCGACGACGCCTCGAATCGCCTCGCATCCGTCCGCCAAATCCAGCAGCCAGCGTGTTTCTTCCATGGTTTGACGAGCCTGTACAGCCACCGCGCCACGCACTCCAGCCGCTCGCATCTCTGCGGTGAGGTTCTCGGGCAAAAAATCCCGTCGCAATATATGCATCGCATCATTGATCCACCCATACTCCTCAGGCGTGTATCGCCAGACATGATGGTGCGCATCGATCCGTTCCATCAACTGGGCCTCACGAATCTCACAGTCAAAAACATATTTCCAATCCTGAAAATGGAGTCTACCTCATCAAAGTATGCCTGGCCATGCGAGGATCGGCGGCTTATCGAGTGTCCACTTTTTTCCTCAGTACAACAGGCATACTATGATGCTCGCATCATCGAATGCACGAGCGCATCCCGGCCCCGATTACTGAGTACTGAACCGGAGGAATTCTTATGGCGCCTAAAAAGCCAATCGCTCGCTTCTCGCTACAGAGCCGCACCGTCCTCCCTGGAAGCCAAAAGGCCGCTGCCGCACCGTCTGTGTCCGAAAAGCCATCGCCCCTCGCCCAAAAACTAACGGTCTCTGTCATTGTGCGGCGGAAACAACCGCTCAAGGCGAACCACGCCTCCGGCAAGCAGCGGCTCACGCGAGCGCAGTTCCGCGCCAGCCACGCGGCCGATCCCACTGCCGTCAAGGCCGTCCGGGCTTTCGCCAAGGAGTTCTCGCTCGCAGTGCAACCTGGGACGCCAGCGCCCGGCCGCCGCACCATCAAACTCACCGGCTCGGTCGCGAACATGCAACGAGCCTTTGGCGTCGCGCTGGTGCAGAAGACGATCGATGGCGCCACGTATCGGGTTCGCGAAGGAAGCATCACGCTGCCAGACGAACTTGTCGATTATGTAGTCGCCGTCCTCGGTCTCGACAACCGTCCCCAGGCCCAGCCCCACTTTCGCGTCGCGGGTGAAGGCCCCGTGAGCGCAGCCAGTCTTGCGCAGGCGGGGGGATTCGCCCGTCCCCATGCAGGCGCGAACGTCTCTTTCACTCCGGTTCAGGTCGGTCAACTCTATGGATTTCCATCCGGAGCCACCGCACCGAATCAAACGATCGGACTGATCGAACTCGGTGGAGGCTTTCGCCAAGCCGACATAACGGCCTTCTTCAAGTCTCTTGGGCAGAAGAACCCCAAGGTAGTCGCAGTCTCCGTCTCGGGTGGGAAAAACTCTCCCACCAACGCAAACAGCGCCGATGGAGAGGTCATGCTCGACATCGAGGTTGCAGCCGCGGTCGCCCCGGGTGCGCGAATCATCGTCTACTTCGCGCCCAACACTGATCAGGGTTTTATCGACGCCATCGCCACCGCAATCCATGACTCCACCTACAACCCAAGCGTCATCTCTATCTCCTGGGGAGCCGCCGAGGCTAACTGGACCGCCCAGGCCATGAGTGCGCTCGACGCTGCATGCCAGTCTGCCGCTGCCCTGGGAGTTAGCATCACCGTCGCCTCGGGCGATAACGGCTCTTCAGATGGAGAGACGGATGGCCAGAACCACGTCGACTTTCCAGCATCCAGCCCGCAGGTTCTTGCGTGCGGCGGGACGAACTTGCAGGGCTCTGGCTCAAGCATTACCTCGGAGACTGTATGGAACGCGCAGCCGCGCGGTGGAGCCACGGGTGGCGGAGTAAGCAACGTCTTTGCACTTCCAACCTGGCAAGCAGGAGCAGGCGTGCCAAAGCCCACCAATGCCGCAGGAGGTCGCGGCGTTCCCGACGTCGCAGGGGACGCCGATCCCGCTACTGGTTACATGATCCGCGTCGACGGATCGAACATGGTCATCGGAGGAACCAGCGCCGTGGCTCCGCTGTACGCAGGGCTGCTTGCATTAGCGAACCAGCAAAACGGGCGTTCAGCCGGCTTCATTAATCCGATCCTCTACGCCGCTAAAGCCAAGACTGCCTTCCGCGACATCACGCAGGGCAACAACGGCAACTTCTCCGCCGGAACAGGATGGGACCCATGCACTGGCCTCGGCTCTCCTATCGCGCCGCAGTTCATCAACGCTGTCAAACCCGCTAAATCTTCGCCGGGCAAAGGGAAAGGGAAAGGGAAAAGCAAGTCTGTGGGCCGCCCGCCAAAGAGCCGCCCCTCCGCTGCTCGCAAGAAATCTCTCAGAGCATCTCTTGTACGAAAACGCTCTTCATAGTGTTTGGGCCGTCGCACTGTTCTGTCATGTCAGATGGCGGCCAAATAACTCCTGCACCCGTTTCAGATCCGCCGGCGTATCAACATCCAGTTCCCCATTCGGCAGTTCAAGCGACTTCGCGTCTCTCAATAACTCTCTTGCACCTGCGTCTCCACGCAGGTGCATCAACTCCGCAAACATCTCACGCGGAAAATAAGCAGGAACCCCGTGACGTCCCGCATACGCCGAAGCCATCACCTCATCAGACGCCATCAGCGCGCGCAGGTGCTCTGCCGTGACTGCGGGCTGATCGCACGTCGTGATCACGCATCCATTCACGTTCGGCGGCATAGCCCGCACTCCCAAGCGCACCGAAGATCCCATCCCCTCCACCCACTCACTATTTGTCACTACCACGGCATCACCAAACGAACAACGCTCGCGCACCTCATCTGCCGATGCCCCCAGCACGATGACAACCGGGCTGCATTCTGCATCGCTGCATATGCGGGCCGCACGTTCCACCAACGTCTCTTCATTGAGCCGAGCAAGCTGTTTCAATTCGCCCAACCGGCGCGAAGCTCCTGCCGCCAGCACCAGGGCCGCTACCGATTTCACTGTGCAACATCCGCAGCGCACTGGGTCTGCAGATAGCGCGACGCTCCGCCTTCACTCACATGTTTCGCGACGTCCGCTGCTGTGAGACGCCGTGAAACGCCGAGCTTGCCCATGCATGCCGCCTGGGCCTCGGCGATCACAGCCAGCGCGATCGCCTCCGGCCCGTCACCTCCCAGATCAAGCCCCACAGGAGCCCAGATTCTCTCGCAGCACTCTTCCACCGATAAACCTGCCATCGCTGCCGCCTCGCTTACCAGCAGCGAACTTCTGTGGCGAGCACCCAACAGCCCAAGGTAGCGAGGCTGAATCGGAAGCAGCGCGGTTAGCATCTCACGATCCTGCTCATAGCTATGCGTCATTACCACCACGGCATCGTCCGCACAGATTCTCAGCGCTAAGACTCCACTCTGGTCCAGCCCCACCACACGATCTATTCCTGCAGCGAACCGCTCCGCGCGTACCAGATGAGCTCGCCCATCGGCAACGGTGACGGACCAGCCCAGCATCAACGCCATCGCTACCAATGGCCGCGCGTCATCCCCAGCTCCCAGTACGAACAGCCGTTGTGGCGCGCGCATCTCCTCCACAAATCGGCCCTCATACTCCTCTCCAGGTCGAAGGCCATGTGCGCACGCAAGCTTCTTCTCTCCTAATCCTTCACTGGCAAACACTAAATCGCCGCCGGAACCAAGCACCACCCGCCGCAGCGGCTTTCCCTCACCCGGAAACCACGTGACCACCACCGACTGCTCCCCGACAAGCGCGCGTTCCATTGCGCTCAACAACGCAGCGCATTCGGGAGTCTCGACCGACTCAAGCAGCAGGTCCACCACTCCGCCGCAGCCTAACCCGTATGGGACATCTGCAGTATCATCAAACATCGTCGAGTAGCGTTCCACGACCGCGCCTTCGCGCACCTTCCACGCTGCCTTGCGTGTGACTTCGGTCTCCAGGCATCCGCCGCTGATCGTGCCTGCGTACTCTCCGGCCTGCCCCAGAAGCAGTCTCGCCCCTGGCCGTCTGTAGCTTGAGCCCTCGACCCGCACAACGGTCACCAGCACACGCGCGTCGCCACGCCGCCATAACCCGACGATCTGCCGTCGCTCCATCATAGAAAGAGCTTAGACCTCAGGAAGCTTCCGAGCCAAACCTCTATCCCTTTTCAGAAAACGTATGGATTCCACACTCAAGCTTCTTTCCGCCCCAGCGGCCGCTCCGCGCGTCTGTGCCGGCCTCCGGTATTGCGGTGCACGGTTCGCACCCGCTGCTGGTGTATCCACGGCTGTACAGTTCGAGTTGGGGAATGCCTTCGCGCTCGGCATATGCCGTCACACGAGCCCAGTCCCAGTCCGCCAGCACACTCACTTTTTTCATGTGCCTGCCAGTGGGTAACCGATGGTCTTCTACCTTTTTGAGCCCAGCCCGTGTCGGCGACTGCTCACGCCTCAATCCTGTAAACCACCAGTCAAATGGTTCCAGAGAACGCATGAGTGGTTCCACCTTTCGGGCCTGGCAGCAAGCCGTTGGCTGCACGATATGAAGCTTGCCAAACTGCCCTTCGAACTCCTTCACTGTCGTCGAAGGCAGAGCGTTGACAAGATTCAATCCCCACTCCTTCGTCATGCGATCGCGGTATTCGATCAGCTCTGCGAAGTGATAGCCGGTCTCAAGAAAGATCACCGGAACATCCGGCAGATGCTGTCTGAGCATGTGCAGGGCGACCATGTCCTCAGTCTGAAAGCTCGACGTTAGACACACCGAACCTTTCGCTGCTGCCTGCGATACCTGCGCAACCAGTTCCTCTGCCGCCAACACTTCGTAATCAATCGTCGCTTCTACTACGCTCATTCGCTCGCTCCCGCCAGCCGCAGAACTTCGTCGTCATCGAGGCCCTCGCCAACCACGACCGCGCCGTCGGCAAACCCCTCGACTGCGCGAACAACCTCAGCAAGCCGCTCCGCAGAAAGCCGTCTTGCCGTAATCGCCGTAACGCCTGCAAGCTCCAACGCTCGCACAACAGGCACAAGAGCATCGTCAGGAATCAGGGCATCGTCAATCACAGTTACTCGCTGCAGGCGAATCTCCAGCGCCGAGCGCACTCTTTCGACGAGCTCCGGCCGACCAGGAACAAGCACCAGCGCGGTCTGCGAACCGGTTTCGCTTGCACGTTCTGCCGCGCCGACGATCATCGCAGCACCAACGGTCGCGTTGGTCACGCCGTCGATCAGGATCATCGAACCCGTCGTTCTGCTCTCAGCGTAAGCATCGAAGAATAGCGGCAGGTTGGTCTCCAACTCCACCTCAGCGATCTCGTTCATCGCCAGTTGTTCGGCAGGTCCATGCTCAAGCGAGCCCACATCGACGCGATACCGGATCGCCCTCACCGTCGCCCGCACTGTCCGCGTCGTGTGCTTCGCCACATACGTCCGCCCCACCACCAGCGGCTCCTCGTGCATCCATACCACCATAGCGTTCAGATGCCGCGAGGCCTCCGGCAGAGCGAGGTCATCTACCGCACTCACCAGCATCTCGCCGCGGCTCAGATCGATCTCGTCCTCCAACTCAACAGTCACGCTCTGCGGGTAGGCTGCTGCCTGAAGGTCCCCATCCCATGTAACGATTCGCTTCACGGTCGTCTCGCGCTGCGAAGGCAGTGCCTTAACGCGATCACCGGCATGCAATATACCGCGTGCCACCTGCCCTGCAAAGCCTCGGAAGTTCGCATCAGGGCGCTGCACCAACTGGACCGGAAACCGCAATGGCCCCGCCTGTCCATCCCACGCCAAAGGCACCGTCTCCAGAAACTCGAGTAGCGTCGGTCCGTCGTACCACCGCATCGCGGCGCTCGGTGTCACGATGTTGTCGCCTTCAAGCGCGCTCACCGGAATCACCGTCACACTCTTCAACCCCAGCCGCGAAGCAAACTCGACAAACTCTGCGCGGATCGCGAAAAATGTCTCCTCCGCATATCCCACGAGGTCCATCTTGTTTACTGCTGCGACCACATGGGGAATTCCGAGCAGCGACGCGATGTACGTGTGCCTGCGAGATTGTGGTAACAGCCTGCCCTCACGCAGATATGCCTTAGCGTCGATCAGCACGACTGCAACATCCGCCGTCGAGGCCCCCGTCGCCATGTTACGCGTGTACTGCTCATGCCCTGGAGTATCAGCAATGATGAACTTCCTGCGCGTCGTCGAAAAATACCGGTACGCAACGTCGATCGTAATGCCTTGCTCACGTTCAGCCTTCAGCCCGTCGGTCAACAGCGACAGATCCACGTGCCCGTTGGCGGCGCGATTGACGCGGCTCTTCTTCACCGCTGCCAACTGATCCTCATACACACTCTTCGTGTCGTGCAGCAGCCGTCCGATCAATGTGCTCTTGCCGTCGTCCACGCTACCGGCAGTCGTAAACCGCAGCATCTCCTGTCCCAGGTGCGCCTCAAGAAACTCTTCAAATCCCGTCGTCGCCGTCGCCATTAGAAGTATCCCTCCCGCTTCTTCACTTCCATCGACCCTTCTTCGTCGTGGTCGATCGCGCGATTCTCCCGTTCGCTTCTTCGGAAGGTCAGAAGCTCTTCGATAATCTTCGGCAGCGTATCTGCTTCGCTGCGCATGGCGCCCGTGCAAGGCAGGCACCCGAGGCTGCGCATACGAACCTTTACACTCTGCACTTCCTCACCGGGCAGCAGTTTCATTCCATCGTGGTAGAGCGTCATCTGTCCGCCTCTCACCACAAGCGGCCGCTCCTTCGCGAAGTACAGCGGGACAATCGGAATCTTTTCCGCATGCAAATAAAGCCAGATATCTAACTCCGTCCAGTTCGAGAGCGGAAATACCCGTATGCTCTCGCCCTTCCTCAATCGCGAGTTGTACAAACTCCACAGCTCAGGCCTCTGGTTCTTCGGGTCCCACTGCCCCGTACTGTCCCGAAAACTGTACACCCGCTCCTTCGCCCGGCTCTTCTCTTCGTCGCGCCGCGCACCGCCAAAAGCCGCATCGAAACCGCCCTCTGCCAGCGCATCCAGCAGGCTCCGCGTCTTTAATAGCCCGCAGCAGTTCTGCGTCCCCAGAGTGTATGGATTCGCACCAGCAGCGATCGCTTCCTCGTTCCGGTGCACGATAAGGTCCGCGCCGATCTCCTTCGCATACGCATCACGAAAGGCGATCATCTCGGGAAACTTATAGCTCGTATCCACATGTAATAGGGGAAAGGGAATCTTTCCCGGATAGAAAGCCTTCTGCGCCAAACGCAACATTACGCTCGAGTCTTTGCCGATGGAGTACAGCATCACAGGCCGCGCAAACTCCGCCACAGCCTCTCGCAAAATGGCTATGCTCTCGGCTTCGAGCGCCTGGAGATGGTTCAGCCTCTCCGGCAGAACCGTCTGGTCCACATCAAGGGCAATCGTTTGGGTCATTGGATATCACCTTCCCGGATTTACCTGCGCAGTGAAGAAAAGCACCACAGGCAACCGAGTTGAAAATCGATAGAGCCGATCAGAGATCGACATCATTTCTGGCAGTAGGGAGAGAGATAGCGGTCGCGTTTACCGACAACAGCGCACGCACGGACACGGGAGTATCCGGCAACAACAACAGGCGCGCTGAGCAAAATCCGCCATTGCCTAACTATAGATGGTCTTGCCCCTAAACCGCAACGGTAGGATACGCGCTCTGATTCTCGAGGGAAAGGACCGCAAAAGAGAAAATGTTTTCCACTTTCCTTGAAATAAAGTGGCAAAACTTTTCACATCTCCTCTCCTATAAGTATCCAGCCGCAGTAATACCCCGCTCATCTATTGAGAAATCGCACATTTTCACGATATCAGTCCAGTTCCATGCATTGATCGAACTTGTTTTGCTCAAGTTATGCAAAATTTTGCCTCATTATCGGATTTGGCTATCCTCCTGCAACAAAAGTTGCAGCCGGTGCGAGGGCCAACCAACGAACGCTCCCGGGGTCCCGTATCGGCTGAATAACAAATAAGCACTAAAGCCTTACTTTGCAGTATTTTGCATCACCGAACCCTAGGAGCCTTGCCATGCGTCACCAGCGTTCCTGTTGCTACGAGGTCGCACTTCTCGCAGCCATTGCTTTGCTTCTGTTTCCCTCGCTGCTCTTCTCTCAGGTCTCTGCCGCGCCCCTCATCACCAGATTAGCCGGCAGCGGATCGTCCATATTCAACGGCGATCAAGGCCTCGGCATAACCATTAACCTCGACGCCCCCACCTTCGTGGTCTTCGACGCCGCCGGAAACGAATACCTCTCCGACACTGGTCACAACTGCGTCCGCCGTATCGACTCATCCGGGAACATGACCACCGTCGCCGGCCTGGCTACGGTCAACGGCCCCGATACCTGTAATACGCCCGCGGGTGCCACTCCTACTCCTGCACAGGGACTCTTCGCACCGACCGGCCTCGTTCTCGATGACACGGGCCGCCTCTACATCTCAGACTCGCTCCACCACTGCGTGCGCACTCTCGCTCCCGGGAAATCCGGAACCGCCGAACTCACCACAGTAGTCGGAACCTGCGGCTCCTCATCGACTTCAATCATCCTCAACCCTCAGGGCCTTGCACTCGACGCCAGCGGCAATCTCTATATCGCCAGCCAGGGCCTCTCTCAGGACGGCGCTACGACTCCCTCCTACCAGGTCATACGCCACGTCGGCTCGTCCGGCGCGTCAGACGCTTGCTTGATTACTGGCACCGCCGCAGGCCAACTCACTGCCTGCCCCAACATCATTGATTCGGCCACACTCGACCGCCCGACCGGTCTCGCCTTTGACGTCACGACCAACAGCCTCTACATCGCCGACACGGGCAACCAGTGTGTCCGCAAACTGACCGGCCTCACCACGCTGGAGACAGCGGCAGGCCAGTGCGCCAGCGACGGTACGGGAACCTCGGCCACTACGCTACGCAACCCCTTCGGCGTCGCCGTCGCATCGAACGGCACGCTCCTGATCAGCCAGTCCAGCCCTGACACAATCGTCTCGCTCGCTTCCGAGGCCAGCGCTTTGACCCTCGTCGCAGGCGTTCCCAACGGTACCGCCAGCCCCTACGATCTCTCACAGGACGGCTCGCCAGCGACGACCGTCCCGCTCAATGCTCCTCGCGGAGTTGCCATCGATCGCGCTGGCAACATCGCCTTCGCCGACTCCAGGAATAACATTCTCCGCCGTATTGCGGCTCAACAAACGCCATGTATCCCGCTCACCATAGCGGTTGCAGGCGCCAGCCGCAGCTACGGCTCTGCGAACCCGGTCTTCACAGGCACCATCACCGGCGCACTGCCTTCTGAAAGAATCGGAGACACTCTCGTCGTAACCTACTCCACCGCAGCCAGTACACGCTCTGCGTCAGGCCGCTACGCTATCACCGCAGTTGTCTCCGGATCGTCGGCCGCAAACTACGTTGTCACCATCCAACCCGGTACACTTGAGATCACCGCTGCCGACACTTCCACGACACTCACTTCATCCGCTTCGTCCGCAGTCGCAGGTTCGACACTCACTCTTACTGCAACAGTGAGCTCTGCCGCCGGAACACCTGCAGGCGTAGTCGCCTTCTATGATGGCGGCACGACTCTGCTTGGCACCTCCAATCTCAACTCGGCTGGTGTCGCTACGTTCTCTATATCCAGTCTGGCTGTAGGAGATCACGCCATCGCGGCCATCTTCCGCAACACTGCAAACTTCACGACCAGCGCGGGTACCGTAACCCAAACTGTCGCCGCTGCAACCGGCAGCTTCACTCTTGCGGCCTCCCAGTCGTTTCCTGCTGCGCGCAGTGCGGGTCAGTCCGTTTACAAGCTCGCGCTCAACTCCGTCGGAATCTTTAGCGGAACCATCGCGCTCTCCTGCTCTGGCCTTCCTGCCGGCGGAACATGCGCCTTCGGCTCCAGCCCGACCCTTATGCCTGGTGGGTCTGCCAACGTAGTCGTGACCATCACGACTCCGACGACACATGCCTATCTCGCCGCGCCACCAACTAATGGTTCGGCCCGCTTTGCCCCACTCACTGCAGCCGTTCTCTTCCCCTTCGAGTTCCCGGCTTTTGCTCTCTTATTCTCCAACTCCCGCCGAAAGCGATCGGTCCGGTGCACTCTCGCACTCATCACCTTCACGATCGCAATCGCTGGACTCACCGGTTGCGGAGCCGGTGGCTCAATCGCGTCCAACAGCGCCGCCGCTCAGACCACCAGCTATACCGTTCAGATCACCGGAACCAGCCTGACCTTCAACGCGCCACCGCAGACCATCACACTAACGGTGCCTGCGCAGTAGGCATGAGTTTGCACCACTGGAGGGGGAGGAGAAAACTAGGGCTCCTTCCCTTCTTTTTTATTCCGCGCTCTGTTGCCAAGCCTTCGGCAGAGACCGGGAAATATCTGCTAAACTAATCAAGTCGGAAACAGCGATCCAGCAGGCAAGCCAGCGGCGATCCCGAACCTCGCCCCGCTCCTGAGCAGTACGGAAGCTTCCCTTTCTCCGGCCACTCATCGCAGCATACAAGTCGGGGCGTAGCGCAGCCTGGTAGCGCACCTGCTTCGGGAGCAGGGGGTCGGAGGTTCGAATCCTCTCGCCCCGACCATTCTTCAAAATTACTCAAAACCCAATCTAAAGAATAACGCAGTGTGCGTTTGGATTTCTCGCCAAGCCTCTCTCTGGCGCAATGGTAAAGCTGCCATTCCCATTGCCGAGCATGACGTCGTAGGTATCACCATCGTCCTGCTCGTAGATCACAGCGATATCCGCTACACCATCTCCGTTAAAGTCTGCAGTAGTCACGTGAGGTTTCGTCCCTCGCATGCGGAGCGGAAACGACCTTAAATACTCGAAGGAGCCCTTGCCTGTACCGACCAGCACAGTCACTGAGCTGGCACGCCAGTCGGAAATGGCGATGTCTGGAATGCCATCGTTGTTGAAATCAGCAACTGCGATCGATACGACTGAACTTTGAGGCGAGATCTGGTGAGCAGAGCTGAAGCTGCCAGTTCCATCCCCTAGAAGCAATGTCAGTGTCCCATCTTCATTCCCAACGATCAGATCAGGATTGCCATCATTGTTGAAGTCACCACCAACCATTGCGCGAGGATTTTGACCTGACAACGCCTTGGAAGTCATCGGTCTGAATGCTCCGTTCCGCTGGCCCAACGACACAACCAAATGGTCGGGATCGGAGGTTCCCTCGGTATGCAAGGTGATCCTCGCTATATCCGCGAAACCGTCACGATCGAAATCGGAGGTCACAACCAAAGCTGAAGCATCATCCACATCATCATCAGCGGCCGCCTTTGCAGCTTGAGAGATATTCGAGTCCTGCGCAGATGCGAATGCAGTAGTCGCGATCATCATAACGATCGCAGCGGAAACGATGCTAAATCTAATAGCCGCGCGGACCATCAGGCATTCCTCTAAAGAAAGACTACTCCCGTAGTGAGAGCATTTCTATTCCACCAGACGTGCCCGCACCATGAATCCTCGCCTCTAACGGAGGAAAGCCTCACAACCGTCGTAACGACTAGCGTTTTGATACGACTTTGCGATCAGTCTGCGGAAGTGTCCACGCAAAAAGTACGCCGCCGCTACTTGTCATCACAAATTGTCTTCCATCCAATTCATACGTAGCGGGCGAACTAACCATCGGAGAACCCATGCCGGCATGCCATAACGTTCTTCCATCCTTGGTCGCGAGTGCCAGCACACTGCCGTGAGCATCACCCGTAAACGTGAGACCCGAGGCGGTTGTAAGCACGCCCGCACCTGAACCGCCGTCACCTACTTCATGAGTCCAGCGCAGTTTTCCGGTTTGATAATCAATCGCCTCGATGACCCCTTTGCCCCATAATCCATAGTCCGCACCTGCCCAACCATAATTTCCGTCCGCTGCCTTAGCAAAATAGATGCTGTAGCTGGGGTGAGCATCCACAATAAACAGGCCGGTCGTTGGATCAAAACTCGGGGCGCGATAGTTCGTCATGCCACCCTCATCCGGTGCAATCAAGCGCCCATCAGGTGCAGGCTCCTTTGCTGGGTTTGGAATCGGCCGCCCTTCTTTATCGACTCCGAGCGACCAATTTACGGGTCCAAATGTAGAGGTCAGAAGACTCTTGCCATTGGTGCGATCAAGGACAAAGAAATAGCCGTTTCGGGAAGCTTGCATCAACATCTTGTGTGGTTTGCCGTGAAAGTCGCCATCTACAAGAATGGGTGTCTCCACCGCGTCCCAGTCATGCGTATCGTGAGGCGAAGCAGAGAACGCCCACGTAAGCTTTCCGGTATCCGGATTCAAGGCAACAATCGCGCAGGTATAAAGATTGTCGCCAGGCCGCGGCTTTCCATTCAACACCGGTGTAGGATTGCCCGTCCCCCAATAGAGAAGGTTGAGTTCGGGGTCGTAGGTTCCCGTCATCCACGTCATGCCGCCGGTCGTGCTGTTAGGCGTTCCTGCAGGAGGCGTACTGTCCCACTGCCATTGTGTCTCTCCGGTTTCAGGATCAATGGAGCGGAGATAGCCGGCGAGGTTATCGAAATCTCCAGACACACCGATGATTACGTGATTGCGGACGACCAGTGGGGCCATCGTCGTCCAGTAGCCCTTCTTCACATCGGCCACAACGACGTCCCAACGGATGGTGCCATCCTTCGCATTCAGCGAAATAAGATGGGAGTCGGGTGTGAGGTAGTAAAGCCACCCCTTGTACATCGCAACTCCGCGATGGCCGATATGCAATCCTTCGTCCGTCGGCTTGTTATAGTGCCAGAGCGCATGCCCCGACCTAGCGTCAACGGCCCATATGTTATCGGGGACGGTGAAGTAAAGGATGCCGTCAACGAGCAGCGGCGTCGACTTGATCGGAGCATTCTGATTTGTCTGAAACGCCCACGCCAGAGTGAGAGAACCGACATTCTCGGGGGTGATCTGGGTCAGCTTGCTATGCCGTTTGCCGGAATAATCGCCATGATACGTGGGCCAACTGTCGGATAAAGGATGAGCAAGAGCAGCCGGCTCGAGGTTCTGTGCCATCGCAGGGTCAGAGAATCCGCGAAGCAGCGCAATGATGGCAAACACCAGCGAGTATTTCCAAACTTTCATACCTAAATAAACCTCACAGCAGACCCATTGTTTAGTGCAACGTTTGCATGTATGCCATCAGATTGTGAATGTCATCGTCCGTATACTTGCCGAACAACTCCACATGACCATCAACCGGCGAATCTACCGTGTAGCGAATGCGGCTGACTGGCCATGAGTGGTAGACGCCGTCCGCGCCACGCAATCCGATCGTGAACTCATCACGATAAGCAAGTTCTCCGGTTAGCGTTTCCCCGTTAGGCAGCGTCACAGTTACCTTGCTCTTCGCATTCTTTGGATAGAGCATCTGTTGTTCCAATTGAAGACCCTGAAAACGGTTAGCAACTCCAGCCAAATCTCCCGTTGCCGAGTGGCACTTAACACAGCCGCCTGGGCCACTGAAATATCGCTTGCCCGCCTCCACATTTCCCGTCTGGAGATCACTTACATCCACTCCACGCCGTCCACCAGGACGGGATGACTTCCCTTGATTGCGAACGAATAGGAGAAGACTATGGACCTCTTCGTTCGAAAAGTTAAACGCAGGCATCTTCTTTTCCGGTCGGCCATTCCGGACTACTTCGGAAAATTTGCTTCCGTTGGTATCAGAGATCAACAGCTTGGACCGTGTGAGATCCGGCCCCGTTTCGCCACCCGCTGCATCGCGTCCATGACAGAAGGCGCAATTCCTTTGAAACAAAGGGCGCCCGGCATCGGAGACATTTCCCGTGCCGTTGGCTCCGACGGCAATATCGCTTGTTGAGAGGTATCGCATCAACTCAGCAACTTCTTCCTGAGGGAGCTTGGCGAAATTGGGCATGCGGCCTTTGCCCGTGCGAATAAGGCTTTCAATCTGCTGAGGCGTAAACTTACGGTTTACATCGAGCAAAGGTGGGAACCCCGGAAGGATACCCTCGCGCTGGTCTCCGTGGCATATTGCACAGTTCTTGGCATAGGAGTGCGCGCCAGCCGTGTTATCAGCGGGCGCATGCTCGGTTTTGGCTGTCTGACACCAACCGGGATGAGCGATAGCCGGAATGAAGCCGAAAACTACAACGAAAGCTACAGCACGAAGTCTATTCATGATCGCGATCACTACTTCCCAGGTGTTCAAATCACTCGCTACTAATCTATCCCGCGTATTTGATGAGTTGCATAAAGCCATAGTCCATATGCAGCTGTTGATGACAATGCCATAACGTATCTCCCGGATTGTCAGCGACAAAGTCGACCTCAACAGTTTCAAGGGGCATTACGTTGATGACATCCTTCTTCAATCCGCTGCTGTTCTTATCCCCGATGCGCGTGACCTCAAACGTATGACGGTGCAGATGAAGCGGATGTTGATCGCCGCTTCCGTTACGAAAGACGAGGCGATACCGTTTGCCTTCATGGACTATCAGCGAATCTGTGTTGGGCCAGGATTTATTGTTGATCGTCCATGTGTCGAACTTCGACCCGTGCAAAGACCCAATGTCGCGAAATGTCAGAACAAACGTTTCGTCCGGCTTGGGGACTGCTGTAGTAGCAGCAAACTGTGTATAGTCCCATTCCGCAGGCGCAGGATCCTTCCAGATCGGGGTTCCCTTTTTCCCAGCATACTCAACGACGATGCCCAGTCCCATCTGGCGTGCCTTCTCAAGTGTCGAGCCTAGTATCCAGACTCCGGGAGCGTTCATCTCAACGATTGCATCTACACGTTCGGCAACCGCAAGCGAGATGACCTCTACTGACTTCGGGTTCGGGACCGGATTGCCATCCATAGCGATAACTTTGAAAGTGTGTCCCGGAAGAGCAAGGACAACGTTCTCCGTTGCACTGGCATTAAGCAAACGCATCAGAACCTTCTGTCCTTGCTTGACCCGAATAGGCTCTCCCGCACCCAGCATATGCGCATTGATCGTGGCATATTTGTAGCCAACATCAGAACCGCTTGTAAGCGGTGCGTTCGAGGAGTGCTCACGCATCGTCTCGACCATCGGCACAAATGATGGCTCCCAGTGATGGATCGCGAGGTTGATCTCCTGATCATAGTGACCTGGCTGTTCCTTTCCCTCTATAAGCAAAAAACCAAATTGCCCCGTGTAGGTTCCGAGCGACAGATTGTCGTTCGCCGTCGCATGCGTGTGATACCAGCGAGTCCCGGAAGGCTTCGGAGTGAACGAGTACCGATGGGTTGTTCCGGCCGCAATCATTGGTGAACCTTCTTCCATAGCGCCATCATTAAGTGAGTCGATTGCCAAACCATGCCAGTGCACAATATCTTCTTGTGCTGTGGCGTTGGTTACATCGATGGAGACAGGAACGCCTTCGCGCAGACGTAGCAGCGGACCGGGCACCTGCCCGCTATAGCTAATGGTCTTGATAGATACACCCGGCCCAATATCGAGCGTGCACGGCTCGATGCGAAGAGCGTAGTCAGCCTTAGTTGGAGCCGCGCTATTCGCAAGAGATTTCAATGCCGAACCATTGAGTGAATGGCCGGCGAGTAGAACGCCTGCAGAGGAGAGGAAATTTCTGCGATTCATGAACAGTTCTGGTCCCCTTATGGAACGTCATCACGTTCTCGTTCTGGTCTAACGCTCTTTAGACCCACCATGGCGCTGCGGGCTTTTCTTTCAGCACAATGTCACTCAGGAAATGAGCTGCGCGGGTAAGCCCTTCTTCCGGCGAGAGAAGGCTGTCTTCATGCTCGATCGAGAGGACACCATCATAGCCGAACATACGCAACGTCGAAACGAACTCCTTCCACCACTCCGCCCCATGACCATAACCGCAAGTTCGGAAGATCCAGCCGCGGTCGCGTTCGTCGGTGTAAGGCTTCGTGTCCAGAACACCGGTGCGAGGCAAATTGGCCGAATAAAGCTGCGTATCCTTCGCATGCACATGGAAGATCGCATCTCCGAGAATGCGCACAGCCGCAATGGGATCAATGTTTTGCCAGAACATGTGGCTCGGATCGTAGTTGCAGCCGATAGAAGGGCCGGCAATCTCACGAAGACGCAGCAACGTCTCGGGGCTATAGACCACAAAGCCTGGATGCATCTCGATTGCGATCTTTACCCCATGATCGGCTGCAAACTTCGCGCGCTCTGTCCAATATGGTGCGACCACGCTGTCCCATTGCCATTTCAAAATCTCAAGGTACTCAGGCGGCCAGGGACACGTAACCCAGTTTGGCGATTTTGCCTGAGTCGAATCGCCCGGGCAGCCGGAAAAATCAACTACCGTGGAGACGCCTAATTTTTCGGCAAGAAGAACGGTCTTCCTGTTTATCTCTCGAGCCGTCTCTGCCTGTGTCCCATCAGGATGAAGAGGATTTCCGTGGCAACTCAAAGCACTGATTGACATGCCATTGTCATCAACCTTCTGACGAAACTCCTTGAGTGCCGCAGTATCGTCCAGCATTGACAGCTTGCAATGAGCATCTCCTGGATAGTTGCCGGTTGCCAGTTCTACCGTGTCAATTTGTAGCGCTTTCAGCTTCGCCAGGACTTTTTCTAGTGGCAACTGCGAAAGTAAAGGTGTAAAG
>Ga0157374_10001882_pt1 | contig 17636 bp, 29 predicted proteins | sample M25metaG_FD_115308 | JGI IMG/M metagenome (GOLD analysis project Ga0157374, IMG submission 115308) | Miscanthus rhizosphere microbial communities from Kellogg Biological Station, Michigan, USA - M2-5 metaG | ecosystem: Host-associated > Plants > Roots > Rhizosphere > Soil | place: USA: Michigan...
CTGATTGCCCCGATCGCGATGGAAGACGGTTTGCGCTTCGCGATTCGCGAGGGCGGTCGTACCGTCGGCGCCGGTGTCGTCGCAAAAATTATCGAGTAATAAGGTTTGGGCGTAGCCTAAGGTCGCGCCCGGCCTGTCCTTGTTGAGGTGGGGATGCACGATGTGTGTCCGTTAACCTGGGCATTTGAGGAAAATACAATGGCAACAGCTATTCAACATCAAAAGATCCGTATTCGTCTCAAAGCTTTCGATTATCGGCTGATTGATCAGTCGGCTATGGAAATTGTCGAGACAGCTAAGCGTACAGGCGCGGTGGTAAGAGGTCCTGTACCCTTACCGACAAGGATTGAGCGTTTTGACGTATTGCGCTCTCCTCACGTTAACAAAACATCACGCGATCAGTTTGAAATTCGTACTCATCTTCGTTTGATGGATATAGTTGATCCTACTGACAAAACGGTAGACGCTTTAATGAAGCTGGATCTTCCCGCTGGTGTGGATGTCGAAATTAAGCTTTAGATCGTTAAGAGAAGGTGATGTTTGGTTTAACGAGAGCTGAAGACGATTTCTTTAAATGAGAACCGCATCTTTTTGATGTTGATGCATCAAAAAAGTTGCGTGTTGATGGGCGGGCACGTATAATCCGCCCCTTCTTTTGCATGGTCGGTCAATCGAAACCGGCGCCTTTAACCAAGGTTAAACTACAAAACAGCTAAGCTTAAAATTGATAAGCGTGTATTCAGTCGTTTCAGTTTCATGGCGTTTAAAAATGGCTGGTTGTTTTGTAGCCCGATTGAAAGGGTGAAAATTATGACTATCGGACTTGTCGGTCGCAAGATCGGCATGACTCGTATATTTACCGAGGACGGTGATTCCGTGCCGGTAACAGTGGTGGATGTGTCTGCTAATCGTGTTACGCAAATAAAAACTCCTGGCGTGGATGGGTATGCTGCGGTCCAGGTCGGCTTTGGGGTGCGTCGCGCAAATCGTGTCGCAAAGTCCCAAAAGGGACACTTTGCTAAGGCGGCTGTTGAGGCGGCTGAGGTTCTCAAAGAATTTCCGCTATTGTCAGATGATCTGCCGAAATACCAGGTTGGTGGGGTTGTTGGGGCGGATGTCTTTGCGACTGGGCAATTGGTTGATGTGACCGGGACCTCTCAGGGCAAAGGCTACGCCGGTGTAATAAAACGGCATAACTTTAGCTCAAACCGCGCAACTCACGGTAATTCTCGTTCGCATAATGTTCCGGGGTCTATTGGTATGAGACAAGATCCGGGGCGCGTATTCCCTGGTAAGCGCATGTCCGGCCATTTGGGGGCTGTCACTAGAACGGTGCAATGCCTTGAGGTGGTGCGTGTTGATTTGGAGCGTGGTTTGCTTCTTATTAGGGGGTCTATTCCGGGGTCTAAGGGCGGTAGCGTTATAGTGCGCCCAAGCGTTAAGGCGGGGGCGTAATATGGAGCTGAAACTTATTGATGCCAGCGGAAATGCTACGACTTCTGTCTTGGCTTCTGACGAGTTGTTTGGTAGGGATTATAACGAAGCGCTGATTCATCAGGTTGTTACTGCATTTCAAGCTAATGCGCGTAGTGCTAGTAGTGCGCAAAAGGGGCGAAGTGAGATTAATAAAAGCACCAAAAAACCATGGCGGCAAAAGGGTACCGGGCGTGCGCGCGTGGGTAGGGCTTCTAGTCCGTTATGGCGCGGGGGGGGTAAAATTTTTCCTAATGGTCCGGAAGAAAATTACTCGCAAAAAATTAATAGAAAAATGTATCGGGCTGGTATTGCGGCCATTCTTTCGCAGTTGGTTCGTGAGGGGCGGCTCTCTATTATTGAGGATTTGAAGCTAGAGACGCCTAAAACTAAAGCACTTGTACAAAAAATAAGAGGATTTGGTTTTGATCGAGTCATGATCGTTACCGATAAGATGGACGAAAATCTTTATCTATCGTCGCGTAATTTACACAATGTTTTTGTTACCGATGTGGCTGGGGCTAATCCAGTTAGCTTGATTTACTTTCCGCAGGTTGTAATGACTCGGGAAGCGGTCAAAAAAATTGAAGAGGTGCTTGTATGACCAAGTTCAATGAGCAGCGCTTGATGACAATCTTGCGTGCACCGGCGATTTCGGAAAAAAGCACCTTTGTTGCAGACAAATACGAACAAGTGGTGTTTCGTGTTGCTCCGGACGCAACTAAACCGGAAATTAAAGCGGCGGTTGAGCTTCTCTTTAAGGTGCAGGTAGAGAGCGTCAATGTGGCTAACGTAAAGGGCAAAGAGAAGCGCTTTGGGCGATTCATCGGCAAGCGCCGAGATTGGAAAAAGGCATATGTTTGTCTCAAGCCCGGTCAAGAAATTAACTTTGCCGAAGCGCAGTAAGGGAGTGCACATATGGCGCTGATTAAAGTAAAACCAACGTCGCCCGGTCGTCGGGCGGTAATTAAAGTTGTTTCGCCTAATTTATATAAAGGCAAACCTGTCTCATCGCTGCTGGAAAAGCAGTCAAAAAATGCGGGGCGAAATAATAACGGCCGCATTACTACGCGACACCAGGGCGGTGGGCATAAGCAGCATTACCGTCTGGTTGATTTTCGTCGCAATAAAGACGGTGTTCAGGCGATTGTGGAGCGTTTGGAGTATGACCCCAATCGTACAGCGCACCTCGCTTTGTTGTGTTACAAAGATGGAGAGCGTCGCTATATTATTGCTCCTAAGGGTGTTGTGGTGGGTGTGATGCTGCAATCTGGTTCAGATGCTCCTATTAGGTCTGGTAATGCGTTACCCCTTCGCAACATTCCTGTTGGTAGCACCATTCACTGTGTCGAAATGCAGCCAGGCAAAGGAGCTCAGTTAGCAAGGTCGGCTGGTGCTTCTGTGCAGTTGCTCGCACGAGAAGGTGAGTATGCGCAGTTGCGGCTGAGATCCGGCGAAATTCGCAGGGTCCACGTAAATTGCAGGGCGACGATAGGGGAAGTTGGCAACGAGGAAAACTCATTGCGTTCGATCGGTAAGGCTGGTGCGAAGCGCTGGCGCGGTATCCGACCAACCGTAAGAGGTGTGGCAATGAACCCAGTTGATCATCCGCACGGTGGTGGCGAAGGTAAGACGGCTGCCGGGCGTCACCCTGTTACACCTTGGGGGTTGCAGACCAAAGGTAAGAAAACCCGCAAGAACAAGCGTACGAACAATATGATTGTTCGTTCTCGCCATAAGAGCTAATTGAGGTCACCATGGCACGTTCAGTAAAAAAAGGCCCGTTTGTAGACGAGCATTTGTTAAAGAAAATCGAAGCGGCTAACGCGACGAAAGATAAGCGACCAATTAAAACGTGGTCGCGACGCTCGACGATTTTGCCGGATTTCGTTGGATTAACCATTGCTATTCATAATGGTAAACAACATATCCCGGTATATGTATCGGAAAACATGGTGGGTCATAAGTTAGGCGAATTTGCCCTTACCCGCACCTTTAAAGGGCACGCCGCTGACAAAAAAGCGGCCTCGTCTAGGAAATAGGAATCTTAAGCGATGAGAGTAGAAGCCAAACTATACGGTGTGCGACTATCGGCTCAAAAAGGTCGGCTGGTGGCTGATCAGGTGCGCGGTCTCAAGGTGGACAAGGCATTAAGTCTGCTTACCTTTAGCCCTAAAAAAGGCGCAGCCATTATAAAGAAAGTGCTGGAGTCAGCTATTGCTAATGCCGAACATAATGCCGGCGCTGATATCGATGAACTTAAGGTCTCCACTATATATGTGGAAAGAGGGCCTGTGCTGAAGCGCTTTACGGCTCGTGCGAAAGGTCGAGGTAACCGGATAAGCAAGCAGACCTGCCACGTCTTTGTAACTGTGGCTGACGAAGGGAAATAATATGGGACAGAAGATTCATCCAACTGGGTTTCGGCTGGCCATTAATAAAAACTGGTCATCGCGGTGGTATGCCAGTAGTAAAGCATTCGCCGGTATGCTGCATGAGGACATTAAGGTTCGCGCGTTTTTGAAAAAGAAATTAGGGCATGCAGCAGTAGGACGCATTGTTATCGAGCGCCCGGCAAAAAATGCCAAGATCACTATTTTCAGCGCGCGTCCTGGTGTTGTTATCGGGAAAAAAGGCGAAGACATAGAGTCCTTGCGTGGCGGTTTACAAAAACTGATGGGCGTACCGGTTCATGTAAATATAGAGGAAATCCGTAAGCCCGAAACGGACGCACAAATAATCGCCGATTCAATTGCGCAGCAGTTAGAGAAACGAGTTATGTTTCGCCGCGCGATGAAGAGAGCGATGACAAACGCGATGCGACTCGGGGCTCAGGGAATACAAATAACCAGTTCTGGCCGTCTAAATGGCATCGAAATTGCGCGTACAGAGTGGTATCGGGAAGGCCGCGTGCCACTGCATACATTGCGGGCCGATATTGATTACGGTTTTTCGGAGGCAAAAACTACTTACGGCGTCATTGGCGTTCGAGTTTTGGTGTTTAAAGGCGAGATAATGGGCAAAGGTGAGGCGCCGGTAGTTGCAGCCCCTGAGCCTGAAAAGAAAGCCAGAAGAGCAGGAGCAAAACATGCTGCAACCAGCTAGAAGAAAGTACCGTAAGGAGCAAAAAGGACGTAATACCGGCGTGGCTACTCGCGGTGCTAAGGTTAGTTTCGGTGAGTACGGTTTGAAGGCAGTTGGTCGAGGAAGGTTAACAGCACGACAGATCGAAGCTGCTCGTAGAGCGATGACTCGTCATATTAAGCGAGGCGGGCGAATTTGGATTCGTATTTTTCCAGATAAACCTATTTCCAAAAAACCTGCGGAAGTTCGAATGGGTAATGGAAAAGGTAGTCCCGAGTATTTCGTGGCCGAAATTCAGCCCGGTAAGGTGCTGTATGAAATGGACGGAGTGGATGAGGCATTGGCGAGAGAGGCATTTCGTTTGGCGGCTGCAAAACTTCCAATTCAAACGACGTTTGTTGTTCGTCAAATCGGGGGTTAACTCATGAAGGCTAATGAATTAAAAACCAAGTCTATTGTAGAGTTGAACGAAGAGTTAAATTCTCTTTTGCGCGCACACTTTGGTTTACGTATGCAGAAAGCAACGCAGCAGCTTACAAATACTAGTCAGCTAGAAAAGGTAAGGCGAGATATTGCGCGAGTGAAGACAGTGATTGCTGAAAAAGGGGGGCAAGCATGATGGCTGAAAAGAAAACCATTAGAACACTCACGGGGCGGGTGGTTAGTGACAAAATGGATAAGACAGTTACAGTGCTTGTTGAGCGTCGAGTTGCTCACCCCGTTATTGGTAAAGTGGTGCGCCGGTCCAAGAAATATCATGCCCATTGCGAAAACAATGAGTTTAAACCTGGTGATGTAGTGACAATTCAAGAATGCAGGCCATTGTCAAAAACTAAGTCTTGGAAAGTAATGGCGTTAATTGAAAAAAGTAGGGAAATTTAATACCTATTTGTTGCGCAAATAAAATAAGTGCCGTATAATTTTTTGTTTCCCTGCTCGGGGTTTTGGTTTCGTTAAGGCTGAGCTCGAGCGTTCATCCCTTCGGGATCCAAAACTGACTGCAGGCAAGGCCGGCGGGTTAAGTTGGAGAGGTAAAAAATGATTCAAATGCAGTCCATTTTGGATGTCGCCGATAATACCGGTGCCCGTTCGGTTATGTGTATTAAAGTATTGGGTGGGTCTAACCGGCGGTATGCGTCTATCGGAGATGTTATTAAGGTTAGTATCAAATCTGCTCAACCACGCGGGCGTGTAAAAAAGGGTGAGGTTTACAATGCCGTGGTCGTGCGTACTGCTAAAGGCGTGCGTCGTTCTGATGGGTCTCTTGTGAAGTTTGATGGAAATGCGGCTGTGTTGCTGAACAATAAGCTGGAACCGATTGGTACTCGCATTTTTGGGCCAGTAACTCGTGAGCTGCGCACCGAGCGATTCATGAAGATCGTCTCGTTGGCTCCTGAAGTGCTGTGAGGGAAGTGTGATGCAAAAAATTCGCAAGGGTGATGAGGTTGTTGTGCTGACCGGCAAGGATAAAGGAAAGCGCGGCGCTGTGTTGCGTGTATTGCTTGAAGACAACGCGTTGGTGGTTGAGGGTGTTAACAAAGTAAAAAAGCACCAAAAACCTAATCCTATTAAAGGAATGGCTGGAGGCGTTGTGGAGATTGAAATGCCTATACATACATCCAATATAGGATTGTTTAATGCGGCCACTCAAAAAGCTGACCGCGTTGGTTTTAAAGATGTGGACGGTCGTAAGGTCCGCTACTTTAAGTCAAGCGGTGAAGTGGTTGATGCCTAAAGGTTACGAAAATGACTCGTTTGCAATCCTATTATAAGGAGGCGGTGGTGCCGCAACTGGTTAAACAGTTCGGTTACAAATCCGTCATGGAAGTGCCGCAAATTACCAAAATCACGCTCAATATGGGCGTTGGCGAGGCGGTGGCCGATAAAAAGGTTTTAGAACACGCTGTGGGCGATATGGCTAAAATTGCCGGGCAAAAACCCGTCATTACAAAGTCAAAAAAGTCTATTGCGGGTTTTAAAATTCGGCAAGGGTATCCTATTGGATGTATGGTTACGTTGCGCAAGTCTCATATGTACGAGTTTTTGGATCGACTAATTTCTATAGCGATTCCACGTATTCGCGATTTTAGAGGTATTTCTGGAAAGTCATTTGACGGCCGCGGAAATTTTAATATGGGCGTTAAAGAACAGATAATTTTTCCGGAAGTCGAGTACGACAAGGTCGATGTATTGCGTGGTTTAAATATTTCGATCACCACTACAGCAAAAACCGACGATGAGTGCAAAGCGCTCTTGGCGGCGTTTAAATTTCCTTTCAAGAACTGAGGTTGATGTGGCCAAGGTAGCGCTAATCAATCGAGAGCAGAAGCGCCGCGATACGGTAAAAAAATTTGCTGCGAAGCGTGCTGAACTTCTTGCTGTCATCAATAACTTTAAAGCAAGCCCGGAGGAGCGTGTAACGGCGCGACAGAAATTGCAGTCGTTACCGCGAAATGCAAGCCCGACTCGTCTGCGTAACCGTTGCGCACTGACCGGTCGTCCCCGTGGTGTATTCCGTAAATTTGGCCTGGGCCGGAACAAACTTCGCGAAATAGCAATGCGAGGCGAAATTCCGGGTGTGGTCAAGGCGAGTTGGTAGTGAGGTGACAATATGAGCATGAGTGATCCAATCGCCGATATGTTGACGCGTATTCGCAATGCGCAGGCATCAGAAAAAATGGTTGTTAATGTGCCGGCTTCAAAACTCAAAAAGTCGATCGCGCAAGTGCTGGTTGATGAAGGTTATATTGAGGGTTTTAGCTTAAAGACGGTCGAAGGGCGTCCTGTTATGGAAATTAACCTTAAGTACTATTCTGGGCGTCCGGTAATCGAGAAAATCGAGCGGGTTAGTCGCCCTGGTTTGCGTATCTACCGCGGCAATAATGAAATACCTAAGGTTATGAATGGCCTTGGCATAGCAATAGTCTCTACCTCAAAAGGGGTGATGACTGATCGTCGCGCTCGCGCTAGCGGTGTGGGTGGCGAAGTGCTTTGTATTGTCGCATAACGGGAGAAGATTATGTCTCGAGTTGCGAAAAATCCGGTAGTAGTCCCCGCCGGTGTAGAGCTTAATGTTGGAACGCAGGGACTTATTTCAGTAAAGGGGCCTTTGGGTAATTTGCTACACCAGTTTAATGCTGATGTCCTTATTGAGAAAGACGGCGATAAGGTGCTCTTTAAGCCAGCGAATGCAAGCCAACAAGCCGGGGCAATGTCGGGTACGGCGCGTGCGGTTGTTGCAAACATGGTGCTGGGTGTTAGCAAAGGCTTTGAGAAAAAGTTATTGTTGGTGGGGGTTGGTTATCGAGCGCAAGCACAAGGTGCGTTGCTTAATTTGTCGTTAGGTTTTTCGCATCCTGTGGCTCATAAAATGCCCGATGGTGTAAAGGTTGAAACACCAACGCAAACAGAAATTCTTATTAAAGGTATTGATAAGCAAAAAGTCGGTCAGGTTGCGGCAGAAGTAAGGGCTTACCGCAAGCCGGAGCCCTATAAAGGAAAGGGTGTTCGTTACGCCGATGAAGTCATAGTGCTTAAAGAGACCAAGAAGAAGTAATTGAGGTTTATATGGACCAAAAAAAACAGGCGCGGCTACGTAGAGCAAAGCAAACTCGAGCAAAAATCAGTGAGCTAAGGGCGATACGTTTGTCAGTTCACCGAAGTAACTTGCATATTTATGCGCAAATTTTTGACACCAAAGCCGGAAAAATTTTAGCGAGCGCCTCATCACTTGAAAGCGATGTTCGTAAAGAACTTCCAAACGGTGGTAATCAGGCGGCTGCCACCTTGGTTGGTAAGCGTATCGCTGAAAAAGCTAAAGCTGTTGGTATTGAAAACGTCGCATTTGATCGCGCCGGGTTTCGTTACCATGGCCGTGTAAAAGCGTTGGCCGATGCTGCTCGTGAAGCTGGCCTCAAATTCTAGTCCGACGTTAGAGACGCAAGAATCCGAGATAGGGAATTCGTAAATGGCAAAGATTGAAACCGAAGAGCGCTCCGACGGTTTGCGGGAAAAGATGGTTGCGGTAAATCGTGTAACCAAAGTCGTGAAGGGCGGACGTATTCTAGGCTTCGCCGCACTAACTGTGGTCGGTGATGGCGATGGCGGCATCGGCATGGGAAAGGGCAAAGCTCGAGAAGTACCAGTTGCTGTGCAGAAGGCTATGGATCAAGCTCGCCGTAAATTGGTGAAAATCAACCTCAGGAATGGCACGTTGCATCATGCGGTTATTGGTAAGCATGGTGCTGCTACTGTTTTCATGCAGCCAGCGGCCGAAGGCACCGGAATTATTGCCGGCGGACCAATGCGGGCGGTGTTCGAGGTAATGGGTGTTACAAACGTGCTTGCTAAGTGCCACGGGTCAACTAACCCATATAACGTTGTGCGTGCGACGCTAAATGGATTGGCGGAGATGAACCGGCCGTCCGAAATTGCGGCGAAGCGAGGCAAAACGATTGAAGAAATTTTCGGGTGATTCTTATGAGCAACGAAAAGATGATTAGGGTGACGCTAATTAAAAGTGTCATCGGTACTAAGCAGTCTCATCGAGCTACGGTGCTTGGTTTGGGGCTCAAACGTCTTAACCAAACAGTGACTCTTATTGATACGCCCGAGGTTCGTGGAATGATTAATAAAGTCAATTACCTAGTAAAAGCCGAGGCGTAATTATGCTATTAAATTCTATTAAACCAGGTGCGGGCGCTAAGAAAGCTAAACGGCGAGTTGGGCGTGGAATTGGTAGCGGCTTAGGAAAGACGGCCGGGAGAGGCCATAAGGGACAAAAATCTCGTTCTGGTGGTTTTCATAAGGTGGGTTTTGAAGGCGGGCAGATGCCATTGCAAAGGCGCCTACCAAAGCGCGGATTTGTTTCTATGACCCCGCAAACTGCTGAGGTTCGTCTAGGAGATCTTGTGAAGATTCAAACGCAAGACATAGATGTATTGGCATTAAAGCAAGCGGGTTTAATTCCTTCTAATGCAAAAAGCGCGAAGGTATATCTTTGTGGCAATCTATCGAGAACGGTAAAGCTTCAAGGTATCGTGGCAACCGCTGGGGCAAAAAAGGCAATTGAGGCTGCCGGTGGCAGTGTTAGTAATAATTAAGGACTATTGCATTGGCTAGTAATGCTCTTGGAATGATGGGAAAAATGGGCGATTTGAAACGTCGCTTATTATTCCTATTAGGTGCCTTAATCGTTTATAGAATTGGTGCGCATATTCCAGTACCCGGCATTGACCCAATAGCGCTGGCAAAGCTTTTTGAGTCTCAGCAAGGCGGGATTTTGGGAATGTTTAACATGTTTTCCGGCGGAGCATTATCGCGATTTACGGTGTTTGCGCTGGGTATCATGCCTTATATTTCGGCCTCAATTATCATGCAGCTATTGACTGTCGTGATGCCGAGTTTGGAAACATTAAAGAAGGAAGGTGAAGCTGGGCGCCGAAAAATAACCCAATATACTCGATATGGTACGGTTGGGCTGGCGTTTTTTCAGGCGTTTGGTATAGCGATGGCATTGGAAGCGCAACCGGGATTGGTATTGGAACCGGGAATCGCGTTTAGATTAACGACTGTAATCACGTTGGTCACGGGCACCATGTTTTTGATGTGGCTTGGTGAACAGATTACTGAGCGTGGCCTCGGAAATGGTATTTCTATTATTATTTTTGGGGGTATTGTCGCCGGCTTACCTCGAGCTATAGGCGGAACCTTAGAACTAGTAAATACGGGATCTTTTTCTATACCGTTTGTGGTTCTTCTTTTTGCTGCAGTAATTTTGGTAACCTGGTTAGTAGTGTTTGTGGAGCGAGGCCAGAGAAAAATTTTGGTTAATTATGCAAAACGCCAGGTAGGAAACAAGCTTTATGGTGGGCAGAGCTCCCATTTGCCGTTAAAGCTAAATATGGCGGGTGTGATTCCCCCAATTTTTGCCTCTAGTATTATTTTGTTTCCCGCGACGTTAGCTGGTTGGTTTGGCAGCAACGAACATTTCACGTGGCTTAAGGATCTTGGATCCGCCTTGCATCCTGGGCAGCCAATTTACGTGATGCTTTATGCGGCAGCTATAGTTTTTTTCTGCTTTTTCTATACCGCGTTGGTGTTTAACCCAAAAGAGACTGCAGATAATTTAAAGAAAAGTGGGGCGTTTGTTCCTGGTATTCGTCCGGGTGAACAAACTGCGCGATATATCGACAAGATCATTACTAGACTTACTTTGGTAGGTGCTTTTTATATAACGCTAGTATGCTTACTGCCGGAGTTGCTGATTGTAAAGTTCAACGTGCCTTTTTATTTTGGTGGTACGTCATTGTTGATTATTGTTGTCGTTACTATGGACTTCATGGCGCAGGTGCAAGCTTATGTGATGTCGCACCAGTATGAGAGCTTATTGAAGAAGGCAAACTTTAAAGGTGGATTTCCAGTTCGTTGAGACTGGAGTCCTTTGTTAAATTTTAGCGACGGTTAATGGCCAAAGAAGACACGATACAGATGCAAGGGGAGATTCTTGAAACACTCCCCAATGCGACCTTCCGGGTCAAGCTCGAAAATGGGTATGTCGTACTAGGCCACATTTCCGGAAAAATGCGTATGCATTACATACGAATTCTTCCTGGCGATAAAGTCACTGTAGAATTGACGCCATACGATTTAACTCGAGCACGCATTATTTTCCGGGCGAAGTAATAAGGAGCAACTAAAGATGAGAGTTCAAGCCTCTGTAAAAAAGATTTGCCGCAAATGTAAGTTGGTGCGGCGTAATAGAGTATTGCGGGTGATCTGCTCCGATCCTCGCCACAAGCAGCGCCAGGGCTAAGCCTTCGCGTCTATATCATTTCGCACTAACTGGGGTAAGTTATGGCCCGCATTGCTGGGGTAAATATTCCGAATCATCAACATGCTGAAATCGCTTTAACAGCGATTTACGGTATCGGCCGTACTCGCGCACGCAAAATTTGTGAAGCTGCGGGAGTTGCGTGTACAACTAAGATCAAAGACGTTGATGACTCCGCCATGGACAAGTTGCGCGACGAGGTGACTAAGTTCACGGTAGAGGGCGATTTGCGTCGTGAAGTAACTATGAACATCAAGAGATTGATGGATCTTGGTTGTTATCGCGGGGTTCGCCATCGTCGTGGACTTCCTGTTCGCGGTCAGCGCACTCGCACCAACGCCCGCACCCGCAAGGGACCGCGTAAGGCGATTAAGCTCACGAAGTAAAGGATCAATAAATGGTCAAAGCAGCAGCTCAGCGTGTTCGTAAAAAGGTTAAGAAAAATATAGCCGAAGGTATTGCTCACGTGCACGCCTCTTTCAACAATACCATTATCACGATTACTGATCGGCAAGGTAATGCGCTTTCTTGGGCGACGTCAGGGAGCCAGGGATTTAAAGGCTCCAGAAAGTCAACGCCGTTTGCTGCACAGGTAGCGGCCGAGCAGGCCGGAAAAGCGGCACAGGAGTGTGGAGTAAAAAATCTGGAAGTGCGTATTAAAGGTCCTGGGCCTGGCCGGGAGTCGGCCGTACGCGCGTTAAACGCGATCGGCATCAAAATTACTAGCATCGCAGATGTGACGCCGCTGCCTCATAACGGCTGCCGTCCGCCCAAAAAGCGCCGAATTTAAACCGGCGCCGTCGAAGCTTAGGAGAAAACTGTGGCAAGAAATTTGGACCCGAAATGCCGTCAATGCCGGCGTGAAGGCGAGAAGTTGTTTTTAAAAGGTGAGAAGTGCTTCACTGATAAATGTGCAGTTGAGCGCCGATCGTATGCACCTGGTCAACATGGGCAGAAAAATGCCCGTGTGTCTGACTATGGAAAGCAACTGCGCGAAAAGCAAAAGCTGCGTAAAACTTATGGTGTGCTTGAGCGGCAATTCCGTACCGTTTATAAAGAGGCGTCACGGCAAAAGGGCGTTACAGGCGAAGCTTTGTTGCAGCTTTTAGAAAGCCGGCTGGATACTGTTGCTTATCGTATGGGGTTCGGCGCGTCTCGTTCAGAAGCTCGACAAGTAGTGCGTCATAACGGAATTTTAGTTAATGGCAAGCGCGTCAATATTCCATCTTATCTGGTACGGCCAGGTGACGCTGTCGAGGTGGCTGAGAAAGCAAAAGCGCACTTGCGTATTAAGGCGGCTGCCGCAGCTGCAGAGCAGCGGGGGTTCCCTGAATGGATTGAAGTAAATACTCAAAATTTAAAGGGTGTTTACAAAGCTAAACCGCAACGTGCCGAATTGCCTCAGACGATCAACGAATCGCTCGTTATCGAACTGTATTCCAAGTAACGATCGGCTCTACAGCGATCAAAATATCTTAGGTCTAAGGCCAGAGGACACACATGGGAAGCACAGCAACCAATTTTCTGAAGCCGCGTATTATTGATGTTCAGAACGTTTCGCCGTCGCACGCGAAGGTAACCATGGAGCCCTTCGAGCGAGGTTATGGTCATACCCTTGGCAACGCCCTGCGTCGTATTTTGCTTTCGTCTATGCCGGGATTTGCGCCGACGGAAGTAAAGATTGCGGGTGTTGTGCACGAGTATTCCACGCTGGAAGGTGTGCAAGAAGACGTGGTCGATATTCTTTTGAACCTAAAAGGTATCGTATTGAAAATGCACAACCGTAATGAAGCGGTGTTGAGATTGAAGAAATCTGGCGCAGGTCCCGTCACGGCTGCCGATATCGAACCGTCTCATGATATTGAAATTATTAATCCTGACCATCTCATTGCTAATTTAACTGCTGGTGGTAAGTTAGATATGCAAATTACTGTGCAAAAAGGTCGAGGATACGAGCCCGCTACGTTGCGCAAGATCAATGATGAGTCTAGAGCAATTGGTTCAATTCAAATGGATGCGTCGTTTAGCCCGGTTCGCAAAGTCAGCTACGCTGTTGAGAGTGCTCGTGTGGAGCAACGTACTGATTTGGACAAACTGGTAATGGATATCGAGACCAACGGGGTTATTGAACCAGAAGAAGCGGTTCGCGCCGCTGCAAGAATTTTAATGGATCAATTGTCCATTTTTGCAGATCTTCAAGGTACTCCAACCTTTGCGGAAGAGTCCAAGGGACCGCAGGTTGATCCCATCTTGTTGCAGCCTGTAGACGATTTGGAGTTAACGGTTCGCTCCGCCAATTGCTTGAAGGCAGAAAACATTTATTACATTGGCGATCTAATTCAGCGAACAGAGACGGAGCTATTAAAAACGCCAAATTTGGGCCGCAAATCTCTTAATGAGATTAAGGAGGTTTTGGCCTCTAAAGGGCTTACCCTCGGCATGAAGCTGGAAAACTGGCCGCCTGCCAATTTAGGCACCAAGTAAACAAAAGCCAAAAATGCCCGCTTGTGAAAGCCGGCTTAAAGAAATAAAGGAATTATCATGCGTCATCGCCAGAGCAACCGGAAACTGAACCGCACAACGAGCCATCGGCTCGCTATGCTGCGCAACATGGCAAACTCCTTGTTGCAGCATGAAGTAATAAAGACAACACTGCCAAAAGCTAAGGAATTGCGTCGGGTGGCGGAGCCTCTTATTACTCTTGGAAAGACTCCGACGCTTGCCAATCGTCGTCTTGCTTTTAATCGAACCCGTGATCGTGACATCGTGACCAAACTTTTTGAAGAGCTTGGTCCGCGTTATAAATCTCGTAATGGTGGGTATTTACGGATTCTGAAATTTGGTTTTCGCCCCGGAGACAACGCGCCTATGGCGTTGGTTGAGTTAGTTGATAGGCCAGACGTGGCTGATGCAGCAGAAGGCGATGAGCAAGCAACGGCGGCCGCTTAGTAAGGGAATCGCTTTAGTAGGTTGGTGTGTTTGTTGTTACCTTAAAAGCATTACGCACCTTAAAGTAAAAAAGCCAGGTTAATACCTGGCTTTTTTATTTGCTGAATTAAGAGTTTTTTGATATCGGCCCTTATTAAACCGAATTCTTAATGTAGGAAACATAAGCTATATATTCGCCTATATGTCGCGGTCTTCTCACTTGGCCCTGATATTAAAAGTTTTATCGTCGGATCCTTCGTTATTTACCGGAAAATAGCACCTACGTTTTTCACCTTTCGGTAAGACCCACATCATTTAGTATTAAGACTACGTCCTACCGCTTCAGCAACCTCAATGCCGTCAATTGCCGCTGAGTAAATACCGCCTGCATAACCCGCTCCTTCTCCTGCAGGAAACAAGCCTTCAATATTTAGGCTTTGATAAGCATCATTGCGCTTAATACGAATAGGGGATGAGGTACGAGTTTCTACGCCGGTTAGCACAGCATCATGCATGGCAAAGCCTTTGATTTGTCTGTCTAGCGCAGGTATGGCCTCTCGTATAGCATCAATCGCATAGTCGGGTAATGCGCTATTTAGGTTGCATGGATGAACCCCCGGTGTATATGAGGGCAAAACGGAACCAAGCACAGTCGAAGGTTTATTAGCGACGAAATCTCCCACTAATTGCCCAGGCGCGTAATAGTTTTTTCCTCCTAATTCGAATGCGCGTTCTTCCCAATGCCGTTGAAAAGCAATCCCCGCCAACGGATGTCCCGGATAGTCCTCTTCTGGTGTAATGCCGACAACAATGCCTGCGTTGGCATTACGTTCATTGCGAGAGTATTGGCTCATGCCATTAGTGACTACAAGCCCCGGCTCTGACGTGGCGGCAACGACGGTTCCACCTGGGCACATGCAAAAACTATAAACCGAGCGCCCATTACTAGAGTGGTGAACGAGCTTATAGTCCGCAGCACCTAATAACGGATGACCGGCGTTATCGCCGAAGCGGCAGCGATCGATTAGCCCTTGTGGATGTTCTATGCGAAAGCCAATAGAAAACGGTTTGGCTTCTATGTAAACGCCGCGATCATACAGTGTCTGGAATGTGTCGCGAGCACTGTGACCAATAGCTAACACGACATGGTCGCTTGCAATATATTCGCCACCGGCGAGCATGAGACCACGTATTCGGCCATTGTCTATGTCGAAGTCATCCACCTTGCTTTGAAAGCGGATTTCTCCGCCAAGCGATTCTATGGTCGCTCGCATTTTTTCCACCATGCCCACTAACCGAAAGGTGCCGATGTGCGGTTTGCTGACATAGAGAATTTCTTCCGGTGCTCCGGCTTTGACGAATTCATGGAGTACTTTGCGTCCATAATACTTTAGATCTTTAATTTGGCTATAGAGTTTGCCATCGGAAAATGTCCCGGCTCCTCCTTCACCGAATTGCACATTGGATTCCGGATTAAGGACACCTTGCCGCCATAGGGCGAAGGTGTCTTTGGTACGTTCGCGTACTGCTTTGCCGCGTTCGAGAATAATCGGCCGAAAACCCATTTCTGCCAGGATAAGTCCGGCGAATAATCCGCAAGGCCCCATACCAATTACTACGGGACGTAAATAGGTTTGTTCAGTCGCCCGAGTAACATGCCGGTATTCCATGTCGGGTGTGCGAGTGATATGCGATCTGTCCTTTAGCCGCTTTAGCAACACAGCCTCGTTTTTCACTTCGACGTCGATGGTGTAAATAAGCTGAATGGCCGAACGTTTGCGGGCATCATGTGCGCGGCGAAACACGGTGAACCGAACGAGCTCCCCCGCCGTGATGGCGAGCCGTTTCAAAATAGCGGTCTCGAGATCGCTTTCGATATGGTCGAGAGGAAGACTGACCTCAGTTAATCGCAACATGCACCGCACTCCAGATACGAATAAGACATAGGCGCGGATTTTATAACTTTCTACGGGAATCCCGAGAAATTTCGCGAGAGATAGTTGAGCAGGGGAGACGTAATTCGAGAGCCATATTCATCGACTCCCGAATTACTCAACGATACCTATTAATTACAGAATAACCGCGCAGATGACGGGGCTTTCTATGCAGCCTTTGCCTTCTTCTTCAGCGTCGGGCGTAAATACTGTCCGGTAAAGCTCATGGCATTCTTCGCCACGTCCTCCGGCGTCCCTTCGGCAATGATTTGACCACCGCCATCGCCGCCTTGCGGTCCGAGATCGACAATCCAGTCAGCCGTTTTAATAACGTCGAGATTATGTTCGATGACTAACACAGTATTGCCGTGATCCCGCAGACGATGGAGTACGGTGAGAAGAAGTTTGATATCTTGGAAGTGCAAGCCTGTAGTCGGTTCATCAAGAATGAACAAGGTTCTTCCGGTATCTCGTTTGGATAACTCGAGCGCAAGTTTCACGCGCTGAGCTTCACCCCCGGATAACGTAGTAGCGCTTTGACCAAGACGAACATAACCGAGACCTACATCGAGCAATGTTTGCAGCTTGCGCGCAACAGAAGGCACCGGTTCAAAAAACTGATGGGCCTGTTCGACGGTCATATCGAGCACTTCGTGAATATTCTTGCCCTTGTAGGTGATTTCCAACGTTTCGCGATTGTAACGTTTGCCATGGCATACATCGCAAGGCACGAAAATATCCGGCAGAAAATGCATCTCTACTTTAATGACGCCGTCGCCCTGGCAAGCTTCGCAGCGCCCGCCTTTGACGTTAAAGGAAAAACGTCCGGGTTCGTATCCACGTTCACGGGATTGCGGCACGCCGGAGAATAACTCGCGTATCGGTGTGAATAGTCCGGTGTATGTCGCCGGATTGGAACGCGGCGTACGTCCGATTGGACTTTGATCGACGTTAATCACCTTATCGAAGAATTCCAGGCCTTCAATACTTTCGTGTGGCGCCGGTTCTTCGCTACTGCCGTAAAGATGACGTGCGACGGCGTTGTAAAGCGTATCGTTGATAAGCGTCGATTTGCCCGATCCGGAAACCCCGGTGATGCAAACGAATAATCCAACGGGCAAATTGAGTTCTACATTCTTGAGATTGTTGCCGGCGGCACCGGAAAGTTTGAGCACGCGGTCCGGATCGACTTTGACACGCTTTTTCGGCAAGCCGATTTCTTCACGGCCGGAGAGGTACTTGCCGGTTAGCGATGTGGGATGTTTCGTGATTTGCAATGGCGTGCCGGCTGCGACGATATGCCCGCCATGTACGCCGGCGCCCGGCCCGATATCGACAACATAATCGGCGCAGCGAATCGCGTCCTCGTCATGTTCGACGACAAC
>Ga0157374_10001885_pt1 | contig 17613 bp, 19 predicted proteins | sample M25metaG_FD_115308 | JGI IMG/M metagenome (GOLD analysis project Ga0157374, IMG submission 115308) | Miscanthus rhizosphere microbial communities from Kellogg Biological Station, Michigan, USA - M2-5 metaG | ecosystem: Host-associated > Plants > Roots > Rhizosphere > Soil | place: USA: Michigan...
ACTGTGTGAGTCGGGCGCCGATGGAGCGCGCGGCCGCGTCGCCGCTCCAGAGACCGAGCGCGCCGCCGATCATGGTGATTCCGAGCCCCTCGAGCAACACCAGCGCGACGATGCCGCCGTTCGCTGACGGCGGAGCGCAACGTCGAAGTGCCGCTGCTGTTGACGCGGCTTGGCGCGAAGGAACGCAAACGGAACGTATACGCCGCGCTCGAGCTCGTGGGTCTCGCAGATCGCGCGAAGCACAAGCCGTCGGAGCTCTCGGGCGGCCAGCAGCAGCGGGTCGCGATCGCGCGTGCGCTGGTCGCGGATCCGACGCTGCTCGTCTGCGACGAGCCGACCGGCGACCTCGACCGCGAGACGTCGGAGTCGATCCTCGGGTTGCTTCAGCTCCTGAACAAGAAGCAGGGCAAGACGATCGTGATGGTCACGCACGACCCGCGCGCGGCCGATCACGCGTCGCGTCGGCTTTACGTCGACAAGGGCTCGCTGGTCGCGGCGCCCGACGGCGCGGCGGCCTGACCCGAGCGGACGGGCGTTCTCGGCGCGCAATTTCGATCAAGCGGTGCTTCAGACATAAATTGCGGCGAGCACCGAGATTTGCCCGTGCTTGGCGCGGATTTCGCATATAGCCCGGCGGAGCAATACCGCTCGGAGGGGTGCCTAGATGCGATACGCGACCGATAGCAGCCTTGCTGGCCGTGTTTACACAGGAACGACGCCCGTTGTCATCGAACAGTCAGAGTTGCTGGGGCTTCGTGAGAAGGGGCACGTCCATGACGTTGACGGCCGTCCTCACTTACTAATTGAAGAAAACGTGTTGCGCCCGATCGTCGTCGTGAGGACTGCGCGCCGACGAACTTGACCTGCTGTACTGAATTCGATGAGTACCCCGTGAGGGGATCGAGCGCTAACTTTGATCGCTTTTCGTCATGGACACGCTACGGATAGCGTTTGGGCGGCTTGATCGCCTACTGCCTTGCGATGCTAGCGGCCGCGGCGTTGTCGGCAGGGTTGTACGCAGGTTGAGGATAGGTGCTTGGCATCGCGTCCGCGTTTCGCTGCATACGCCCGTTAGAAGGGGCTCGGTAGTTAGGCTGCGGTGACGGGGCTTGTACGGCAGCGACACCTTCTTCGTGTGTGGTCGCACAGCCTGCGAGCGCTGCTGCGGCGACGAAGAATAGCGTGATCTTTAATATGGACGGTCTCCTCGGGGTTCGCATCTGACCCGCCACTAGCGCTGGAAGTTGGACTGGCCCGCTACGGTGCCACTGCTGTTGTTGCCCGGAACGTAGCCGCCGGGAACGTAGCCATCAAGAAAACCGATGTGCGGGGGCTCATAGCGTACCGATTGTGACGACTGCCGTTGCGGTGCCTTGGCAGCTTCTTCACCTGTATTGGCAACGAGGTCGATGATTGCGTTGTTCGTCGTTCGCGCCGAGTCTTTCCACTTGTCGACTTGCTTGGTCACAGCGGCGTTGGACAATGCGGTGGTGCATTGGAGCTTACTCGCCGGCCCATACTGCGTCGTCACGAACGTTCGGAACTGGTCTTTTAAGGTGTTGAATGCTGGCATTAAGAATGTCGCGCTGAAGTACGCGGTGTTGAGCGATGTAACCTCTGCCCAACAGGAGACATACACTGGGTTGGCCCGGGCCATCACGTCCGGACTGACGCCGGGGCGGGTCTCAGGGTAGGGCCGTGTTCCGAAATTTTGATCCGCTGGGTAAGCCCCCTGCTGAAACTGAACATTCCCCGGGCTTTGGCTGCTTGGGAATCCGCCTTGCGCATGCCCAACTGACGCGCCGAGCATCAAACCGATGCTGGCAGCGACTGTTGTGACCTTTGACATATGCGTCTCCGGTGACCCTCTGCTCAGAGCTTACGCCCCAGTCCGAGAAGGTGCCATCAAACCTATTCGCGGGCGCGATGGAGCACGAAATGAAGGCGTTAGATCGCGAAGGCCCCAGATTTACCCAGGTCATCGCTCGATCCAGTCAACGACGATCTACTGATCTCGCCGACCACGCGACCGACAGCGTTTGGGCTGCTTGATCGCTAATATCGCTGCACAGAGGTCGAGAGGCTCGGAACGGAGGGAGGCGGTCCGGGCGGAAAACCAAAACCGCTGTGCGGGCGCTCATACCTCGCCGATTGTGACGACTGGGGTTGCGGTGCCCCGGCGGCTTCGTCACGTGTACCGGCAAAGAGGTCGATGATTGCATTGTTCGTCGTTCGCGCTGAGTCTTTCCACTTCTTGACTTGCTCGCTCACCATGGTCCCGGAAAACTTGCCGGTGCATTGGAGCTTACTCACGGGTCCGTACTGCGTCGTCACGACCTTGCGAAACTCCTTTCGTACGTCGTTGACCGACGGCGCTGCGAATGTCGGACTGAAGTATGCGGTGTTGTTCGATGCAACCTCGGCCCAACACGCGACGTACATCCCTCCCCGTGCGGGGGAGAGCGGCGTTTCGAAATTTTGTTGATCCCTTGGGTATTCGGCGCTTTGAAATTGAACATTCCCCGGGCTTTCGCTGCTTGGGAATACCGGCAGAGGTGTTTGGCTGCTTTGCGCATAGCCAACCGACGCGCAGAACATCGAAACGATGGCGACGGCGACCGTTTTTACCTTTGACACATGCGTCTCCGGTGACCCTCAGGCGGCTCAGAGCATACGCCCAAGTCCGAGAAGGTGCTGAGTCGGGCCACGAGGTCGCGGACGCGCCGCACTTCGAGCGCTACGGCGACGACTTCGACGGACAAGCCGGCGCCGGCGGGATCGAGGTCTGGTTGCCGATCGGGCGCTGATCTCGCGGCGGGCTCCGCGTCAGCCCGGCGCCATCGCGACCTTGCGATACAGGGTTTGCGCGTTACCGGCCGCGTCGTACTTCCACTTGAGCGCGCGGTACGCCTCGCCGTTGTAGAGCGCGTCGAACTCGGGCTCCGTCAAGAACGACGACGAGTACAGCATTTTGATGCCGCCGAGCTCGAAGCACTTCTTGTCCATGATCTTCGTGTAGTAATACGGCGGCTTGCCTTCGGGCCGGCGAACTTGCAGATAGCAGCCGAGATTGAAGTAGAGCTCGTTCGGCTTGATCGGATAGATCGTCGGCTGCCGCGGCGCGACGATCGGCACTGCCGCCCAAGGGCGGCCGTCGAGGTTCACCTCGGCGATCGAGAAGCGGATCAGCTCCTCGGCATTCGCCCACGGCACTTCCCAGTCCTGGATCAGCGGCTCGTGCGTCGTGTCGTGGACGCCGATCGAGCCGAGCAGCTTGTTCTTGGTCGCGACGTACTTCGTGTAGAACGCGGAGTTGCGCCAGCTCTCAGGCGCGAACTTTCGGAACAGGTTATAGAACCCCGTCTCGGGCACGTTCCAAAACCAATCCGGGTCGTAGCGGAAGATGTAGTCGAACGTGTCGAGATAGATGTCGCGGCGCCGCTCGACGAGTCGATAGAACACGTTCTTGCGCACGATGTCGTCAACCACGCCGGGCTTGTCCGTGAACCGCCCCGTCATCAGGAAGAAGCGCTTGTCCTCGAAGTACAAGCCCTCGACGAACGCGAGGTCCTTTGATTGCGTCGCGACGCGCATCGCCTCTAGGTACGCGGCGGCGTCGTGAAACTTCTCCATGTGCAGATGCACGTACGGCGACGCGCGATGCAGCTTGATCTTGGCGCGCAGGATGTAACCGAGCGTGCCGTACGAGTTCGGCAGCGCGTTGAAGAGATCCGAATACGCGTTGTCCGCGCGCGCCGTGACGATCTCGCCGCTCGGTAGCAGCACGTCGGCCTCGATCAGGCCGTCGTGAACGAAGCCGTAGCGGAAGCACGTCGATTCGATGCCGATGCCGACGGTCGCGCCGCCGACGGTGATGTGCTTGAGCTCGGGCGCTACGAGCGGCAGAAATCCTTTCGCGAGGCACGCGCGGACCACGGTCTCGTACGTCGTGAGACCTTCGACCTCGGCCGTTTGCGCCTTCGCGTCGATCTCGAGCACGTTGTTGAAGTCGCGCAGCGAGATGTGCCGCGCGGCGGCGCCGCGCGGCTCGTAGCGGAACAGATTCGATATCGTGGACTTCGCGAGCCGGACGTGACCTGCGCCGCTTTGCCAGTTGCTCCTGAGCCGCGCCGTCTTCTCGCCGTAGCTGCTATGGGTGTCCGTCGTAGACATGCTTACGCGTCCACGGCACATTCTTCGCCCCGGATGGCGCGTACAGCACTTGGAAGAGCTGAAGCTTGCCAGTCGTGAACGCGGCGATCGAGCCTACTAGGTACAAGCGCCAAGCGCGCACGAAAGTCTCGTCGAACATCGCGCGCACCTTGTCCACGCTTTCCTCATAACGCTCGAGCCACTGCTCGAGCGTGCGTGCGTAGTGCAGGCGAATGTTCTCGACATCGAGCACCGACAGGTTGTTTGATTCGAACAAGTCCATCATCTCGCGCAGCGTCGGAGGGTGCGCGCCCGGGAAGATGCGCTTGTCGATCCAAGCGTTGAGCTGCCCCGGCTTGTCGCGGCCGATACTGTGCACCAGGCCGCGGCCCTCGGAGCCGATAGACCGACTCATCAGCGCGCCGAGCTCCTTGTAGTTGCCCGCGCCGACATGCTCGAGCATCCCGATCGACACGAACGCGTCGTACTCGCCGGTCATGTTGCGGTAGTCGTCCTCGACGAACTCGACGCGGTCGGCGAGTCCCCAGCGTTCAGCCCATTCGCGCGCGTAGAGCACTTGCTCGTGGGAGATGTTGAACGTGCGCACCTTCACGCCGTAGTTCTTCGCCATGAATAGCGCGAACCCGCCCCAGCCGCTGCCGGCTTCGACGACGGTCTCGCCGGCCTTGAGCTGCAGCTTGCGGCAGACGTGATGCATCTTCCCTTGCTGTGCCTGCTCTATCGTCATGCTCGGATCCGCGTAGTACGCGCAGGTGTACTGGTGCGCCTCACGGTCGAGCCAGAGCGTGTAGAAGTCGTTGCCGATGTCGTAATGGTGATGAATGTTGCGCTTCGACTCGGAGCGGTCCGGCGCGAGCGAGCGCCCGCGAGTGAGCAGCAGCTTGAGCGCGCCGTGGTCGGCGCCGAGCCGATAGACCTCTTCGAGGAACTGGAGCAGGTCGCCGCGCACCTGAACGCGGCCCGCGCTGTACAGGTCGCCAAAGTGCAGGCCCGGATTCGACATGAGCTGAAACAGCGCCTTGCGGTCGGGGATCCGGACGACCACCGTCCCGTCGCGCGGGGTGATATCGGGCTGGTCCCAGAGCGCGACGCGGATCGGAGAGTCGCCGAGCCGGCGCACGATCTGGCTCACGATCCAGCGATCGAGACCCTTCGGGTCGCGATGGTCGAGGTCCGCCTCCGAAATGGGGTAGTCGGTTCCTGGGACGCCGAGGGGTTCGTTGCGTGTTCTGTCCATCGTTATGGTTCTCCGGGCGACGTTCCGCGAACGGCGTATTGTGCCAGCTCGCGGGAGCGCGTGGAAACGGGCCCTTGCACCCGCTACGCGCCATACATAATCGATGCGCAACAGGAGTGAATCGGGTGGCTCGATCGCGTGCTCGGCACAACGCTCGCGCACCCCGCACGGCGCCGCGCATCGAGCGCCCTGGCGAGTGCGGTAAGATATGCTCTTGAAGCACGGCGCGTCGCCCCGACCCTTAAACGGCGCGCTCGCAAACGAAACGCGATGACACAGTCCGTAGCACACTGGCAAACGCAGGCGACCGTGAAGGATCGCGCCAACCGTCCGTTGCGCGACTTGCGGATCTCCGTCATCGATCGCTGCAACTTCCGCTGTCCGTACTGCATGCCGGTCGAACATTACGGAGAGCATCACCAGTTCTTACCGCGCTCTCATTGGCTCACCGCGGGCGAGATCCGCCGGGTCGCGAGCCTGTTCGTGCAACTCGGCGTGAAGAAGATCCGGCTCACGGGCGGCGAGCCGCTGCTGCGGCGCGACATCCTCGAGATCGTCGAGTCGCTCGCGAGCCTCGAGGGCGTCGAGGATATCGCGCTCACGACCAACGGAACGCGTCTTGCCGAACATGCGGCGGAGCTCAAGGCCGCGGGCCTGAAGCGGCTCACCGTGAGCCTCGACAGCCTCGACGAGCGCGTATTCAAGGAGATGAACGGCGGCCGCGGCGATCTCCAGACCGTGCTCTTGGGGCTAGAGGCTGCGAACCGCGCCGGCTTCGCGCCGCTGAAGATCAACGCCGTGATCGAGCGCGGCAGGAACGATCACACGGCGCTCGACCTCGTCGAGCGCTTTCGCGGCACTAGCACCATCGTGCGATTCATCGAATACATGGACGTCGGCACCGTGAACGGCTGGCGTCCCGAGCAGGTCGTGCCGTCCATAGAGTTGCTCGCGAGAATCGCGGCCCGCTGGCCGGTCGAGCCGCGCGACAGCAATTATCGCGGCGAGGTCGCGAAGCGCTACGTGTTCAAAGACGGGCAGGGCGAGATCGGCTTCATCTCGTCGGTCAGCGCGCCGTTCTGCGGCGATTGCCATCGCGCTCGCCTCTCGGCCGACGGCACGGTCTACACGTGTCTGTTTGCGTCGCGCGGCACGGAGCTCCGCAATGCGTTACGCGCGGGCGCGAGCGACGCGGACCTCGTCGGTCTCCTGCAAAACGTCTGGCGCAATCGCGACGATCGTTACAGCGAGATCCGCGGCCGGTTGCTCGAGCACAAGAACGACGACGGCGCGAAGAAGACCGACCGCGTCGAGATGTATCGGATGGGCGGCTGATGCTCACGCACGTCGACAAGGCGAATAGACCGACGATGGTCGACGTCGGCGACAAGGCCGTCACGACGCGCACCGCGAGCGCGCGCGCTCGCGTCGTGTTTCCGGCGGACGCCGTCGTGCAGTCGGGCGAGGTGCTGCGCACGAAGAAGGGCCCCGTGTTCGAGACGGCGATCATCGCGGGCGTCATGGCCGCCAAGCGCACACACGACCTGATTCCGTTCTGTCATCCGCTGCCGCTCGAGGACTGCAAGATCGACATCGCGTGGGGTGCTCAGAACGAGGTCGTCATCCAGTGCTCGGTGCGCGCCACGCACAAGACGGGCGTCGAGATGGAGGCGCTCACGGGCGCGAGCGTCGCGGCGCTCACGATCTACGACATGTGCAAGGCGCTCACGCACGGCATCGAGATTCGTGACGTCGCGCTGCTGTCCAAGACCGGCGGCAAGCGCGACTACAAAAGATGATCAACGTCACGGCGCGCTACTTCGCCGCGTTCCGCGAGCGCGCGGGCCGCGATCGCGAGTCGCTCACCACGGACGCGCGCACGGCGGCCGAGCTGTATGCCGAGCTCTCGCGCAAGCACGGTTTCGCCGATTCGATGACGCGCTGCAAGGTTGCGATCAACGACGAGCTCGCGCCGTGGGACGTGCGGCTCTCCGCGGGCGACGAAGTTCTGTTCTTCCCGCCGGTCGCGGGCGGCTGAGTTTTCCGGTCGCGATGAGCTTCAAGATCACTTCGCGGCCGATCGATCCCATCGAGCTCAAGCGCTCGCTCGAAACCGATTCCGCCGGCGCTTGTGTCACGTTCGAAGGTTGGGTCCGCGATCACAATGACGGCGCGCCGGTCCTCGCGCTCGAGTACGAGGCGCATGCCGCGATCGCCGAGCAAGAGGGGGCGAAGATCGTAGGCGAGGCGCTCGAGCGCTTCGCGGTAACGGTCGCGCGCTGCGAGCACCGGGTCGGCAAGCTCGCTATCGGCGACTGCGCGGTCTGGGTCGGAGTAACGTCGGTGCACCGCGGTGCCGCGTTCGATGCGTGTCGCTACATCATCGACGAGACCAAGCAGCGCGTGCCGATCTGGAAGAAAGAGCACTACCGCGACGGCCAGTCGGGCTGGGTGAACTGTGCCACGCGCGCGGACGCGCCGGCGGCCGCTCCTCGCTAATTCACCAGGACGAGCTGAACGATCTCCATCTCGACGAGCTTCGACTCGTCGATCGGGTCGAGCTTGTTCTGACGCATGATCGTCTTTAGCTCCGCGACATAGTGATGGCCGCGCTCCGAATAGCGGCTCATCGTCTCCACGAGATCGTGACCCCGCGGCAGCTTGCCATGCGCGCGTGCCTCGGCGCGCTTGCGGCGGAATTCCGCATACGCGTCGTGAGTGTTCAGGTTGAGCGCGTACGACCAGACCGATAATCCAGTGGACTGGAACGCCGCAATGCGATGGTCGCCGTGCGTGTCCGTGCGTTGCTCTTCGGGCGCGATACCGCCGGCCCAGGACCACTGACCGAACAGCGAATTGCCGACGTCCGCGAACCGCGACGTTCCCCAGCCGCTCTCGACTGTGCCCTGCGCCAGCTCGAGCGACAGCGGGATCGCGTCGACGCGCCGCATCAGCTCGGCGCCCTCGGCGGCGTCGATCGTCCCTGAGTCGGCCCCAGGCAATTTGTATACGCGCGCAAGATCCGCGAGCCACTCGCGATCCTCGGCGGTAAGTATTTGCCCCGCTGCCTCGCTCGCGAGCAGGGCTTGAGCGCGCGAACGATCCCCGAGGATGTGCTCGTTCACGTAGAGCGAGACGGGTGCTAGCAGGCGGAAGAACAGGCTTTTCTTCTCGCTGATCGGGACTCGCTTTGAATACGTGTCGCGCCAGTAGGTTGGCACCTCCGCGAGATAGAGGCGCGGAACCTCGTGCACGCCCGTGCGCCACGCCTTGGAGGTGTAGCGATAGCGCTCGAATACCGACTCGAATTCGCCGACGGATCGAATCTCGATCGTTTGGCCAATCGTCTGTCCGTGGGCCGGCGCCGCGATGCAGAGCCCGAACGTTCCAATTGCGACCGCAATCGACGAGTGTCCTGCGTACCTCATAGGCGTGCGAGGTCCTCCACCGTATCGACGTCGAGCTCGGCTTCGGGCATCTCGACGAGCGTGACCTTTGGCGCGCTCCGCAGCAGCGCGCGCGCGCCGACGTCGCCCTCGAGCAAGCGGGCCGCATGCCAAAGCCGCCGGGGCAAGATCGCGGGCACGCCGGCGCGATCCGCGTAGTGCGCGGCAGCGGGTAGGCCTGGCCGCGTGCGCCATGCGGCGATCAGCCGCCCCAGAGCGGCGGCATCGACGTTCGGTTGGTCGACGAGCGTGACGAGGGCAGCGCGCGCCGTGCGCGGCAGCGCGCCGAGGCCGACGCGAAGCGAGCCGGCGAGGCCCGCGCGCCAACGTGCGTTGTAAGCGACGCGCGTCGGTCGGGCGCCATCCGACGCGCGCGGCGCGGAGTGTCGGAGCAGGGTCCGAAGCCTGAGCACCCCGGCCCCGAGGACGACCACGGTCGCGCCGTCAGGACCGAGCGCGTCGCGCGCTGCGGCGAGCGCATTGAGCAGCAGAGGCCGGTTGCCCACTCGCACGAGCTGCTTCGGTCGGCCGAGCCGGCTCGAGCCGCCGGCCGCGAGCAACACGCAGGCGATTTGCGCGCGCCACTTCCCTCCTGGCCTGGTCATCGTTTGCGACTATATACTCAACGCCATGTCGAATATCCGCCTAGGAATCGCGCGTCAGGAGGAAGCCGCATCGATCGCGAGTATGTCGCGTCATCTGATCGAGAACGGCTTGCCCTGGTCGTGGAACGAGCAGCGGATCCTGCACTGCATGCGCAATCGCGAGGCCGTCGTGCTCGCGGCGCGCGACCGCCGCCGCCTCGTCGGCTTCGCGATCATGGAGTTCTACGACGAGCACGCACACCTGAGCCTGTTCGCAGTGCAGCCGGGCTACCAGCGTCTCGGCGTGGGCCGTCAACTTCTCGAGTGGCTCGAGTCGTCCGCGCGCACGGCCGGCACGTTCAGCGTGCATCTCGAGCTGCGCGCGACCAACGACGGCGCGCGCCGCTTCTACGAGCGCATGGGTTATCGCGAGGTCGGGCGCAAGGCCGCCTACTACGCCGGCCGCGAGGACGCGCTGCGGATGCTGCACAACCTCGCGGTCGCGCCGAGCTCGCGCGCGGCGTCGCCATGACGTCGAGCGAGCGGCGCGAGCTCGAGCCGCTCCGGATCGCCGTTCTCACCGTCTCCGATACTCGCGACGAAACCACCGACAAGTCCGGGGCGCTGCTCGTGTCGCGCTTGCGCACCGCCGGGCACGAGCTGGCGGAGAAGGCGATCGTCCGTGACGACGTCTACGCGATCCGCGCGATCGTGTCGCGCTGGATCGCGGACGAGAAAGTCGAAGTGATCATCGCGACCGGCGGCACGGGCCTCACGGGGCGGGACGGCACGCCGGAGGCCGTTCAGCCGCTGCTCGACAAGACGATCGAAGGCTTCGGCGAGCTGTTCCGCACGATCTCGTACGAGGAGATCGGACCTTCGAGCTTTCAGTCGCGCTGCGTCGCGGGCGTCGCGAATGCGACGTACGTGTTCTGCTTGCCGGGCTCGTCGAACGCGTGCGCGACGGGCTGGGACAAGCTGATCGGGCCGCAACTCGACCTCCGCACGCGGCCCTGCAATCTCGCCGAGCTGATTCCGCGTCTGAAGGAGTGATCGCGCACTTGGTCGCGGCCTTCGCTACGGCCGGACGCGCACGTACTTTTGCAGCTTGCGGGGCCGAGGCTCGCCGCCGTAGATGTTGCCGGCCGAGTCGACGGCCGCGAACTCCGCGCCGGTTCCGAGCGTGACGCGCGGGTCGCCCCACGAGTACAGGATGAACTCGGTTACCCAACCGGTGGCTGCGTCGCCGATCCGAATGCCCATTTCCCAGCCGGGGTTCTCGACGTTGTCGGATTCGGAGTCCGCGACGATGATGCGGCCGTGGTCGTCGAACGTGATGCCGCTCGGCCGGCCGAACTGCGTCCAGCTCGAGAGCCATTTGCCGTCCTGGTCGAACAGCTGGATGCGGTTGTTCGAGCGATCCGCGACGAATACGCGGCCCTGCTGGTCGATCGCGATCGAGTGCAGCGTGCGGAATTCGCCCGGCGCGTAGCCCGTGTGCCCCCACGCCTTGATGAACTTGCCGTCGCGCGAGAATTTCACGACGCGGTTGTTCGTGTCGTCCCCGTGGCCGTCGGCGACGAAGATGTCGCCGTTCGCTGCGACCACGACGTCGCTCGGCGCATTGAAGTGCTTCTCGTCGTTTCCGGCTTGGCCCGGAGTGCCTAGCCGCATCAACACCTGACCCGTGGGGCTGAACTTCACGACTTGGTGACCGCGGCCGCGCCCGCTCGGTCCGTCCGTGCGTTCGGTGCTCGCGGCGTCCGTTACCCACACGTTGCCGTCGCGATCGACGTCGAGGCCGTGCGGCCAGATGAACAGGCCGCCGCCGAAGCTCGCCACTTGATTGCCGTCTGAGTCGAACTCGAACACGGTGTCGAGGTTCGAATCGAGGCATTCGTACGTGAACTTATCACCGCCGGCGTCGCAACGGAGTATTGCCCAGATGTGCTTGCCGTCGGGCGCGACGTCGACGTCGCCGACGGCGCCGATCTGCCGGCCGCCGTTGAGCTTGGCCCAACCTTCCACCAGCCGATACGGATTCGGCGGCGACTGCGCGAGCGCGGCGCTGGCGAGCGCGACCGCAGCGAGCGCGAGTGCGGTGTGGAGCAGACTCCGCAACGAAGACGCGGCGGAGATTCGCAGCAGCGAGATGTCCATACAGCCCCCTGTTCTTCTTTTCTGACGTTGCAGTCCGAAAGAGCCGTGCCGCGCATCGTGAGCCCACGAATCTCAGCTCGCAATAGCAGTGCGGCGGCGACGCGGTTGCACTATCATTGTCGCCGTTCGATCCGAGGGGTGGCCCAGAACGAGGGCCTGAGAGGTTGGCGGCGTCCAACCAACCCTTTGAACCTGATCCGGTTAGTACCGGCGAAGGGACGGAACCTTCCGATTCCCCTGAGCTAGTTGAATGAACCGGGTCTCTCTCGCAGAGGAGATCCGCAGTGCGACTTGTCGAACGTTCCTCGCGCGCCGCGACATCGCTCGCGGCGACGCTTGCCGCAGCGTGGTCGTGGGCCGCGCTCGCGCAGAGCCACGACGCCGGGCCGTCGTCGACATCCATCTCGTCGTCGTCGGCTTCTCAGCCGCAGACGCTCGACGAGATCGTCGTCACGGCCGACTTCCGCGACGCAAAGGTCACGGACATTCCCGCCAGCGTGAGCGTGATCGACGCCGCGCAGCTCCGTGCGACGACGATCGAGCACTTCGAGGAGGCGATCCGCGAGGTGCCGAACTTGAATCTTTCGGGCGAAGGCTCGCGCGCGCGCTACTTCCAGCTGCGCGGGGTCGGCGAGCTCGAGCAGTACGACGGAGCGCCGAACCCGTCGCTCGGGTTCATCGTCGACGACATCGACTTCTCGGGGCTCGGCAGCATCGGCACGCTCTACGACGTCGATCGCGTCGAGGTGCTGCGCGGACCGCAAGGCACGCGCTATGGCGCGAACGCGCTCGGCGGGTTGATCTACATCCGCTCGGCCGATCCCACACCCGAGCTTTCCGCCGACTTCAAGGCCGATGGAGGCACCGACGATCTGCGTGCGCTAGGGGCCGCAGTCGGCGGTCCGCTCGGCGACAAGGCCGGCTTCCGCCTCTCGTTGCACGATTTTCACGAGGACGGCTTCCGCCACAACGTGTTCCTCGGTCGCAACGACACGTACGGCCGCGACGAGCTCGGCTTGCACGGCAAGGTGAACTGGAAGCCGAGCGACCGCGTGTCCGTCGACTTCGCCGGCCTCTACGTCGACGTCGACAACGGCTACGACGCGTGGGCGATCGATAACGGTTTCAACACTTACTCGGACAAGCCCGGCAAGGACGCGCAGCGCTCGACCGCGGGCTCGGTGCGCGTGCAAGCGCAACTAGAAAAGCTCGACATCGTGAGCATCACAGGCGTCGCGGACACGCATGCGACGTTCAGCTTCGACGCGGACTGGGGTAACGACGCGTACTGGGCCCCGTATACCTACGACTACGTCACGAGCAACGTGCGCGACCGCCGCACGTACAGCCAAGAGGTCCGCGTGCTGTCGAAGCCGGGAGCAATCGCGAACGGCCGCGGCGACTGGCTCGTCGGCGTCTATGCGCTCGATCTCGACGAGACTAACGATCACCTCGATCTAGGCACCTACCGCGACCCGTTCTGCGGTGCCGAATGCGACCTCGATCTCGATGCGCCCGTCACGAGCCACTACGACGCGACCAACGTCGCGGTGTTCGGAGAAGTGCGGCTTGGCCTTTCCGAGCGGCTCGACTTCACGGCGGGGCTGCGCGCCGAGCAGCGCGACGCGCACTACGACGACTCGTCGGCCGTGCGCTTCGACCCGCGCGACGGCATGACCGGCGGCGAGCTCGCGCTCTCGTGGCGTCTCGCGTCGGGCCGCTCGGCTTACGTGCGCGTCGCCCGCGGCTACAAAGCCGGCGGGTTCAACATTTCGCTCGCGGGCGTCGACTTCAGCACGATCGACAACGCAGTGATCACGCCGAACGAGCTCCAGTTCGGCCCCGAGTACCTCACGAGCGTCGAGAGTGGCTATCGGTTCACGTCCGCGAACGGACGCTTGAGCGCAGAGGCGGACGTGTTCTACGCCCGGCGCGAGGACGAGCAGATCAAGATCCCGTTGCAACTGCGGCTCGGCGATCCGTCGTCGTTCCTGTTCGTCACCACGAACGCGGAGCGCGCGACGCTGTCGGGCGTCGAAGGTAACTTCGATTGGCGCGCGACCGAGCGGCTCGACTTCTCCGCCGCCGTCGGCCTGCTCGACACGAAGATCGAGCATTTCTCGCTGTTCCCCGAGCTCGAAGGACGCGAGCAGGCGCACGCACCGCCATACACGTTCGCGCTCGGCGCGGAATACCGCGTGCCCTCGGGTTGGTTCGCGCGCGTCGACCTGAGCGGCATGGGTGCGTTCTTCTACGACTACGGCTACGACATCAAGTCGAAGCCATACACGTTGACCAACCTCAAAGTCGGCCGCGACTGGGGGCGGCACTGGAACGCGTCGCTGTGGGCGCGGAACGTGTTCGACACGCGTTACTTCGTGCGCGGCTTCTACTTCGGTAACCAGCCGCCCGACTTTGAGAACGAGCTGTATACGCGCCTCGGCGATCCGCGTCAGTACGGCTTCACGCTCCGCTACCGGTTCTAGGAGAAGAACATGCGTGTCACGGTCGAGATGAGCCTCTATCCGTTAGCGAAGGATGCGCTCGACAGGATCCTCGGCTTCATCGACGTCGTGCAGGGCGACGACCGTCTCGAGGTCGTCGTGAACCAGATGAGCACGCAAGTGCGCGGTGAGCTCAGCGACGTGCTCGACGTGCTGAAGGCCGCGCTCGAGCGCAGCTTCGGCGCCGGCGACTCGCAGGCGCTCGTCGTGAAATTCTTGAACGCGGACTTGCCGATCGGCGAGCCGCCCATCCTCGAGCCGCGCGTGTAGCAGCGATGGACTCGGCGCGAGTCTCGTCTTTGCTCGACGCCGTGTCGGCGGCGCTCGCCGCAATGTCGTGGCTCGAGATCGCGTCGGTCGCATTCGGGCTCGCGTATCTCGTGCTCGCGGTGCGCCAGAACATTCTCTGTTGGGCCGCGGCGTTGGTCAGCACGCTGCTCTCGCTCGTGTTGTTCTACGACGCGCGGCTCTATCCCGAGACGGCGCTCCAAGTGTTCTATGCCGCGATGGCCGTGTACGGCTGGTGGCAGTGGCGGCATGGCGGACGACCCGGCGAGCGTGCGGAGAAGGACCTGCCGGTCAGCATCTGGCCGCTGCGCTACCACGCTTTCGCGATCGGCGGATCGATCGCGGCCGCGCTTGCGCTCGGTACTGCGCTGTCGCGCACGAACGCCGCGTTCCCGTACCTCGACTCGTTCACCAGCGTCGGCGCCGTGATTACCACTTATATGGTTGCGAAGAAGATCCTCGAGAACTGGGTGTATTGGCTCGTGATCGACGGGATCACGCTCTATATCTATTGGCAGCGCTCGCTGTATCTCTATGCCGCGCTGTTCGTCGTCTATCTGGTCCTCGTGGTCATCGGCTTCTATCGCTGGCGCCGCGATTGGCACGCGCAGGCGGCGCTCGCGGCCTGATGGACGCGCCACGCGAAGACTCGGCGCGCGCGGCGCTCGGCCGCGTGCTCGGCGCGGACGTCGCGCGCCGCGCAACGCTTTGGGCGCTCGAAGGCGGGCTGAAGCGCCGCAGTTATCTCGTCTCCGTCGACGGCCGCCAGCGGGTGCTGCGGTTGCCGGCGCCCGGCGTCGACGCGCTTCTCGATCTCGGCACCGAGGCGCGCGTGATGCGCGCCGCGGCGGCTGCCGGACTTGCGCCCGACGTCGTCGCAATCGACGCAGCGGCCGGCGTCTTGCTCACCGACTACCGCGAGTCCGCGCGCGCTTGGACCGCTACCGATGCGCGCCAGCCCCGCAACGTCGAGCGCGCGGCAACGCTGCTGCGAGGGTTGCACGCGGTGCGCGTCGACGCGCCGGCGTTCGCCGCGGAGCGGATCGCTCGCGGCTACATCGCGGCATTCACTCACGCGACCGACGCACGCGGCAACGCGCGGAGCGCGAGCGGCCTTGGCGTGGCGTGGCCGACGGTCGTGCCTCGCGACCGGCGCTGGGCCGACGAGCTGCTGGAGCTCGCGCGACACTACGACGCGGCGCATCCGCCGAGCGCGCTTTGTCACAACGACCTCGTCGCCGCGAACGTGCTCGACGACGGCAGGCTCGTGCTCGTCGATTTCGAGTATGCCGTGCGCGGCGCTCCGATCCTCGACCTCGCGGGCCTTGCGGGCATGAACGACTATGGCACTCGCGAGCGGCGCGACCTGCTCGCAGCCTATCGCGGCGACGATCGCGCCGGCGTCAGTGAGACGGAGCTCGACGAGACGGTGCGTCTCGTGCGCCTCATGGCGTACTTCTGGGCGCGGCTCGGCGAGCTGAGCGCGGCGGACGTTACGGCGTATCGCGAGCTCGCCGCCGATCTAGCGAGGAGACTGAGCTAACGAGCTGTCCGCTCGTCGCCGTTCGATCCGGGCGATCGCGTCGGGACGGCGCAAGCGCGTGTGGTAATCTCGCGCGCCATGACGACCCAACCGCGCGCGCTGACCGTCAACGAGCTCATCGACGATCGACCGCCGAGCGCTTTTCAGATCTCCGCGATCGTTCTCTGCGCCTTCGTGATCCTGTTCGACGGGTTCGACACGCAGGCGATGGGTTTCCTCATTCCGTCGATCGCCGAAGACTTCGGCATTCCGCGCGCGTCGTTCGGCCCGGCGGGGTCGGCAGGTCTCTTCGGGCTCATGCTCGGCGCGATGGCGTCCGGTCCCATCGCGGATCGCTGGGGGCGCAAGTCCGCCATCGTCGTCTCGGTGCTCGCCTTCGGCGTCATGTCGCTGCTTACCGCGGGTGCTCGCTCGCTCGATGCGCTCGTCGTGCTGCGTTTTCTCACGGGTCTCGGCCTCGGCGGCGCGATGCCGAACGCCGTGTCGCTCGCGGCCGAGTACGCGCCGAAGCGACTGCAGCCGATGTTCGTGTCCGCGATCTTCGTGGGCATGGCCGGCGGCGCGCTAGTCGCGACCGGCGTCGGCAGCGTGCTCATGCCGATCTGGGGCTGGCAATCGGTGTTCGTAGTGGGCGGCCTGTTGCCGATCGCGCTCGCGCTCGTGCTCCTCATAGCACTGCCGGAGTCGCTGCGCTTCCTCGCCGTCACCGGCGCGGATAGAGAGCGGATGTCGGCCATCGTGCGCCGCATTGCGCCGGGAGCGGCCGAGGTTTCGCTTGCGCCCGAGCCCAAGTCGAAGCGCCTCGACGGCATGCCGGTAAAGCACCTCTTCACCGAGGGTCGAGCCGCCGGCACGGTGATGCTCTGGATCCCGTTCTTCATGAACCTGCTGATCATCTACTTCATCTTGAACTGGTTGCCGAGCCTGCTGCGCGACGCGGGCATGCCCAACGCCGCGGGCCTCACGGCGATCGCCGCGTTCAGCGTCGGCGGAATCGTCGGCACGTTGCTGCAGGGACCGTTGCTGAAGGCGTTCGGCGTGTACGCGCCGATGCTCGCGGAGTTCGTCGCGTCGCTCGCGCTCGTCTGGCTCGCAGCGATGATCTTCGCGAACTTCGAGGTAATGATCGTCGTGACGTTCCTGCTCGGCGTCGCCGTGCAAGCGGCACAGGCAGGCCTGAACGTGCTCGCCGCGATGTATTACCCGACCGTGATGCGCTCGACTGGCGTCGGCTGGGCGCTCGGCGTCGGCCGCGTCGGCGCGATCGTCGGGCCGCTCATCGGCGGTGTGATGCTAGGGATGGCCTGGACGCCGCGACAGATTTTTCTGGCCGGAGCGATTCCGGCGTTCATCTCCGCGGTGGCGGTTATCGTGAGCGGCTGGTTGCAGGGGAGGGCGAGCCCATTTCGGTCGGAAACCCAACCCGTGACCACTGTGATCCACTGATTCAAAGGAAGAACGAAATGGCGAACGTCGCTTTCCTCGGCCTCGGCGTGATGGGTTTTCCGATGGCGGGATGGCTCGCGAAGAAAGGGCACACGGTTACCGTCTACAACCGCACGCGCGCCAAGTCGGACAAGTGGCGCGAGCAGAACGGCGGCGCCGTCGCCGGGACGCCGGCCGAAGCCGCGAAGGGCGCCGAGATCGTGTTCAGCTGCGTCGGCGACGATCCCGATCT
>Ga0157374_10001886_pt1 | contig 17585 bp, 19 predicted proteins | sample M25metaG_FD_115308 | JGI IMG/M metagenome (GOLD analysis project Ga0157374, IMG submission 115308) | Miscanthus rhizosphere microbial communities from Kellogg Biological Station, Michigan, USA - M2-5 metaG | ecosystem: Host-associated > Plants > Roots > Rhizosphere > Soil | place: USA: Michigan...
GCACAACGCACCTGCGCGGCCGCGGACCGCACCGGCCACGCAATGCTGCACACGCTCTATCAGCAGTCGCTGCGCCACTCGGCCGAGTTCTTCGTCGAGTTCTTCGCGCTCGATTTGATCATGCAGAACGGCGCGTGCCGCGGAGTCGTCGCGCTCGAGCTTGCGACGGGCCGGCTGCACCGCTTCCGCGCGCGGATGGTGATCCTCGCGACCGGCGGCTACGGGCGCGCGTATTTCTCCTGCACCTCGGCGCACATCTGCACCGGTGACGGCAATGCGATGGTGCTGCGAGCGGGCCTACCGCTCGAGGACCTCGAGTTCGTGCAGTTTCATCCCACCGGCGTCTACGGCGCCGGCATGCTCATCACCGAGGGCTCGCGCGGCGAGGGCGGCTATCTCACGAACTCGGAAGGCGAGCGCTTCATGGAGCGCTACGCTCCGAACGCGAAGGACCTGGCTTCGCGCGACGTCGTGAGCCGCTCCATCACGATCGAGATCCGCGAGGGCCGCGGCGTCGGCGCACACAAGGACCACGTGCACCTGCACCTCGAGCACTTGGGGCGCGAGGTGATCGAGGAGCGCCTGCCCGGCATCACCGAGACCGCGAAGATCTTCGCAGGCGTCGATATCACGAAAGCGCCGATCCCGGTGCTACCGACCGTGCACTACAACATGGGCGGCATCCCGACGAACTACCACGGCGAGGCGCTCGCGAAGAACTCTCGCGGCGAGGAGCACGTCGTCGAGGGCCTCATGGCCGTCGGCGAGGCCGCCTGCGTGTCGGTGCACGGCGCGAACCGGCTCGGCTCGAACTCGTTGATCGACCTCGTCGTGTTCGGACGCGCCGCGGCGAATCGTTGCGGCGCACTGCTCGAGCGCGGCGCGCGGCCGAAGTCGTTCGCGCCGGGCGCGGGCGAGGAGTCCGTCGCGCGTCTCGACAAGCTCCGCAACGCGAATGGAAAGAGCCCGACCGCGAAGATCAGGCTCGAGATGCAGCGCGTGATGCAGAACCACGCGGCCGTGTTCCGAACCGGGGACTCGCTGCAAGAGGGCATCGACAAGCTGGAGCGCGTGTTCGCTTCGTTCGCCGACGTCGGCGTGTCCGATCGCACGCTGATCTGGAACACCGACCTTGTCGAGACGCTCGAGCTCGAGAACCTGCTGCTGCAGGCGATGGGCACGATCAAGTCGGCGGCGAATCGCAAGGAGAGCCGCGGAGCGCAGGCGCGCGAGGACTATCCCGACCGCGACGACCTGAATTGGATGAAGCACACGCTTTGCTGGGTCGATGCGCGCGGCCAGGTACGCTTCGACTATCGCCCCGTCACGATGACGACGCTCACGGACGAGGTGAAGGCGATTCCCCCGAAGGCGCGGACCTATTAAGCGATTTTTCGAGCGCACGATCCCCTAGGAGCCACGATGGCGCAGTTCACTCTTCCCGCGAATTCCAAGATCAAGCCCGGCAAGCGCCATGGCGGCGCCGACGGCGCGAAGAACGTCAAGGAGTTCGCGATTTACCGTTACGACCCGACGAGCGGCGAGAACCCGCGTGTCGATACGTATTCGGTCGACATGGACCACTGCGCGCCGATGGTTCTCGACGCGCTGATCAAGATCAAGAACGAGATCGACCCGACTCTCACGTTCCGCCGTTCGTGCCGCGAAGGCATCTGCGGCTCTTGCGCGATGAACATCGACGGCAAGAACGCGCTTGCATGTCTCAAGCCGATCGAGGACGTGAAGGGCGCAGTGAAGATCTATCCGCTTCCGCACATGCCGGTCGTGAAGGACCTGGTGCCCGACCTCACCGAGTTCTATGCGCAGTATGCGGCCGTGAAGCCGTGGCTCGAGTCGTACACGCCGGCGCCGCCGGATCGCGAGCGGCTCCAGTCGAAGGAAGATCAAGAGAAGATCAACACGCCGTCGGCATGCATCCTGTGCGCGTGTTGCTCGACCTCGTGCCCGAGCTATTGGTGGAACTCGGACCGTTTCTTGGGGCCTGCCGCGCTACTGCAGGCCTACCGCTGGATCGTGGATAGCCGCGACGAGACGACCGGTGAGCGGCTCGATCAGCTCGACGACGCGTTCCGTCTCTATCGCTGCCACACGATCCTGAACTGCACGCAGGCGTGCCCGAAAGACTTGAACCCCGGCAAGGCGATCGCCGAGATCAAGAAGATGATCGCCGAGCGCCGGCTCTGACGCCGCGATGAGCGCCGAGCGACGCGCGGAATCGACGAGCGCGGAGCTCGCGCGGCTGCGTTGGCGCTGTCGGCGCGGCATGCACGAGCTCGACGGAGTCTTCGAGTCGTTCGCGCGAGCGGGGCTCGCGACGCTCGACGCCGCCGATTTGGCATGCTTCGAGCGGATTCTCGACCTGCCGGATCCCGAGCTCGTCGCCTACCTTTTAGGACGCAGTGTCCCGGCGGATCCCGACATCGCGCGGCTCGTCGAGCGAATCCGCTCGAGTCATCGACCTTCGTCCTGAGACGTCATTCATTCTCTGGGCCTGGTGGGGCGCGCTTCACGGCGTCGTGCTCGCGGCGCTCGTTCTGCTCGGCGCGCCTTGGGTGCTGAAGGGCCCGGCCGCGCTCGCGGCCCTCGCGCACGCCGTGGTGCTCCGTCCGCGGCGCACGCCGCGGCTCGTTTGGCGGCGAGGTCGGGTGTCCCTGCCGGAGCTCGGGCTCGACGATCTCACGCTCGGCGGGCGAACGCGCCACTGCCGGCTTTGGATCCGGCTCGACCTACGTGGCTCCGGCCGAGTGCTTGACATACTGCTGCTGGTCGACCAAATCGAGCCGGTGCTCTGGCGGACGCTACGGGCCGAGCTCGCGCGGCTGGCGCTGGAAGCGCCTGGGAGCGGGGAACCTAAGCGGGATCTGCGTTAGAATTGGTCTTGCCGGTATTGCCTCACGAAATTTGAATACCCGCCGAGAAACCGCACACACCGCCGAACTTTTTGGTATCACATGGGGTCTACCGAGAAGCATTTGACAGAGCCAGTCGCGAGACAACCGGCGGGAAGCGGTGCGTCAGACCTGGCGCTGATCAAAAGGGTGCAGCAAGGCGACAAGTCGGCCTTCGACTTGTTGGTCATCAAATACCAGCACAAGATTTTGAAGCTGATCATGCGGTACGTGCGGGATTCGTCTGAGGCCATGGACGTCGCGCAAGAAGCGTTCCTCAAGGCGTATCGAGCGGCGCCGTCATTCCGCGGGGACAGCGCGTTCTACACCTGGCTCTACCGCATCGCGATCAACACGGCAAAGAATCATCTTGTCGCAGCCAGTCGCAGGCCCGCGCATTACAACCTCGACACGCAGGATCCCGAGCAGGCGGAAGTCCTCACCGACTTGCGCGACCTCGATACGCCCGAAGGGCTCGCGCAGTCGGAGGAGATACGCGAAGCCGTGAACCGTGCGATTCGAGAGTTGCCCGAGGAGCTGCGCACGGCGATTCTCCTGCGCGAGATCGAAGGCATGAGCTACGAAGAGATCGCGCAGACGATGGAGTGCCCCGTCGGCACCGTACGGTCTCGAATCTTTCGCGCACGCGAGGCGATCGATCGAGAGATCGCGCCCTTGCTTTGATTACCGGCGTCTAGGGACAAGCGAACAATTCACGGCAGCCCAATGACCGAGCAGATCAGCGACCAGATCTCTGCCTTCATCGACGACGAGCTCTCCGACGAGGAGAGCGCCTTCCTACTGCGCCGCTTCGAGCGCGACACCGATGCTCGCAGTCGAGCGGCGCGTTACACGATGATCGGCGCGGCGTTACGCGACGAGCTCGTGGGGTCCGATCCGGAGATTCTGCGCCGCCGCATCGCGGCTGCGCTGACCGGAACGGCGCCGGCGGCACAGCAGCGCTCTACGCCTCGCGTTCAGTGGCGTTACCTGCGACCCGCGTTCGGCGTCGGAATCGCGGCCACCGTCGCGGTCGCCGCAATCGTCGGCTTGCGCGCGGTCAACTTCGCGCGCGTCGGCGTGCCGGGCGCTGCGACGGCGACGGCGCCGTTGCAAGCACGCACATCCGATCCTGCGCCGAGCTACGTCGTGCCGCGCGACGTCTCCGACGCGCCAGTCGTGATTGCGCCCGCGGTTCGGCTCACAAACTACGTCATGCATCACAGCGAGTACGCGTCCCGCTTGAGCCGCCTACCGGTGCATTCGAACGTCGTAGGCGCGGGCGAGCTCCTGCCACCGGCAGAGACCGTGCCGGCGAAACGCGAGACCACTGGAGAATAAGAGGGTGTCGCGTCGCTCGTTTCTCGGCCGCCCGGTCCTCTTCACTCTGCTCGTTTTGGCCGCGGTCGACGCGTCCGCTCAAGAAGCGCGGGCATGGCTCGACAAGATGAATCGGGCCGTAGAGGAGCTCAACTATCAGGGCACGTTCGTCCACGTGCTCGAAGGCAGCGCCGAGACGTTGCGGATCATTCACCGCCGCGAGGACGGGCGCAGCAGCGAACGGATCGAGTCCCTCGACGGCGTCGGCCGCGAGATCATCCGCCACGGCAACCAGGTCCAGTGCATCCTTCCGGATCGCCGCGTCGTGCTGCTCGAGGAACCTAAAGACCTGAGCCCGCTCGTGTCCGCGTTGCCGAGCTACTCCGACGAGATCGAGCCGCACTACGCGCTCAACTTGCACGCGATCGCCCGCGTCGCGAATCGCACGGCGCAAATCCTCGAGATCAAGCCGCGTGATGCGTTCCGCTACGGCTACATGCTGTGGCTCGATCAAGAGACCGCGATGCCGCTGAAGTCGCAGTTGATCGACGATCAGGGCGCCATCGTCGAGCAGATCCTGTTCACGAGCATCGATCTCAAGGTCGAAATTCCGCCGCAAGCGATCGCCGCAACCATCGACACGACCGGCTTCACGACGCTGCGGCCGCCCGAGTCTTCCCAGCTCGCCGCGGACATACCGTGGCGGGCGGCGAAGGTGCCGGGCGGCTTCAGGCTGTCGGTCGCGACCCAGAGCCAGATCGCGGGCTCGGAGTATCCGGTCGAGCACCTCGTCTACTCGGACGGGCTCGCGACCGTGTCGGTGTTCATCGAGGACCCGAAAACGAAGTCCGAGGTTTCGGAAGGGTTCTCGAAGATGGGCAGCACGAACGCGTTCTCGCTCACGCTGCGCGGCCGCAAGGTCACGGCAGTCGGTGAGGTGCCGCGCCAGACCGTGCGCACGATCGCGTCGTCCCTCGTCACCGAGTAACGCATCATTTCCTATCAAACCTGTGCGACGGCCGTCGGCACGGTGACGCGCGCGGGCGCGGAAGGCATCGAGGTCGAGCTCGCGACTCCTCGCTGCGAAGGCTGCGCAGGCCTGTGCGCCTGGCGCATGCCGCGCGCCCAGCGTATGACCTTCGCAACCCAGCGGCCTCTCACCGTCGGCGACCGCGTCGTCGTCGCAGTGCCCGACCGGTATCTGCTGCTCGCGTCCTTGCTCGTCTACGGCTTGCCGCTCGCGGGACTGCTCGGCGGTGCGCTCGCCGGGCTCGCCGCGCTCGGCTCCGATCTCGGAGCCGCAGTCGGCGCGGCCGCGGGTGCCGCGAGCGCGGTGCTAGCCGCGCCGGCGTTGCGCTCGCGTGTCGAGCGCGGCACGCTGAGCCGCATGCAGCTGCGTCCGGGCGCCGATGCGCACACTCATTCTTTATAGTCGGCCGGGGTGCCATCTCTGCGAGGATCTCGCGGCGCAGCTCGAGCCGATCGTGCGCGGGCGGGCCACGATCGAAGTCGTCGACGTCGACAGCAGCGTGGCGCTCGAGCGCAGGTACGGGCTCCGGATTCCGGTGCTCTGCGACGGCGACCTCGAGCTCACCTCCTACCCGCTCGACGCCGATCGCGTCGCGCGACACCTAGCGTCAGTCTGAGCGTCGCGCGTTTCGCCGCTCCTCGAGCGTTCGCGGCGCGCACGGACGTGTCTTGAGCGTCGCGCGCGGCGTTTGCGGCGGCGCGCCGCGATGGGTGTCCGCCGGGGGACGCCAAGACGCCATCCCTGGGGCTCGGCGGCGCACATCCCTGTGCGCCGACGCCCCCGGCGAACACCCATCGCGTCACGCCGCCGCAAACGCCGATCACCCGCCGCGAACCACCCGGCCGCGGACGTCGACCGCCTGCAGCGCGGTGCCCCGCGACTGCCACCGCCGGCGGCGGCACCGAACCGTCGCCGCCAACGCGGCTCACCGCTAGGCGCGACCGCGTCTTTGCACCGCGGCGTGCGCGTCGGGTCGCTCACACGATGAGCCGGCGTGCATCGAAGGGGTCTCCCGAGACCGTCGCCGCACAGGGATGTGCGGCGCCGAGCCCCAGGGATGGTCTTCCGGCGTGTCTCGGGAGACCCCTTCGATGTGCGCCGGCGGCCTCGGCAAGAGCGGCGCGACGAGCACGGTTCGGCGACAGAGGCGGGCGAGGGCGTAGGCTATAATGCGCGGCTCTGCGCGTCCGCCGCGCCCGCCAATACCATGGAACGGATCCGGAATTTTTCGATCATCGCTCACGTCGATCACGGCAAGTCCACGCTCGCCGATCGGATCATTCAGCTCTGCGGCGGCTTGACCGAGCGCGAGATGGAAGACCAAGTGCTCGACTCGATGGACCTCGAGCGCGAGCGGGGCATCACGATCAAGGCGCAGAGCGTGTCGCTGAACTACAAGGCGCGCGACGGGCTCGAGTACAAGCTGAACTTCATCGATACGCCTGGGCACGTCGACTTCTCGTACGAGGTGTCGCGCTCGCTCGCGGCGTGCGACGGCGCGCTGCTCGTCGTCGACGCGGGCCAGGGCGTCGAGGCGCAGAGCGTCGCGAACTGCTACACGGCGATCGAGCAGGGCCTCGAGGTCGTGCCGGTGATCAACAAGATCGACTTGCCGACGGCCGACCCCGACGCCGCGATCAAGGAGATCGAGGACATCATCGGCATCGAGGCGAAGGACGCGCTGCGAATCAGCGCCAAGACCGGTTTGGGAGTCGACGAGCTGCTCGAGCGGATCGTCGAGCGAATTCCGCCGCCGAAGGGCAGCGAGGACGCGCCGCTCCAGGCTCTGATCATCGACTCGTGGTTCGACAGCTATGCAGGCGTCGTGTCGCTCGTGCGAGTGATGAACGGCGTCGTGACGAAGGGCCAGAAGATCCTCGTGCATTCGACCGGCCGCAAATACGAGGTCGAGCGGCTCGGCGTGTTCACGCCGCGGCCGTCGGCGCGCGAAGAGCTGCGCGCGGGCGACGTCGGCTTTCTGATCGCGGCGATCCGCGAGATCGACGGCGCACCGGTCGGCGACACGATAGTCGATGCGAAGGCGGTCAACGTGGCCGCGCTGCCCGGATTCAAGAAGATCCAGCCGCGCGTGTTCGCGGGCTTGTTCCCGCTCGATTCCGCGGACTACGAGAACTTCCGCGAGGCGCTGCGCAAGCTCGCGCTCAATGACTCGTCGCTATCCTTCGAGCCCGAGGTGAGCGGTGCGCTCGGGTTCGGAATGCGCTGCGGCTTTCTCGGCCTCCTGCACATGGAGATCATCCAAGAGCGGCTCGAGCGCGAGTTCAACCTGTCGCTGATCTCGACGGCGCCGACCGTCGTCTACGAGGTCGAGAAGCTCGACGGCGAGACCGTCAAGGTCGAGAACCCGGCCGACTTGCCGGAGCCGAACAAGATCAAGGAGATTCGCGAGCCGATCATCCTCGCGAGCATCCTCGTGCCGCAGGAGTATCTCGGTGCGGTGATCCAGCTCTGCATCGAGAAGCGCGGCGTCCAGAAACGCATGCTGTATTCGGGCCGGCACGTGCAAATCGAATTCGAGCTGCCGCTCGCCGAGGTCGTGCTCGACTTCTTCGATCGCCTGAAATCGGTGAGCCGCGGCTACGCGTCGTTCGACTACACGTTCCTACGCTTCGAGGCCGGTCCGCTCGTGAAGCTCGACATCCTGATCAACAAGGAGAAGGTCGACGCGATGGCCTTGATCGCGCATCGCGACGGCATCGAGCGCAAAGGCCGCAGGATGGTCGAGACACTGAAGGAAGTCATTCCGCGTCAGCAGTTCGAAGTCGCAGTTCAAGCTGCGATCGGCGGTCAGATCGTCGCACGCAGCACCGTGAAGGCGTATCGCAAGGACGTCACCGCGAAGCTCTACGGCGGCGACGTCACGCGCAAGCGCAAGCTCCTCGAGAAGCAGAAGGCGGGCAAGAAGAGAATGAAGCAACTCGGCTCCGTCGAAATACCGCAAGAAGCGTTCTTGGCCGTGTTGCAGGTCGATAAGAAATGAAGAATACTCCGCCGCCGTTAGCGGCCCGCGACGGGGAGCGACGTTGGATTTCGCGCTGATACTGGTGCTGCTGACCGCGACCGCGGGCGTGGTCTGGCTCCTAGACGTGCTGCTACTGAGACGTGCCCGGATCGACGCCGCCGCCGCCGCGATCGAGTCGCCTCCGCCGGCCGAGCCCGTCATCGTCGAGTACGCGAAGTCGTTCTTCCCGATCCTCCTGCTCGTGCTCGTGATCCGCTCGTTCTTGTTCGAACCCTTCCGTATCCCTTCGGAATCGATGATGCCGACGCTTTTCAAGGGAGACTTCATTTTTGTGAACAAGTTCGCGTATGGGCTCCGGCTACCGGTACTAAATACGAAAATCTTGAAAATCGGTGAGCCAAAGCACGGTGACGTGGTGGTGTTCCGTCTACCGTCCGACCCGAGCATCGACTACATAAAGCGCGTGGTCGGGTTGCCCGGCGACGTCGTGGAGTACGAGGACAGCAGCAAGCAGCTCAAGATCAACGGCCAACCGGTAGAGATGCAGCTGCTCGGGGCGTACGAGGGCGAGCCGTTCACGACGATCGGTCGTGAGAAGCTCGGCGAGCACGATCATCAGTTACTGGTGAGACGAGGCGCGGTGAGCCGCGGTGGCCGTTACGTCGTACCGCCCGGCGGTTATTTCATGATGGGCGACAACCGCGACAATAGCCGCGACAGTCGCTTCGAGGGCGTTGAGTTCGTACCGGAAGAGAACCTCGTGGGTCGCGCAGTCGGGATCTGGATGAACTGGCGCTGGCCTAGCGAAGGAGGACCGCAATGGAGTCGCATAGGCAAGGGCGTCGACTAGTCACCGCTCCGCGTTCGCGGCAGCGCGGCATCACCTTTATCGGGCTCATGATTCTCGCCGTGCTTGTCGGCGTGGTTGGTCTTGCCGGCATCAAGGTCGTGCCGATGTACGTCATGGACCTGAAGCTCTCGAAGGCTCTGGAGGGATTGTCGGAAGAGTTGAACGGGAAAGAGGTGAGCCCGCAGAGCATTCAGAACGTTCTGTACAAGAAGTTCTCCGTCGAGGACATCAATCTTCCGAAAGACAGCATCAAGGTCGCGCCGAGTAAGAACGGATTCTCCGTGCGAATCCAGTACGAGAACCGTGCGCCGTACATGGGCGACATCTGGCTGATGGTCGTATTCGACAAGACGGTCGAGATTAGAAAGTGACTTCTCGCGCCGACTGGGCCGAGAAACACCTTCGCTACACGTTCCGGGATCCCGCGCTTCTAGAGCGTGCGCTCACGCACCGCAGCGCCTCGCGCGACAACAATGAACGCCTCGAGTATCTCGGCGATTCCTATTTGAGCTTCGTCACTGCGCGCCGCCTCTACGACTCCCGTCCGCTTGCGGATGAAGGCGATCTCAGTCGGGCGCGCGCGGCGCTCGTTCGTCAAGCGACGCTCGCGAGCGTCGGTCAACGCCTGCAGCTCGACGCGCAAGTGATCCTCGGGCCCGGGGAGCTGCGCTCGGGCGGCGCGCAACGTGTCGCGATTCTCGCCGACGCGGTCGAAGCGTTGATCGGGGCCGTGCTGCTTGACGGCGGCGCGGCGGCGGCAGAGTCTTTGATAGACTTGCTGTTCGCGGAAGAAATCGCCAATCTGCCCGACGCGGCCGCGCTCAAAGACCCAAAGACGCGTTTGCAGGAATGGCTCCAGGGCAGAGGCTACAAGCTGCCGAGCTACAGCGTGCAGTCCGTGAGCGGCCGCGATCATGAACAAACGTTCGTCGTCAATTGCACCGTCGAAGAGAAAGATGCGCACACCAACGGTCAGGGATCGAGCCGTCGTCATGCCGAGCAGGAAGCGGCAGCGGCGATGCTGTCGGTGCTGATCGGTGAGCCCTAGCGACGGCGAGACGAGCCGCTGCGGCTTCGTCGCGATCATCGGCCGGCCGAACGTCGGCAAATCCACGCTGCTCAATGCGCTGATCGGAGAGAAGATCAGCATCGTGACCGACAAGCCGCACACTACGCGCCAGCGCGTGCTCGGCGTGCTGAACCGCGGCGCGGATCAGGCCGTGTTCATCGATACTCCGGGCCACGCACGACGCACCAAGCGCGCGCTGCACCGGCTCATGGCTCGACAGATCCATCAGGCCGTAGATGACTGCGATGTCGCGCTGCTCGTCGTAGAGGCGAAAGGCATCGGCAAGGACGATCGCGCGCTGATCGACATGCTCGGCGACAAGCTCGACCGCACGTTCCTCGTGCTGAACAAGATCGACGCGTTGCCGGCGAAGTCGCAGATGCTGCCGACGCTGCAGAGCCTCTTCGACCAGCCGTTCGCCGCGTTGATTCCGATCTCGGCGCAGACCGGCGAGAACCTACCTCGGCTCGTCGACGAGATCTTCGCGCGCTTGCCCGTTGGCCCGCCGCTCTTCCCAAAGGACATGATCACGGACCGCGATCTCGCGTTCCGCATCTCCGAGGTGATCCGCGAGAAGCTCATGACGCTCGTGCACAAGGAGGTTCCTTACGGGCTCACCGTCGAGATCGAGCACCTCGGCAAGAACGAGGTGGGTCAGCGTGTCGTTCACGCTTTGATCTGGCTCGAGCGCGAGAGCCAGAAGAGCATCGTGATCGGCAAGCAGGGCGGGGTGCTGAAGCAGGCCGGCAGCGCGGCGCGTCTCGAGCTCGCCGAGATGCTCGGCGAGCGCGTCCACCTCGAGCTCTGGGTCAAAGTTCGGGAGCATTGGGCGGACAACGAGCGGGAGCTGCAGCGGCTCGGCTACGACGTCTCATGAGCGACAGCGAGCGCGTGCTGCTCGAGCACGGGTTCGTGCTGCACCAGCGCGCTTATCGCAACACGAGCCAACTGCTCGAGTGCGAGACTGCGGAGCACGGCCGCGTCGGTCTCGTGGCGCGCGGCTCGAGGCGCGCGGCGAGCGGGCAGCGCGCGCTACTTCAGCCGTTCGTTCCGCTGCGTCTTTCGTGGCTGAAACGCGGCGAGCTCGGCCGTCTGACGCAGGTCGAGGCCGCCGCGGCGAGCTGCGAGCTCGCGGGTCAGTCGCTGCTCGCGGGCTACTACGCGAACGAGTTATTACTCCGGCTCACGGCCCGGGACGATCCGAACCCCAAGGTTTTTTCCTGCTATAGTCGCTGCCTCGCGGCGCTGGCGGACGGCGCGCATGTCGCGCGGACGATGCGTATTTTCGAGATGAGCTTGCTCGACGCGCTCGGCTACGGCCTCGAGCTCGATGCGGAAGCCGGAACCGGCGAGCCGCTGCGCGTCGAGCGCAGCTACGCTTACGAGGCCGAGCACGGCCTGCGCGCCACGGCATTCGGCGAGCCCGACGCCGACGTGTTTTCCGGTCGCCACCTGATCTCGCTGCGCGAGCACGTGCTCAACGACGAAGACAGCTTGCGTGCCGCGCAGAGGCTGCTCGGGCATGTGCTGCGGCTCTATCTCGGCGAGCGGCCGCTCAAGAGCCGGCTCGTTCTGCAAGACATCGTCCGCCGAGGCCTTTAGAAGATGAGCGCAAGAGCACCGATTCACCTCGGGGTGAACGTCGACCACGTTGCCACGTTGCGCCAAGCGCGCGGCACGCGCTATCCCGATCCGGTCACGGCCGCGCTTATCGCCGAGCAGGCCGGCGCGGACAGCATCACGATCCACCTGCGGGAGGATCGCCGTCACATACAAGACCGCGACCTCGAAGTGCTCGGCCGCATGATCCAGACGCGAATCAATCTCGAGATGGCCGTCACCGACCCGATGCTCGAGATCGCTGCGCGCGCGGCGCCGTCGGACTGCTGCTTCGTGCCCGAGCGGCGCGCGGAGCTCACGACCGAGGGCGGGCTCGACGTCGCGGGCCAGGCGAAGAAGGTCGCCGCCGCGTGCGCGCGTCTGCGCGAACGCGGCGTCCGCGTCTCGCTGTTCGTCGATCCCGACTTCGCGCAGCTCGACGCGAGCGCCGCCGCCGGCGCGCCGGTCGTCGAGCTGCACACGGGGGCGTACGCGGAAGCCGCGGGCGCCGCCGCTGCGCGCGAGCTCGAGCGGCTCCGCGCGGCCGCCGTCCGCGCTGCGTCGCTCGGCCTTACGGTGCACGCGGGGCATGGGTTGAACTATACGAACGTCGAGCCGATCGCGGCGATTGCCGAGATCGTCGAGCTCAACATCGGTCACGCGATCGTCGCGCAGGCGCTGTTCGACGGCTTCGCGGGGGCGGTCGCGAAGATGAAGGCGTTGATGGTCGCCGCGCGCGCGTGATCTACGGAATCGGCACCGACGTTCTCAAGGTCGAGCGCGTCGAGCAGACGTGGACTCGCTTCGGCGATCACTTCGCGCGCCGACTGCTGCTCGACGATGAGTACCGGTTGTTCGCGGCGAGCAAGCGGCCGGTGCGCTTCCTCGCGATGCGCTTCGCGGCGAAGGAGGCGATCGTGAAGGCGCTCGGCACGGGTTTCTCGAACGGCATCTGGATCCGTGATGTCGGCATGCTGCCTAACAAGCTCGGTCAGCCGCAGGTCGTGTTCTCCGACCGGGGGCGCGCGCTCTGCGACCAGCTCGGCGTCGGCGAAGGGCACCTCACGCTCAGCGACGAGGCAGGGCTCGTGATCGCCGTCGCGGTGCTCATGCGTGCAGGGAACGGCACGGCCTCCGGTGGCGCGGGGCAGGGCGGCAGATGAACACGCTCGCGTTCGACATCGAGACCGTGCCGGACGTCGACCTCGGCCGCCGGCTTTACGAGCTCGACGGCCTCGACGACGCTGCGGTCGCTCACGTGATGACGGTGAAGCAGCGCCAGGTGAGAAACAGCGACGTGCTGCCGCCGCATCAGCAGCGCGTGATCGCGATCTCGTGCGTGATGCGCACCTCCGAGGGCGTGCGCGTGTTCAGCCTCGGCGAGGAGCACGCCGGCGAGAAAGAGCTCGTGCAGCGCTTCTTCGACGGGCTCGATCGCTACGCCCCGACGCTCGTCTCGTGGAACGGCTCGGGATTCGACTTGCCCGTGCTGAACTACCGGGCTCTCGCGCACGGGCTATCCGCCGCCCGCTACTGGGAAGTCGGCGACGGTGATCGCGACTTCCGCTACAACAACTATCTCGCCCGGTATCACTGGCGGCACGTCGATCTCATGGACGTGCTGTCCGCTTACGGCGCGAGCGGCCGCGCGTCGCTCGATCACATCGCGCAGCTGTTGAAGCTGCCGGGCAAGCTCGGGATGAGCGGCGCCGACGTCTGGCCTGCGTACCGGCGCGGCGACATCGCGGCGATCCGCAATTATTGCGAGACCGACGCGCTGAATACGTATCTGATCTACCTTCGCTTCCAAGTCCTGCGCGGCGGCCTCGACGCGAAGCAGCATGCCCACGAAGTGCAGCAGGTCGAGGCGAAGCTCGAGCAGTCCGATCGGCCGCATCTGCGCGAGTTCCTCGAGGCTTGGCGCGCCGCGCGACATGCGGGCTGACGGCCCCACGCTGACAGCTCGAGTCGTCGACCTCACGCACGACTGCGAAGGGGTTGCCGACGTCGACGGCAAGCGAGTGTTCGTTCCCGACGCGTTGCCCGGCGAGCTCGTCGAGCTCAAGTTGCGTAAGCGGCGGCGCAAGCTCCAGGAAGCGGAGCTCGAGCGCGTCGTCGAGCCGTCGCCCGACCGCGTTGCCCCCAAGTGCGAATACTTCGGCCGCTGCGGCGGCTGCGCGCTACAGCATCTCGCGTATCCCGCGCAGGTCGAGCACAAGCAGCGCGCGGTCGCGCAGGCTCTCTCGCGCATCGCGCGCGTCGAGCCCGACGAATGGCTGCCCGCGTTCGCCGGCGAGCCGTGGGGTTACCGTCGCCGTGCGCGGCTCGGCGTCAAGTACGTGCACGGCAAGGAACGCGTGCTCGTCGGCTTTCGCGAGCGCGCCGCGCCGTATATCACCGACATGGCGCGCTGCCCGGTGCTCGCGCCGCCGCTCGCGGAGCTGATCGGGCCGCTCGCCGAGCTCATCGCGGGCACGAGCGTGCGCGAGCGTCTGCCGCAGATCGAGGCCGCCGTTGCCGACGGCGTCAGCGCGCTCGTGCTCCGTGTCCTCGATCCGCCGAGCGCAGCCGACATCGAGGCCTTTGCGGCGTTCGGCGCGCGCAACGACGTGGATATGTACCTTCAACCCGGCGGTCCGGGCACCGTCGTCCCGATCGGCCGGGCGCGTACCCTGCGCTACTCGCTCGCGAGCCTCGGCGTCACGCTCGAGTTCTTGCCGACGGACTTCGTGCAGGTCAACGCGCAGGTCAACGAGCAGCTCGTCGCGACGGCGATCGAGCTCGCGGACGTGCGTCCCACCGATTCCGTGCTCGATCTCTATTGCGGGCTCGGTAACTTCAGCCTGCCGTTCGCGCGGCGCGCCCGCGAGCTTCTCGGCGTCGAAGGGGAGGCGGGGCTCGTCGCGCGCGCGGTCCGGAACGCGGCGTTGAATGGGGTGGCGAATGCGCGGTTCGTGACGGCGGATCTCGCGCAGCCCGACTGGAGCTTCTTCCGCGAGGCTCGCGACGTCGTCGTGCTCGATCCTCCGCGCACGGGCGCCGAGGCGGCAGCTGCAGCGATGAATCGAATCGCGCCGCGACGGATCGTCTACGTCTCGTGTCACCCCGCTACGCTCGCGCGCGACGCGCAAGTGCTCGTCGAGCAGCACGGGTACAGGCTGCGCGCGGTGCGGGTGTTCGATATGTTTCCGCACACGCATCACGTCGAGGCGCTCGCGCTGTTCGAGCGGAGTTGACTGTCGCGGATGCGCTACCGCGCGTCGTGGGGGACGCGGATGGCGGCCCGTCTCCGAGGGCCTCGCGATCGCGCCAACCCTACCCGCATTTGGTAAATAGGCCGAAGCGGCGGGCACTCGGCACGGCTGCATTGTGAACGGCTTCGCAGGCGCCCTGCGGGCGTTTCGCTATGCTCCGCCCCGCTCTTGCCGCTTTCGTCGCATAACCGCACTCGTAGGGTTCGATCCCCGGCAAGCGCCGGGTGCATTGAAGCATGAGTCGACCATGGGCATGAACACGACGCTGGTGATCAACGCGAAGGGCGGCGTTGGCAAGACCACCATCACGACGAACCTCGCGAGCTTCTTCGCCTCCCGCAACATCCATACGACGATCGCAGACTACGATCCGCAGAGCTCGAGCTTGAATTGGCTCGGCTTGCGCTCTCCCGAGGTTACGAAGATTCATGGCGCAGACCTTGCCCCGCGCCACGGCACCGGGCTCTCCGCCTCACGCCGCCAAATTCCGCGCGAGACTCAGCAACTGATCATCGACGCGCCTGCGGGTCCGTCGCGTCTGCTGCTGCAAGATCTTCTCGCGCGCACGCAGTCGATTCTGATCCCGGTTGGGCCGTCGACGATCGACATTCACGCGACCGCGAACTTCATCAAAGAGCTGCTGCTGATCGGCAAAGTGCGCTTCCGCAACATCCGGCTCGCGGTGATCGCGAACCGCGTGCGCACCACCCGTCCGGTCTACGAGCCGCTCGAGAGGTTCGTCGGCTCGCTCGGCATTTCGTTCATCACGCGAGTCAGCGACTCCGACGTCTATGTCGACGCCGCCGAGACCGGCGTCGGCGTGTTCGAGATGCCGGCCGACAAAGCCGGCGCCGCGCAGCGCGAGTTCCAGCCGATCGCGCAGTGGGTGCTCGGCGATGCGGAGGCCGCCGCGGCTGCGCCGCCCGCCCCCGCGCCCGTCGAGCCCGTGTACGACGCGAGCAACGTCGTGCAGCTCGCGGCCGCTCGCGCCTAAGCCCCCCGTACTGCCTCGTTTACGCGTCGCTCGAGGTCGAGCGACGTGCGGGCATTTCGGCGCGCGCGTTCACCGAGCGGCGGCACCGTCGACGGCGCGCCGCGAAAAGCGCATCCTAGCGCCGGCGCGCTTGAGCCGCCGGATATCATGGACGCTCTCTCCGAAGTTCTGCAGGCGATTCGCCTCGACGGCGCCCTCTACCTCGACGCCGAGTTCACGGCGCCCTGGTGTATCGAGGCGGGGTTCGGCTTGCACACGGCGGCGAGTCAATTGCCGCGCTCCGAGCAAATCGCGTTCTTCCACGTGTTGATCGACGGCACGTGCCGCGCACGGCTCGCCGACGCCAGCGACGTGGTCGATCTCAAGCCGGGCGACATCCTCATGTTCCCGCACGATCATCTGCACTTGATGGGCAGCGACGTCTCGATTGCGCCCGCGCAGCGGTCCGAGATGGTCGACAAGGGCGCTGGCGGCCTGTTCCGGATAGGGTACGGCGGCGGCGGCGCGAAGACGCGGTTCGTGTGCGGTTATCTCGCCTGCGATCCGCGCGTGTGCCGGCCGCTGTTCAGCGCGCTCCCGCGGATGCTGCGTGTCTCGATCGGCGAAGACGCCGCGTGGCTGCTGCAGATGCTGCGGGTCGGCGTCCAGGAGTCTGTCGCGCAGGGCCCTGGCGCCCGCTCGCTGCTCGCCAAGCTCGCCGAGCTGATGTTCGTCGAGGCGATCCGCCGTTTCGCCGCGCTGCAACCTGCGGACCAACGCGGCTGGCTCGCCGGGCTGCGCGATCGGCACGTCGGCCGCGCACTCGCGCTGCTGCACGCCAGTCCCGCGCACGCCTGGACCGTCGATAGCCTCGCGCGCGAGGTTGCGATGTCGCGCTCCGCGTTCGCGGAACGTTTCGTCGAGCTGATCGGCGAGCCGCCGATGCAGTACCTCACGCGCTGGCGGCTCGCGCTCGCGGCGCAGCGCCTGCGGACGGGGAACGAGACGATCGCGCGCGTCGCCGAGCGTGCGGGCTACGAGTCGGAAGCCGCGTTCAACCGCGCGTTCAAGCGCGAGTTCGGGATGCCGCCGTCGGCGTGGCGCAAGAGCGTGCGCGAGCAAGAAGTCGATGCGGCACAGATATTGGCGGGAACCCCCGCCGCCTAGGCCGCCGCCGCCACTGCGACGCGCTCTTTCGGACGCTCGTCCGCGACGCGCTTCGTGAGCGCGAGCAGCTCGCGCTGCGGCAGGCTCCCGCCAAGCCGCGGCAGCGCCTTCGCGAGCCCTCGGCTCGCGTCGGCGTACGCTCCTCGACCGAACGCGTCGAGCGCGGCAAGCGCCGGCACCGTCGCGAGCACGGGCGAAACGACGCCGTTCGTCTCGGGCGCGAGCACGAGCTCGTGGACGAGCGCGCACGCCTCGTCGCGCCGGCCGGCGCGCTGCAAGGCGAGACCCGCGAGCACGTCGAGGAAGCTCCAGAACGCCGGCTTCAAGTGCCGCTTCCACGCCGCCGCGAGCGTGTGCCAGCGCCGACCTACGTCGACGCCGGCGAGCTCGAGCCGCCAGAGCAGGTCCGTCGCGTCGGCGCAGCTGCCCGC
>Ga0157374_10001888_pt1 | contig 17566 bp, 11 predicted proteins | sample M25metaG_FD_115308 | JGI IMG/M metagenome (GOLD analysis project Ga0157374, IMG submission 115308) | Miscanthus rhizosphere microbial communities from Kellogg Biological Station, Michigan, USA - M2-5 metaG | ecosystem: Host-associated > Plants > Roots > Rhizosphere > Soil | place: USA: Michigan...
CCTTTGAGCAGGAATTGGAAACGGCTTTAAATGTGCAGAACGCACCCGCGCCGGCAACCTCCAGCGGAAACTCCAATGAATCCTACCTTGTCTCAGGCAGTTTGAGCCCCGGCATGGCGCAAGGCTCGCAAGCGGATTCGGGGCCGGACGTGCGAGCCTTCGGTCCGGGATTTGGCGGGTTCGGAAGAGAACCGGACGGCGGCGGCGCGCCCGGCTTCGGATCTCAGGCAGGCGAAGGTCCGGGTTTCGGCGGAGGAGGATTTGGCGGCGGGGGCGGATTTCGAGGCGGCGGTGGATTTGCCGGCCGAGGCGGAGGCGGCAGAACGGGCGGTGCGGGCGCACGCAACGGCAGAAACGGACAGGTGGCGGGCGCGGTTTTCGGAAACCGCCGGCGGAGGAATCAGCAGATTCGCGGAATGGCATCGTTTTCGCTGCAGAACTCAGCGCTAAACGCCAAACCGTTTTCGCTGAATGGGCTCGACGTGCCGCAGCCAGCATACGCGCAAAGCCGCTTCAGCGTATTCCTGGGCGGGCCGCTGGTGATTCCCAAGATCGTAAACGATTCAAAGACGCAGTTCTTTCTCAGTTATTTCGGGACGCGTGGCCGTACTCCCAAACTCTTCACCGAAACCGTACCGAGTTCGGAGATGCGCCAGGGCGATTTGTCGGGGGCCACACAATCACTCGGTACTTCAGCTACCAGCGTTCCGGTCGTGGTGTTTGATCCCACAACGCGCCAGCCGTTTGCCGGGAACGTGATTCCGCAAAGCAGGCTCAGCCCGATTGCGCTCGCGCTGCTGAACTACTATCCGCTGCCGAGCCTTCCGGGCAGTGCCAACAATTATCAGTCGCAAACGGCGCAACCTTCCGATTCCGACAATTTCGGCCTGCGCGTGCAGCGCAGCGTTTCGACGAAAGATCGCCTTTCGACGAATTTCCAGTATCAGCGGCGCGATAGCGCTACCCCTCAGCCATTCGGCTATGCAGATACAACAAATGGCTATGGCGTTAGCGTGCAATTGGGTTATCTCCACAATTTCTCGGCCAAGCTCATCAACAATGCGCAGTTGCGTTTCAGCCGCAATGAGAACGAGACCACGCCGTATTTTTCGCTCCTGCCGGATGTCGCAAATCAGCTCGGCATTGCCGGCACGTCCTCGAATCCGCTTGATAACGGCCCACCCACGCTGAACTTCACTAATTTCGCTTCACTCAGTGATGGCGTTCCGACGCTCATGCGTAATCAATCGCAGAGTTTTTCTGATAGTGTCAGTTGGCTCAAGAGCCTGCACAGCTTCAGCTTCGGGGCGGGCTATTCACGGCCCGACCGGAGCTTGCGCAGCGATCCCAACGGACGCGGAACGTTCAATTTCACCGGCATCGCCACCAGCGCCGCGAATGACGGGCAGGTGGTTAAAGGTACCGGCTACGATCTGGCCGATTTTCTGCTTGAGCTGCCGCAATCAAGCTCGGTTCAATACGGCCAGCCGACTAACTATTTTTTCCAGAATCAATGGAATCTTTACGCGCAGGACGAATGGAAGATGCGTCCGAATCTGACGTGGACGCTGGGTGTGCGTTATGAGTACTTCTCACCGGTAAACGAGAAGTACGGCAGGTTGGCCAATCTGGAAATCGCGCCGGGTTACACGAGCGTTTCGGTTATCACGGGAGACGTGATCCGGCCGGACCGCAACAATTTCTCTCCGCGCGTTGCTGTCGCTTACAAGCTTCCCTGGTTTAAACGCTCGAACGTATTCCGCGCGGGCTCTGGCATTTACTACAACGGCCAGGCCTATATCCAATTCGCAAATCTGCTCGCCAAGCAGCCGCCATTTGCGGTTTCGAACAACGTGAATACCAGCGCGAACAATGTGCTCACTCTTGCCGACGGTCTTCTGGCAACAAGTCCCACGCAAGTGACGAACACGTTCGCGGTCGATCCCAACTATCGGACTCCGTATGCTGGCACCTGGACTGCCTCTTTGCAGAGCGATTGGGGGAAGGGCTACTTCACTGAAATCGGCTATACGGGCACGAAAGGCACCCGGCTCGACGTCCGTACGCTGCCGAACCAGGCGCCTCCGGGAAGCTCGCTTTCGCTAAGCCAGCACGCGCAGCTTGGCAATGCGACCGGATTCACGTTCGATCAATCCATCGGCAACTCTATTTTTCATGCGTTTCACGCGCGGCTGATGCGACGATTCAATCGCGGGATTTCGTTCAATGCGTTTTATCAGTTCGCCAAGTCGATCGACGACTCCTCCACCTTCGGCGGTGGGGGCAACACGGTGGCGCAAAACTGGCTGGATATCGCTGCCGAGCGCGGCCTTTCGAGCTTCGACGTGCGCCATCAATTTCAAACAAGCTTTGTATGGACGTCGCCTGTGGCGGGTCCAGGCTCGCACATGGCGCCCGATAGCAAGATAAGCCGGCTACTCAAAGACTGGCAATTGAGCGGACAAATTATCGCGCAGACGGGAAATCCGTTGACGGCGCGAATCCTCGGCAATACCCAGCAACTCGCGCAGACCGGCGGCACCGGCAGTGGCCGCGCCGAAGCTACGGGATTGCCAATCGATAGAGGCAGCGGGCTATTCAACCTGAATGCATTTATCACTCCTCCGGTCGGCTCTTATGGCAATGCCGGAAGGAATACGATTCCGGGCCCTGGCACGTTCAATGTGAATCTTGCCTTTGCTCGTTCGTTCAGTTTGGCGGAGCGGCGGCGCATTGAATTCCGGCTCGAGACCATCAACCTGCTAAATCATGTGAACTACACGAACTACTACACGGTGGTGAACTCGGTGAATTACGGTCTGCCGAGCGCGGCGGCCGGCATGCGGACGATGCAAGGCGTGGTGAGGCTGCGGTTTTAATTATGGGTAATTGGAGATTTCGTAGCCTGTCCCCAAAGTGGGGGTGGCTGCTGGTGGCTTCGATGGCTCTTCCGCAGCCGCGCGCTACGTTTACCACCACAACGAACGTCGTTGTCGTTAATGTGACAGTTCTGGACCGCAACAACAAACCGGTCGAGAACCTTACCAAAGACGATTTCCAGATCTATGAAGACGGCAAACTGCAAAAGCTACAAGCAGTAGATTTCCAGCGTCTGACCAAGACGGTTTTGCCGCCGCTCGATGAGGCTGCTTCCCTACCCCCGCCTGCACCCAAGGGTTATAACCCGGAAGCCGAGAAAGCGGCCCTCCGCTCGAGCATGATCTCCAAGTACCAGGACCGACGACTGATGATCCTGTTGTTCGACTTTTCATCGATGCAGCCGGCAGAGCAGATTCTGGCAAAGAATGCCGCGATCCAGTTTCTGACCACGCAAATGACGGCGAGCGATTCGGTCTCGCTCATGGTCTTCGGTAGTGGGCTCCGGACCATACAGGATTTTACATCCGACCGCGATCTCCTGATCGCCACGATCAACAAATTTCAGATAGGCGATTCTAGTGAAAATGCGTCTATCGCGGACACCGGGGCCGATGCCGAAGATCAGAGCGGCCAGTTCACAGCCGACGAAACCGAATTCAACATCTTCAACTCCGACCTGAAGCTCGCCGCGCTCGAAGACGCCGCACGGACGCTCGGGCAATACCCGGAAAAGAAAGCGCTGGTCTATATTTCGAGTGGCATTCAGAAGAACGGCGTCGATAACCAGTCCCAATTGCGCGCGACGGTGAATACGGCCATTCGGGCGAACGTCGCGTTCTATCCGATCGATGCTCGGGGCCTTTCCGCGATCGTCCCCGGTGGAGACGCTAGCCAGGCAGGCTCGACCGGAACCAAACTCTACAACGGCTCCGGCCAGCGTAGCCAAAGAGAGAATTTCAACGATCAGCAGGAAACACTGGCCAGTCTGGCCATCGATACCGGCGGCAAAGCGCTGCTCGATTCAAATGATCTGACTACGGGAATCCGCCAGGTGCAGGAGGATCTTTCGAGCTATTACGTTCTCTCTTATGTAAGCTCCAATTCCGCCCAGGACGGGCGCTATCGCCGCATTCAGGTCAAACTCGCCCCGCGGTTAACCTCGTTGAAGGCGAAGCTCGACTACCGGCAGGGTTATTTCGCGCCTACCACCTTCGCGCATATGGGGGATGCGGAGAAGGATGCCCAGCTCCAGCAAGCCCTGCTTTCGGACAACCCGGTAACCGACCTGCCGTTGGCTCTCGAAGTGGATTACTTCCGGATCGCGAAGGACAAATATCTATCGCCGATTTCGGTAAAAGTTCCCGGATCCGCACTCGCCTTCCATAGCAAAGGCGCCAAGCAGGCCACTGAACTCGATTTCATTGCCGAAGTCTTCGATACCCGGAATCGTCCGGCCGCCACCGTCCGCGACACGATTCGGCTTCGGCTCGCTGTGGATGTCGCCGGCCAGGTAGTCCGCAAGAGCATCCAATATGACACCGCCGTTACGCTGACACCCGGGAATTACCGGCTCCGCTTCGTAGCCCGCGAAAACGGCGAAGGCAAGATCGGAACCTTTGAATCCTCGTTTGTTATTCCCGACCTGGATAATCAAAAAACATTACGTATCAGTTCTGTCGTTTGGAGCAATCAACGTGAGCCAATCGCGGCTCAAGTTGCAGGCGTGAAAACGGACAAAAAGCTGGCCGCCGCCAACCCGCTTATCGAGGATGGAAAAAAGCTGCTGCCGAATGTGACGAGGGTATTTCGATCTGGACAGAGCTTGCTGGTCTACGTCGAGGTCTATGATCCGGCGATTCCCGATTTCCTACCCGAGCGGTTTCGCCGCGCCAATGTGGCTGCTAGTCTCGCGCTTTATCAAAACCGCAAAAAAGTCTTCGAAACCGCTGCGGTAAGGGCAAATCAGCTATTGCCGAGCCGCAGCGACACGGTTCCGGTCTGGCTCCAAGCGCCTGTCGCCAGTATTCAGCCCGGAAAATACGAAGCACAGGTCAATCTTATCGACGAATTCGGGCACAAGTTTGCGTTCCCGCGCACCTCGTTGGCGGTTCTGGCCGGCCAAGCCGCTGCCCGTCCCTAGCCGGATTTCCAGTCCCATAACCTGGTAGAATAGCTGTATGCAATTTGGTTATGTGAGCGCCCCCTCCAGGGTGGCTTCCTTGGCCAAGCAGCTTCTTGTGGTAGCCGGAGTTGCTTCCGCTGTGCCGATCATTTGGACAGGCAGAGCCAAAGCAGTGCCGGAAACGCCGGCTCAGATCGCACCCGTAAACACGGCACGCCCTATGGGATCCGATCCACGGACCGTTCGGCTACAGCGCTTTTTTTCGAAGCTTCATTGCCCGGTCGTGACGCTTTCGGAAGACTTCGTGCGCGCCGCCGACGACAACCAGCTCGACTGGCGTCTGCTTCCGAGCATAGCGATCATAGAATCCAGCGGCGGCAAAGCTTATAGGAACAACAACATCTTCGGATGGCGGAATGGGGACCAGGTGTTCCCGAGCATCCGCGCGGGTCTGAACCATGTGGCCTACAAGCTGGGCAGAAGTCCGCTCTACCGCTCCCGCAGCTCACTCGGCAAACTACGTCTTTATAACCCGAACGAAGAGTATCCGGGGAACGTCATGGCAGTGATGAACCGGATCAGCCCGATAGTAGACTTAGGCCGCAAGCTCGAAAAAGTTCTTTTCCGTCAAAACGAATACGTTTACGCGGATTGACTAAAGACGAAATCATACTCGCCAGCCGCGAGTACCTGTTCCCATCGGTTTCCACTTTTCCCAGCCGCTGGTGATCGAACGCGCCAAGGACCAGTTTGTCTGGGCAGCTCCAGCACGTCTCGACGGTATATCCTACCCGGCCACAGGCCTTCGTATATCGCCGCCGCTGAATGTTCGGAAAATCGGATGTGGACGAATTTATCCTGCGTCTGGACCGAAGTTTTGGTTCGATCGGTTGATCAGGAAATCTTCTTCACGGTGTATTCAGCCGCCTGGCCCGTTCCGGAGATTTCGACGGTGAACTTGATTTCGTCGCCTGAGACTTTGCCCTTGTAGTGCAACTCCAGATCGTTGCCCTGATAGCTGACCCGGATGGTGAACAACAGGGCGTCGCCCTCGATTTTGCCGTCCTTGATCTCCGATTTGCCGAGCATATCGCTCGTGGTCTCGCCGGTCAGTTTGTTGCCGTCGGCTTTGAAAACAAATGTGCGCTCCGAGGTTCCGTTAGGCGTCTCGACTTTTCCCTTCCAGGTGCCGTTTACGTCCGCCGCAAGCGCGGCGAAGGCAAACATCGCCATTACCGCCAACAACCATTTCATGGTCTTCATATCCGCTCCCGATTCTGTCTACTCTATCCCATTAGCGGGAAGCAAATCCCGCGTCCGGCGGCGTCGGGAAGCCGCTTCCACCGTTTTGTCAATCGTTTCCGATGGCGATAGAAATGCATGCGACGATGCGGGAGGTTTCATGCTGCGCCACCTTCGCGATTCTGTGCAACACCCTGTTTCGCTCGATTACTTTCAGGAAAGGCTCTCGGCCGGCTGGAAGCTGAAGGCCGTGGAATGGGAGAGAGAAGTCGAGGTTCCAACCGAAACGGCGGCTCCTCCAGAACAAGCGGCGCCGTATGGCTTGGAAATTGCTCCCGACGCCTCGCGCCTGCGGCAGAATCCGCACGAACTTGACGTGTTGATGACCATACTGGAGTTGATCGTGGTCGAAAAGGGCGTCTCTTACATTGCCGAGGAACTGAACGTCCGAGGATTCAAAACCCGCGAGGGGACCCAATGGACTTCGCCTGCCGTGTTCAATCTGTTGCCACGGCTGATCGATTTGGGCCCGGATCTGCTCAAGAGCAACGATTGGCAGTCACGTCGGGGGCACCTGCACGCGCCGCATGCGGGCTAGCTCGAAAACCGCTTGAGTACCCAGCGCTGCCCTTGCTGGTCATATTCAAACGACACGCTGGCGTCGAATTCGGTCGGACTCGGCGACCCCTGGCACCAGACGATGTGCGTTAAATCGATTTGGGTGGGATGGTTGTTCTGGGCCGGCAGAGTCACCTGGTACTCGCAGCCCGGATTCTGCTTCTTTACGTGAATCAACCAGTTTTTGGCGTTGTTATCGTAATGCAATAGCTCGCCGGCCAACTGCGGCGTAAGCGCGGGTGTGACTGGCTTCGGCGATCCGCACCCCACGCACAATAGTAAGCAGCCGCCGAAAATTCTCTTCATTTGCTCTCTTCTGGATTCTCCTACACGGTAGCAGGAGTTCAGACGGATAGCGCTGGCAGCATGGGCAGCGAACGAATTCTTTTTCGTGTTGCGCTATAGATTGCATTTGCGACGGCGGGGGCAATGCCGACAATCGGCGTTTCCCCGGCGCCCGCCGAGGGCAGGTCCTTGCGATCGAGAAGTACGACTTCAACTTTAGGCGCATCGCTGAAGCGTGGCACACGGTACTTCGAGAGCAGTGGATTGCGGATGCGTCCGGCGGCGAAGTCGATGGCCTCGAACAACGCACCGCCAATGCCCATTACGACCGCGCCCTCCACCTGATTTTTCAGGTGCTCTGGGTTGACAATCGCGCCGCACTCCCATGCCGTGACCACACGTTCGATGTGAATATCACGCCCGTTGCGCAAGGAAATCTCGGCGCAACAACCGGTGTACCCGCCTTTTTCGGTCCCACACGCGAGGCCGAAGCCGCGCGTTGAGGACGGCCTATATTTGGCCCATTCGAAACGGTCGGCGGCCGCCTGCAATACGGCAAGCAAGCGTTCGTTTTTTAGATTTTTGAGCCGGAACGCCAAAGGGTCCACTCCGGCCTTTGCGGCCAGCTCGTCCATGTACGATTCCCGCGCGAAATTATTAGCAGTGGAAGCAAGCCCTCTATAGGAACCTTCGCGCAGCGGCGAGTCTATGCGATGAAACTGCTCCGTCTTGGCGGGCACATCGTAAGGCGTCTTGAGACCCGACGGGCCGGACAGAAAATTATGAAACTCCCAACCGCGAAGGGTTCCGTCGCTTGCCATGGAACTATTGATACGGATTACTCCAGCCGGGCGAAAATACGCCCAAGTAAACTCCTCCTCGCGTGTCCAGATCAGCTTCACCGGTTTGCCGGCGCCTTTGGCAAGCTTCGCTGCTTCGATGGCGCATTCGCCGCTGTGCTTGCCTCCATATGCGGACCCAGTGTCCGGCATGATCACATGTACCTGCTGTTCGGACAGTCCGAACGCACTCGCGGCTTCCGAGCGCACTCCAAAAGGCCGCTGCGTACCGGTCCATAGCGTTAGCTTTCCGTCTTTCCATTCAGCCAACGCGGCGCGCGGCTCGAGCGGTACGTGTGCGATATAGGAGACCGTGTACGTAGCGTCGGGCTTGCCGGAAGCATCTTTCGCCAGGTAGGAAAACAACTCGCTCGTGCCAACGGGATTCGGCTGTTCCTCCCATTTCGCGTCGATGGCCGCCAGGGCTTTGCCGGCTTTGTGTTCGTCTGTCGCGGCGACTCCGATGAAATCGCCGTCGCGGATCACGGTAACGCCGGCCATCTTCGCGGCGCGCGACGTATCGGCCGATACAAGCTTCGCTCCGAAACTCGGCGGCCGCAGTACGCGCCCGAATAACATACCCGGCAATTTCTGATCGGAGGCATATTTATGCTTGCCAATTACCAACTCGCGCGCGTTGACTTTCGGCAGGCTGGCGCCGGCGGTATGCCAGGCGGTGGCGGGTGTCGTCAAGCCATCGCGGCCCATGACGCCGGACCAGTCCAGCTTCGCCGCCAAGTCTCCGAAACCAATCTTTTTCGACCCGCCTTTGAGAACACATCCGTTCTCCACGGTGAGACCAGCGGGATCGACATTCCAGATTTTTGCCGCTTCGCCGACCAGAGCTTCGCGCGCGGTCGCAGCCATTTTCCGCATGACGGGCGCCATCGTTGGTGTGGTGCGGCTGCCGAACGTTCCGGCGTCCCAGGGCGTGAGAGAGGTATCGCCCATCACAAGCCGTACGGTTTCCGGCTTCGCGCGCAGTTCGTCGGCAACGGCTTGGGTGAGGGAAGTGCGGATATTCTGCCCAACTTCGACCTTGCCGGTGAAACCGGTGATCGAGCCATCGCGCGCGATGTGCAGCCAGGCGCCGACGTTCTCCGGCAATCGCCCGCCTCCGCCGCGGCGCCCCGATTCCTGCGCGCCCGCATCCCAAAGAATCAGCAGTCCCCCGCCGAGGGATCGCAGGAAAGTGCGACGATTCAGATCAAGCCGGTTTAACTCAAGCATGGCGCGGCTCCTTGGCCTGAGCGGTCATCACTCCCGCAGCCTTTTGGACGGCGGCGACAATCCGGCTATAGGCGCCACAGCGGCAGATATTGCCTTCGAGCTTGCGCTTAATCTCGACCTCGGACGGTGCCGAGTTTGAGCGTAGCAGCGCTACACTCGCGACGATCATGCCGGGCGTGCAATAGCCGCACTGCATGGCGTCACAATCAATAAAGGCTTGCTGCACCGGATGCAGATGTTCGCCATCCGCCAAACCTTCTATGGTCGTGATCTCTTGTCCGGCTACCGAGCCGACAGGCAGCTGGCACGAGTGCCGCGCCACACCACCGACCAGGACGGTGCAGGCGCCGCATTGGCCTTCGCCGCAGCCGTACTTAACGCCGGTTAAGTCGAGTTCATTGCGCAGCACCCAGAGCAGGGTGCGCTCCGGATCGGTCTCCACGTTTCTGCGCACACCGTTTACGGATAGCTGCATACCTCTATTTTCCCAGAAATTAATGAGCCTTCGGCAAGTTCCATGATTCCAAACGGTGATCATGCGGAGAAAGAAGCACACTACCGCTCGGGGATCGTCAGAAAGAATCGAGGGCGGCGGCATCCGCGGAGCCGCCGCCCTCGATAGCGAACACAAAGGTGCCTAGTAAATCGGGCACCAGGAATAGTGCGCCCGAGTTATGTTTCATTCGTTGAGAAATCGAATCCTATGCTGTCTTGGCGATCGCGGCTGGTTTCATCCGCGCTTCGGTCGGTTCAGCCGCTAGCGCCGTGTAAGCGAATCCTGCGATAGCTGCGCCGATAATAGGCGCTACCCAGAAGAGCCAGAGCTGCTGCAATGCCCAGCCGCCAACAAAGATCGCCGGGCCGGTGCTGCGCGCCGGATTCACGGATGTGTTCGTGATCGGAATACTGATGAGGTGGATCAGCGTCAGCCCGAGTCCGATCGGAATCGGAGCAAAGCCTAGCGGCGCGCGGCGGTCGGTGGCGCCCAGAATGATCACCAGGAACATGAACGTCAATACGAGTTCGGCGACGAGGCACGCAAGCAGGGAGTATCCACCGGGGGAGTGCGCGTCGTAACCGTTCGATGCAAATCCGGCGCTGAGATCAAAACCGGCTTTGCCGCTGGCAATCACGAAGAGAACGCTCGACGCCACTATCGCGCCGGCGACTTGCGCCACGACATAGGGCAGCAGTTCCGAGGCGGGAAATCGTTTGGCGACCGCCAAACCGACCGACACGGCGGGATTTAAGTGACACCCCGAGATGTGTCCGATAGCATACGCCATGGTAAGAAGCGTAAGCCCGAAAGCCAACGCTACACCTGCGAAACCAATACCCAAGCCGGGGAAAGCCGCCGCTATTACAGCGCTTCCGCAGCCACCGAAAACGAGCCAAAACGTGCCGAGAAACTCGGCCGCTACCCTCTTTTTTAAAGGCATGTGACCTGATCCTTTCTGTGGTCGCTCGATTGGATGGATTATATACCGATTCAGCCACGGCCGACAAATGGCATGTTTGTGGCCATTACGGTGATGAACTGCACGTTGGCCTCCAGCGGAAGGTTGGCCATGTAGACTACGGCATCGGCAACGTGCCGCACGTCCATGCGCGGCTCGACCATCGTAGAGCCATTCGCCTGCGGAATGCCGGCGGCCATTTTATCCGTCATCTCGGTAGCGGCGTTGCCGACGTCAATCTGGCTGCAGGCGATATTGTGCTTGCGGCCGTCTAGCGAAATCGACTTGGTCAAGCCGCTAATGGCATGCTTCGTGGCAGTGTAAGGAGCGGAGTTGGGCCGTGGCGCATGCGCGGAAATCGATCCGTTATTAATGATCCGGCCACCGCGCGGTGTTTGCGCCTTCATTAGCCTAATCGCCGCTTGGGCGCACAAGAACGCGCCCGTGAGGTTCACATTCACGACCGCATTCCATTGCTCGAACGTCAGATCTTCCAGTGGAACCGCCGGCGCGCTTATTCCGGCGTTGTTGAACAGCACATCCAGACGTCCGAATGCTTCGCGCGTCTTGTCAACCAGTGCATCCACAGATTCAGGCACGGTCACGTCTGTGGGTACAACGAGCATGCGGCCTTTTCCATTCACCGCTTTAGCCGCAGTCGTCTCAAGTTCGTGTTTTCGCCGACCGGCCAACACGACCGAATAACCGGCTGCGTGCAGCGCGAGCGCAACTCCGCGCCCGATGCCGCTACCGGCGCCAGTAACTAACGCGATCCGGCTCAAATCAGTTTCGTGATCACGTTTCCGGCAACGTCGGTCAGACGGAAATCGCGTCCTTGAAATCTGTAAATCAGCTTGGTATGTTCGATGCCCATCTGGTGCAGAATCGTGGCATGCAGGTCGTGAACGTCCACCGGATCTTCCGCAATGTTATAGCCGAGATCGTCGGTTTTGCCGTAGGTAAGTCCCGGTTTAAAGCCGCCGCCGGCGACCCACATGGAAAAGGCGCGCGGATGGTGGTCGCGGCCGAGGAACTTCGACTTGTTGCGCGCTTCATTCATTGGCGTGCGGCCGAATTCTCCGCCCCACACGACGATCGTGCTATCAAGCAGTCCATGCTGTTTCAAATCGGCGACCAGGGCTGCCGCGGCCTGGTCGGTCTCCTGGCACAGAGACGGCAGACGGTTCACGATATCGTCATGACTCGAAGTGCCGTGATTATCCCAGCCGCGGTGATAAAGCTGCACGAAACGCACGCCGCGTTCGACCAGCCGGCGGGCGAGCAGGCAATTATTGGCAAACGATTTCTTGCCGGGCTGCGTGCCGTATAGTTTGTGCACCGACTCAGGCTCTTTCGATATATCCACCAGCTCGGGAACGCTCGATTGCATCCGGTACGCCATCTCATAAGAGGCGATGCGCGTCTGGATTTCCGGATCTCCGTTGCTTGCCAGATGTTGCTCGTTCAGCATCTTGAGCAGATCGAGCGATTCACGACGCGTCTTCTCGGATACGCCTTCGGGATTGGTTAAGAAGAGCACCGGGTCGCCCTGCGAGCGGAATTCGACTCCTTGATAGACGGAAGGCAGGAATCCCGCGCCCCAGCAAGCTTTGCCGCCATCCGGCTGGTTCTCGCCGGAGATCAGGACGACGAAACCGGGCAGATCCTTGCACTCGCTGCCCAATCCATAGGTCATCCAGGAACCCATGCTCGGCCGGCCGATGATTTGAAACCCGGTGTTCATGAAGATCTGCGCGGGGGCATGATTGAACTGGGTCGTGTGCATGGAGCGGATGATGCTGATGTCGTCCGCAACGTTCTTCAAGTACGGGAACAGCTCGGAGATCTCAGCTCCCGATTTACCGCAGCGCCCGAACTCGAAAGGCGAGCCCAGCAGGCGCGGCGTGCCTTTGATAAAAGCGAAGCGCTCGCCTTTGGTCAATTCTTCCGGAACGTTCTGGCCATCGTACTTCTGCAGCATTGGCTTGGGGTCGAGAAGATCGACTTGCGAGGGCGCGCCCGCCATGAAGAGATAAATGACGCTTTTGGCCGTGGCCGGAAACATCGGCGGCCGGGCGGCCATTGGGTTTACTTCGCTGGCGCTGATCAGCCGCGTCAGCGCCGCGGCGCCAATGCCGAAACCGGATTGTTTGAAAAAGTGCCGCCGTGTAGCGGCGCGCAACAAGTCGCTCGACATTCGGTCTGGCAGATACCTCATCGCGTTACTCCTTAGTAATAGCCTCGTCGGTATTCATGAGAACGTTGGCTACCATGGTCAACGCCTTTAGATCCGGCGTCTCTGCTCCCTTTTGGCCACGATTCTTTGCGGCCTGCTCGTTATAGAACTTGAGCACGTTTTGTAATTCGGTTTCTGAAGGCTGCCGGGAAACAGTTAGAAGAAAACCGTAGCGAATGCGATCCTCGGGGCTGGCACCGCCTTCCGCCGCCATGCGCTTGGCCATGGCTTGCGCGGCCTCGAAGAAATAAGGATCGTTCAAGCCGGTGAGCGCTTGCAACGGTGTATTCGTTCGTACGCGCCGCACCGTGCAAAATTCGCGGCTGGGCGCATCGTAGGTCGAGAGGCTCGGATACGGAGCGCTGCGCCGCATGAACGTATAAACCGAACGCCGATTGCGGTCTTCGCCCTCGCTCTCGATCCATTTATCGTCGTTGTACGGTATGTCCCAAATGCCTTCCGGCTGATAGGGAAAAACGCTCGGCCCATACATTTTGTTGCTGAGTAAGCCGCTTTCGGCGAGCGCCATGTCATGGACCATCTCAGCTTCCACGCGGAAGCGGGGCCCGCGGGCGTACAGTTTGTTATAAGGATCGCGCGCGATCAACTCGGGCGTAATGCGCGAATCCTCGCGGTAAGCGGCCGAGGTAACCATCAGGCGCTGGATCTTTTTCATACTCCAGCCGTTCTGCAGGAATTCCGTGGCTAGCCAGTCGAGCAGTTCCGGATGTGTCGGCGGATCGCCCTGTGTGCCAAAATCTTCGCTGGTTTCGACCAGACCATGGCCAAACAGTGTTTCCCAAAAATGGTTGACGGCCACGCGCGCGGTTAGCGGATTATCGTCACTCACCAACCATTCGGCCAATCCGAGCCGGTTGGGCGGGGCGCCTTTCGGAAGCGAGCCGAGCGCGGAAGGCACTTCGGCATATACCAAGTCACCTTTGCTTGTAAAGGTCCCGCGTTCACGAATGTTGGTGGAGGGCCGCTCGGATCCGCTGTCTTCTTCCATCACCATAGCCGTGGCGATTCCCAGCTTCTTTAAATCGAGTTTCAGATCCGCGAGCTGCTTGCGCGCGTCGTCGAGCGAAGGCGCGACTTTTCGGAACGCGGCGGATAGATCGGTCTTCTGCTGCGGAGTGCGGGCGCCGGGAGCCATTGCGAGTACGAGCCTTAATCGCGCGGGGACTTCCACAATCAATTCCGGATCAGCGACAGTCGTAACAGACAAACGGAAGCGGCCCACGTTGCGGGAGGAATGCCGCATCAGGTGCTTCATTGTGACCTTGAGAACGCCGCCGTTAGGAATGGTGAGTTTGTCGCGCGGAATGAAAACAGCCTGCCGCCGCACCGGTTCTTTGTCGTCGGCGTCAATGGCCCAGCCGGATAGCATACCCGGCTTTTTCTTGATGACGTTCTCGACCGAATATCCTTTCTGCGATTCGTCGGCCTGGGCATTTTTCCAAATTACGGGTTTACCGCCGATTTCGACGTCGAAGTCGCTGAGAAAGAAATTGCCTTCGGAGTCGCGCCCCGGCCCGCCGTGCGGGAGACTTTCATCCGGCAGCACCTCTAGACGGATGGCTGCAACCGAGGTAACTTTGCTGCGGGCGGTGATTGTGTACGTGTCAGCTTGCGGATTTTTGTCTGTCGCGAGAATCGATCCATCGTCGAGCAGCTTGAGAGTCGCGCCACCGGCGGAGTCATATCGAACCGGTTCCAGAACCGACCATCGCGATTCGCTCTTTTTGACCGCGGCTTCCCAGGATTTTTGAGCGCGATCCAATTCGGGAGTTTGCGTATCCAGGGCGCTTTGTAGTTTCGCCATTTGGGCGCGAATTTCCTTGCTGCGCTCGGCTTGTTCCGGCGTCGGCAATTCCAGCTCAGGTTCATCCATCCAGCGGTCGCCCGGGTCAGGCGAGGGATGGTGCTTGGAATGATCGAAAAACGCGAGGAAACGATAGTAGTCTTTCTGCGGAAACGGATCGAATTTATGGTTGTGGCATTCCGCGCAGGCCAGCGTTGAGCCGAGCCAGACCGAGGCTGTGGTATTCACGCGATCGACAAGGCTGTACCAGTAATATTCATTGATATCGATACCGCCTTCCTGGTTCAGCATCGAGTTGCGGTTAAAGCCGGTGGCGACGAGCTGTTCTTTCGTTGGGTGGGGCAGCATGTCGCCGGCGATCTGCTCGATCGTGAATTCGCGGAATGACATGTCCTGGTTCAGGGCGCGAATTACCCAATCGCGATATTCCCAGGCGGTGCGGCGGCGATCCTTCTCATAGCCATTGCTATCGGCATAGCGGGCCAGATCCAGCCACGGGCGCGCCCATCTTTCTCCATAGTGGGACGAGGCGAGCAGGCGATCCACGACTTTTTCGTAGGCCTCGGGACTTTGGTCGGCCAGGAAGGCGGATAACTCCTGCGGAGAGGGCGGCAAACCAGTCAAGTCCAAATAGACGCGGCGTAACAGCGTGTTCTTCGACGCTTCCGGCGCGGGCTTCAGGCCTTGCTTTTCGAGCCGCGCCAGAATGAAACGGTCAATCGGATTGCGGCACCAGGCAGCGTCCTTCACTTCGGGCAGGGCCGGGCGAACGGGCTTTGCATAGGCCCAATGTTTGGGCGCTTTGACGGGCGGGAGCGGCGCGTTGGAATCGGGGCCCGGCGCGCCGTCGTCGATCCACTTACGGATGATTGCGATTTCATTTTGCGAAAGCTGCGGACCCCCGTATGGCATCATGGGCCGCTCCTGAGCGAGGAGCCGGGAAATGAGCCGGCTGCTTTGGCTGTGTCCGGGTACGATGACTTTGCCCGAGTCGCTGCCCTTGAGAATGGCTTCGAGTGAATCGAGCCGCAGGCCGTTTTGCTGGAGATTCGGCCCGTGGCAGGGATAACAACGAGCGGCGAGAATTGGACGGACTTTGCTCGCGAATTCTGCGGACTCCTTTGCGGCTACCGGAGCGGCAGTGGCCGGTGCGGCGCTCGCTTGCGAGGTATCAGGCTTCTCTTGATCAAACCTGCCTTGATCCACCCAGGCGCGAATCAGCTTCACCTGCGCGTCAGAAAGCGGTGCGCCGCCCATCGGCATGCGAGGCGCGTCATTCAGTCCGAGAATTCTTTTGACCAGAACGCTGTCGCCGCTCTTGCCGGCTACGACCGCCGGACCGGAGGCGCCGCCTTTCAGGATGGATGCTTCCGAATCGAGCCGGAGCTTTCCCATCGCCATTTCGCCCAAATGGCATTTAGCGCAGGCTTGTTCGAAGATCGGGCGGATATCTTTTTGGAACGAAACTTCGGCGGCGGGCGCGGCGTGCATCGAAAGGAGAAAAACCGCGGCCGTCGTCAGAGGCCTTTTTACAAGTATCACTTCCTATTAAAAGTGTATCGCTAAAGACAATTCCAGTGGGGAAAGTCATCCCAGGAGCGGTTTGCTGCGGGCCAGACGGAGATAGCAGCAGACCGCGGCAAATGGCCTAAAATCCGCGGCCTGCCACTGCTATGGCGTGATTTGGGACAAATACAAACGAAGGCGGCCTTAGAACTGGCTCCAGAGGTACTGATTGTAGATCTCGTGGTGGTACTGCACTTCGGCCGGCTTCACGCAGGTACCGAGGAGACGGGCGCAGCGATCGGCGGAAGCTTTCTTCAAATCGAGGTAGCGGTTCTTCACGTCCTGGCCGAATAGGGTCTTGGTCCAGGCAGTACTTTTGAAATTCTCCATCGCGTCGTAGATGTTATCGGGCAGATAACGCCCCTCACCGCCGCGCAGGTTCTTTACCTTTGCGATATCGCCATCGCTGCCGGTCTTGAATATCGAATAGAGCAACATGTAGGGATTCGCGTCGGGAGCGACCGAGCGAACTTCCACGCGAGCGCTGCGCTCGTTTCCGATTGGGACGCGCACCATGGAGCCGCGATCGACCGGCGAAGCCTTGAGCTGGTTGGGAGCTTCGAAATGCGGATCGAGGCGGCGATAGGAATTCACGCTCGAATTCATCACCAGGCACAGATCGTTGCCATGGGTGAGAATCCGGTCGATGAAGTTCCATCCCTCTTTGCTGAGATTCTCTTCGCCTTTCGGATCCCAGAACAGATTCTTTCCGTTTTTATTAATAGAGACGTTGGTGTGCATGCCGCTGCCATTCACGCCGACAACCGGCTTCGGCAGGAAACTGGCGGTACAGCCGAGTTTGGTGGCCACCTGGCGGCAGATCAGTTTATAAAGCTGGATGTGATCGGCGGCGGCGACCACTTCGGCGTAGCCATAGTTAATTTCAAACTGCGAGGGGGCAACCTCAGGATGGTCTTTCTCGTTCTGGAATCCCATGGCGCGCTGCACTTCTGCTGTGGTGTCGATAAAGGTGCGCAGCGGATCGCCGGGCAGCGAGTGATAGTAGCCGCCAGTGTTGACGTACTCGAACTTGCCGGTTTCGTGGTAGCGCCGCTCGGCGTCGGGGCCATTAAAAAGGAAGCCTTCGATTTCGTTTGCAGCATTCAGGGTGAAATTATTCTTTTCGAACATGCTAGCGGAATAGTCCTTCAGAACCGCACGCATGTCTGCAGTGTAGGTGCCGCGATCTTTGTCGATTACGTCGCCGAATACCATCACCTTGCCGGACCCGAAAATGTCTGCCGGGGCCCAATAGAAGGCGTGCCA
>Ga0157374_10001890_pt1 | contig 17560 bp, 23 predicted proteins | sample M25metaG_FD_115308 | JGI IMG/M metagenome (GOLD analysis project Ga0157374, IMG submission 115308) | Miscanthus rhizosphere microbial communities from Kellogg Biological Station, Michigan, USA - M2-5 metaG | ecosystem: Host-associated > Plants > Roots > Rhizosphere > Soil | place: USA: Michigan...
CATGCACCCAGTCCCGCAGGGGAAGGCCGGAGTGCCGGCCCGGCTTGCCGTCCTTGTGCTCCCGCCCGCGGGCCCGCCACAGCACCCTGATCCGCTCGGCCTCGGCCTCGACCTCGTCACCGTGGAACGTCTGATAACTCTGGAGCCTGGCGACCAGCTTGCCCGCCAGGTCGAACGTCGAGACGGTGGTGCGTATCTGCCACACCCCTTCCTTCCGTTCGACCTTGCCCACCATCACCTTGTTATGGGTGGCCTGCTTGCGCGCGCTCATCCGTGCCGCTCCCGATCGATATCCGCCCGTTGTAGCCGCCGCCGGCCGGCATCGGTCACACGGGTGGCGGCGTGCCCTCCGGCGTAGTAGTCCGCATCGAGCTCGCTGCGGCGTAGCATGCCGTTGACCAGCCCGCTGACCGGCTCGCCGTTCAGCGCCCAGGTCCACACGCCCCGAATGCATATTCCCGCCACGCTGCGGGTCAGAAGCTCGCGGTGACGGTCTGACAGATAGGGCGAGCTCATAGGCCGAGCTCCCGCTGCGTGCCGCCCGGCTGCGGACCGTGCTTGCGGATCAACTCCGCCAGATGCGCGATCCGCGCCCGCGTGGTGCCGGCGTAGATCGCCAGGCGCTCCCCTCCGCCCGTGCGCCCGTCCAGCGGGTCGCCTACGTCATCCAGGGCTTCCATGGCCAATTGCAGGGATGCCAGCACCCGCCGCACGACAACGGGGTCCATGTCCTTCACGTCAGCCATCACACCCTCCCCCGCCCCGACACCAGCTTGGCGCGGTAGTCGTTCATCTCGGCGCACACCACCTCCGCCCGCGCCAGGGCGCGGGCATAGGCGGAGCGCACGCACTTGCCGACATTGAGCCGCTCCCAGGTCTGCGTGACCTCCAGCATGCCGCGCGCCCGGCGGCCGATGAATTTCGGAGGGTTCTCTACGTCCGCCACCAGGCAGACGGCGACGCGCCGGTAGGGCGCCTTCACCATGGCGGGCATCGTGGCCGCCGCGGTCATTACGATGTATCCAGGTCCAGACATTTCAAAGGTTCCTAGTTGTCATCACGTAAAAAGAAAAACCACAGGGCGAACATCAGCTGCCCCCAGAGGATCACACCGAGGGGGATCATCCCTGTGCCTCCCAGTTCAGGCCATGCTCGGCGAGGACCACGCCATCGGGTCCCTCCAGGGTGGCGGCGATCGTCGTCCGCATCCGGATCAGGGCGGCAAAGGTGTAGAGTGCGGCGTCGCGTTCGCTCTCGTGAAGATCGATTTGCGACACCTTGGGCGGGTTGCCGCCCCGCTTGAAGAACAGCGTGATCGCGTAGCCGGGGAAGGGGGTGGCCATTACACTTCCCCCTGGTCGCGGCGATCCTGCTCGTTCAGGCGATTGGCGGCCTGCTTGCAGGCGCGGAGGGTGTCGTACTGATAGTAGAGCGTCATCATCGGGCGGGGGGCGTCGGGGCGCTCGCCCTCCCCCGGACGTATCCACACGACATAGCGGCGCTCGTATTTGACGCCATAGCCAGGGTTCAGGTCAGCGTAGTAGCGGGGCTTCTGGGTCATCGGAGGTTCTCCAGGGTTCAGGGTTAAAGCGGTGGCCAGGATCAGCGCGGCCCCGGCGGCGGCGTCAGCCAAGGCGCGATCCGGTTCGCTGTCGGCGATACGTTCCAGTTCGGCGGCGATCTCGGCGAGGGTCATGCGTCAGCCCTTCTTGCTTAGGAGGTAGACCGCTATGCGTGCCTCATCCAGGCTGTCCATCGCGCGGCGAAGGGTGGTGCCGCTGTCGGCCATTTGCATGCGGTCCAGGCGGTTCGCCTCTTCAATGCGCCAAGCGTCGAGGCCGCGTTTTTCCCAGTTCGGGTTCTTGCGGCGCAGGCGTTCCAGAGGTGATGCGGCGGTGAGTTTCCAGGCCATGGTCAGGTTTCCTAGGTCAAAGGGTGGACCCCCGCCCGGCGGCGGGGGCTGTGAGTCAGGCGGCGAGGCGGGCCGCGGCGGCCTTCTCTTCTTCCTTGCGGCGGGCTTCTATCTCCATGTTCACCTTCGCCTCGCCGTAGACTTCCGCCATCTCGACATCACCCATCAGGACGGCAATCTGGTGGGCTTCGCGGGCGAAGCGGGCGGCGGTGTAGAGGTAGCCCTTCCCGCTCTGGTCCATCGCCTGCATGAACAGACAGTGGGCGGCGGAGTGGGCGAGGTCGGCACTGATCTTGATGGTGGCGGGGCGCTTGGTCATCGGAGGCTCCAAAGGTTAAAGGCGCGCGGGGCCATCCCCCGCGGGTGTTCTCTAGATAGAAGCGTAGTGCGGTGGGTGCAAGCAGAACCAGCATGCACCCATCGCACTACAGCTATGCGCCCGCCCGGCGGGTCTTGACCCCCCGCCTGGCGGCCACGCCCTCCGCCCACACGGCGGTCTTCTCGTCGGCGTAGGAGCGGAGCACCCAGCTGCCGTCATCGTTCTGGAACTCTACATCAACCGGCTTCATCGCCTTGGTGATTGCGGTGTCGAGGGCTTGGGTTTCGCGGATGCTGGCGGCGGTGCGGGTCGGGATCATCGGGGCGGTCCTTTTCTGCGGCGGGGCCATCCCTGCCGGTAACCCCTAGATAAGCCCGTAGTGCGGTGGGTGCAAGCATAACCAGCATGCACCCACCGCACTACAGCTATGCGTCGTCGTCGATCGGCTCGTCCGCCCAATAGGCGGCGTCCTCAAAGATATCCGCCCGGTATCCGGCGCGCTTCCGCTCCTCGCACCGGTCGCAGACGAACGTGCAGAATATGCCGCGTGCGTCGCGCAGTTCGTGCCGGGGCAACCCCGACCCGCAGTGGCATTCCTTCATTGTCCGCCCCCCTGCTCGGCGCGGATCGCGATCGCGACCCCGTCCGCCTCCTTCACCGTCCGGTAGCGCCCGACCAGGGTCCAGCGCCGGGCGAAGTACTCGCCCTCGCCCGGCGGCTGCCAGGTCCGCCATACCTCGTAGGGCTCCTCCGCCTGCGCGCCGCGGTAGACGATCGACACCCCGTGCGCGCTGCCCATGCTGACGGTGATCATGGCGCCACCTCCCGGCACTGAAAGCAGCGTGTCTCGGTTCCGTGCTCCCAGAATGCGTGGACCTTGCGGCCCGTGTGCCCGCAGTCGCAGGTGACGTAGTCGCCATCGGTCTTGCGCTCGACGCTGACGACGCGGCGCAGCGGGCCGCGGGGGTCGGGGGTGGGGTTCATCGGAATTCTCCAGGGTTCAGAAGGGAAAGGGTGGACCCCCGCCGGGCGGCGGGGGGTAGAGGTTAGCGGACGCGTTTGAAGTGGATCGGATCGCTGTTGCGGGGGGCGTCGGTGTTGCCCCAAGGGACCGCCACGGTGAACGTCTCGCCCTCGATCTCGACCACGTCGCCGGGGTTCAGGGTCACGGCGCGGGCGAAGTCGGCGTGCCGCTTGTCCGCCATGCGTTGCGCGGTGATGCGGCAATCGACCAGCATGGCGCCGAACTTCATCGCGTAGGCGGTGTCGTGGCCGTTCGCGAGGGCGCGGTCATGGGCCACCTGGGGGTCCTCGTTATACTTGCGGGCGTAAGCCCGGGCGGTGCCGACCTCGGCGGTTTCCATGTCATAGGGAAAGCGGACCCAGGTCGCGAGGCGAACGGTGTCGCCAGGCTTCAGGGCGATAGCAACGGCAGCGGCTTGGGTCATCGGGGTAGCTCCTATGGGTTAACGAGAGCCTCACATACGCCTGTGGTCGGATGGGTGCAATGTCCTTTCTCCGCATATCACGGTCTTGTGATGCCCGCCCCCGCCGCGCCTCCCCTATCTTGCGAATTCCGAAACACAGCAACCCTGAGGTCCACCATTCCCCGCAAGCCAACCATCTCCGTCGCGCAGGCCGCGGAGCGCCTCGGCATTCCCTCGCGGACGATTTACGAGTGGTGCCGCCTCGGCAAGTTTCCCCATATCAGGCTCGGCACCCGGCGCATCCTGATCCTGCAATCCACGGTCGATATGCTGCTGGCACCCGGCACGCCCGCGCCTGGCGTCATCGCCCGCGTCGCCGCGGGCGGGGGCGACCCGTGGTGAACCCCACCCCCCTGTGGCCGCACCAGGCGGCCGCCGTGCCCGACCTGCTGGCCGGGCACCATCTGCTGCTGTGGTCGATGGGGACCGGAAAGACCGCCGCCCTCATCGCCGCCGGAGCCCGCGCGGGCGGGCGTCAGCTATGGGTCACGCTCGGGATGCTGGTCGCCCAGACGGCGCAGGAATTCGCCCGCTTCCGACCTGGCGCGCACATTCAGATCGTCCGCACCGGGAAGGACTCCATATCGCCCGAGGCGGACGTGGTCATCGTCAGCTATGACCTCATGCGCGCCATCCCCATCTGGCGCCAATTGTTCAAGCTCCGCTGGGCGTCGTGCGTCGCGGACGAGGGCCACGCCCTGGCGCATGGCCAGGCGGTGCGGACCAAGGCGTTTTACGGTGCGCGCACCTCCAGCCCGGGCGCACTCTACCTCCGCTGTGACAGAGTGTGGATCGCCACCGGGACGCCCGTGCTTAACAGTCCGGACGAGCTATGGACCCATCTGAGCCGTCTGGCGCCGCATCTGCTGCCGGAGCACGTCAAAACGCGCCAGCACTTCCTCGATGAGTTTTGCGTCGTCCAGCTGAAGACGTTCGGACCCGTCGTGGTCGGCGGCCGCAACCTCGGGCAGCTATCGACCATCCTGAAAGGCTGCTCCAGCCGGTTGCGCCTGGAGGATGTCACGCACCTCCCGCCCTTGACCGTCTCCACCCTGCCGGTAGAGGTGACGCCCGCCGATCGGCGCGCCATGGACGCCGCCCTGACGGACGAGCAGCTGCGAGAGATCAAGATCGTCCTGACGGAGATCGAAGGCGGCTCAGAGGCCGCCTGGCAGCGCCTCCAGGCCATGCTGCTGCCGCTCGCCAGCATGCGCCGCGTCACTGCCCTGGCCAAGGCGCCCGGCTGTGTCGAGGCGATCCGCGCCGAGCTCGACGGCGGCGCCGACCGCATCGTGGTGTTCGGGTCCCACATCGATGCGCTCAAATACATCCACAGATATTCCTCCGACACGCGCCTGATCATCGGCGACACCACCCAGGTCCAGCGCGACATGGCGCTGGCCGCTTTCGAGCGGGGCATCGCGCGGGTGCTGGTGTGCAACACGTCCATCGGCGGGTTCGGGCTCAACCTCCAGCGCGCCGCACGCTGCTTCCTGCTGGACCTGCCCTGGACGCCGGCCGGGTTGGACCAGGCGATCGCCCGCCTGCACCGGGCGGGGCAGCAGCGGCATGTGCATGTCTCCCTGCTCGCCGTGACGCGCTCGATTGACGAACGCGTGGCGACCATCCTGCAACGCAAGCGCCGCCTCATCACCGAAATTGTAGAAGGAACCACCCCGTGAGTGACCAGCCCGAGCTTGTCGTCGTCAACCTGGCGATGACCCTGAACGTGACCCCCGCCCAGCTGGCATCAATGATGCTGGTCCTGACCGGCGGCGTCGCCGTCGTCCCCGAGGTTAGAGTGGCCGCCCCCGGCCTGCTCGGCCTGGGGACACGTATCGAGCACCCCGACCAGTATGACATGCCCCTGGCGCCAGAGCCGGAGCCCGTCACCGAGCCGCCCGCGTCGGCAGAGCCCCCGGCCCCCGCCAAACCCCTGCGCGCCGCCCCGCGGCCGGTCAAGGCCAAGGGGAATGGTGTTCGTCAGGTCGAGCCGGTGGCAGTGATGCCGGACACGGCGGAGTCTCCCGCCCAGGCGGACGAGACTCCGCCACCCCCGGCCGAGCCCGAAATTCTGCCGATCGAAGACATCCGCACCCTGCTCAAACGCATGTCGAACGCGGTGCCGGGCCGCGACGCGACCGTCCTGAAAATGCTGGAAGCGGTCGGTGGCGGCCTGCGCGTGGCCGATTGCCCGCGGGAAACCTGGCCGGCGATCATCGCCGCGGCGCGGGCCGCAATCGAGGCACACGGTGGCTGACCTCACCATCCCGCCAGGCCACAGCCCGCTGGGGATGTCGGTGCTGGAGCGCAGGCTGGGCTGCCCCGGCTCGATGCGCGCCGAGGAGGGCCGCCCTGATCGCCCGTCCACCTACGCCCAGCGCGGCACCCTGCTGCACGCCGCGGCGGCGGAGGCGCTGATCCGCAACATCGATGTTGCGGAAATCCTTGACGGTGATCCTGACGGCGTGGACATCGTCCAGCCATACGTGGACGAGGTCCGCGCCGCGCACGATCGCCTGGGGGGCGTCCTGCGCGTCGAGCATACGTTCTGGATGCGGGACATTCACGATTTGTTCAGGGGGACCGCCGATGCGGTTATCGTCGCTCCTCCGCACCTTTACGTGGCCGACCTCAAAACTGGTGCTGGGCACCCGGTCCCGGTGCGTCGCCCTGACGGGCGCGTCAGCCTCCAGCTGGGCGGCTACGGCCTGGGGGCGATGCAGACCGTGCCGACCGGCGTCGCCATCGAGCGCATCGAACTGGTGGTGGTGCAGCCTCGCCTCGGCCCGCCCCAGCGCACCGAGGCCACGCCTGAAGAGATGTTTGACCTGGCCGGCGACCTGCTCGCCATCGCCCGGGCGGCGCTCGATCCCGACGCGCCCTTGATCCCGGGCGATCACTGCGTGTTCTGCCGCGCGGCGGGCGAGTGCCCGGCGTTGCGCGCGCTGGCGCTGGCCGATGCGCGCGCCGATTTCGCCGACCCGCCGCTGCCGACCTCGCTGGCGCCGGAGGAGATCGGGCACCTGCTCGGCCGGGCCGACATGGTCGAAGCCTGGATCGCAGCCCTGCGCGCGCATGCCTACGCCCTCGCCGAGGGCGGCGGCAGCATTCCAGGCTGGAAGCTGGTTGCCAAGCGCGGGCGGCGGATATGGGCCGACGAGGACGAGGCGATCGGCGCGCTTGAAGCAACCACCCTGCCGGTGGGCGACGCCTTCGTCACCAAACTGGTCAGCCCCGCCCAGGCCGAGAAAGCTTTGAAGCGCCTGAAGCTGCCGCTACCATCGAACTGGTTCGACCTTGTTACCATGACCGATCCAGGCACCACGCTGGTGCCGGAGGCCGACAAGCGCCCGGCGGTTAAGGCGCCCACGCCTGGCTTAGAGTTTAACCCTACAACACCTGAGGAATTTTGAACCATGTCTGGAACTGTAAAGCGCAAGCCGGAAGGCATTCGCCTGGTCACCCAGCCCGGCCGCATCGCCTGGCCGAACATCATCGACCCGCAGGAAACGCCCAACGGGCCGCGCTACAACCTGACGCTGCTGCTGCCGCCGGAGTATGACCTGGCGCCGCTGAAGGCGGCCCTGGTGGACATCTGCGAGCGCACCTGGGGCAAGAACCGGCGCGAGTGGCCGGCCGGTGCGCGCATGCCAGAGGACGTGATCCGCGACGCGGGCACGAAGACCTACGCCGGCTACGAGAAGGGGTGGCATTTCTTCGCCGCCGCCACCGCGGAGAAGCCGAGCGTGGTGGACGCCGCGGTGCAGCCGGTCACCGACCCGAAAGAGATTTACGCCGGCCGCTGGGCGCGCATCTCGATCCGCCCCTACTGCTACGACAACAAGAGCTCGGGCGTCAGCTTTGGGCTTTCCAATATCCAGTTGTTGCAGCATGACACCGTGTTCGGTCGCACCTCGGCCAGCCAGGATTTCGATCTGGTTGCCCTCGACGCCGGCACGGATTTCTAGGCCATGCCCCGCCCGGCACAGACGACCCTGTATTGGGATTGTGAAACCCGCAGCACGGTCAACCTGAAGACGGCGGGGGTTTACGTCTACGCGAGCGACCCCACTACGTCAGTGACGGTCGCTCGCCTGGCGCTGGGCGATGAAGAGCCCGTGGAATGGCGGCCGGGGCAAGAGCTCCCCGCCCGCTTCGCCGCGGCGTTCCGCGACCATAACGTTCGCGTCATCGCCCACAACGCAGGTTTCGAGCGGACCATCCTGCGCGAAATACTCGCCCCGCGTCACGGCTGGCCGGACGTGCCGATCTGGCGCTGGGGCTGCACCATGGCGCGCGCACGCATCCAGGCGCTGCCGGGCAGCCTCGACAAGGCGGCCAATGCGATCGGCCTGGACGTGCGGAAAGACGGCGCCGGGCACAATCTCATGATGCGGATGTGCAAGCCGCGGGCGATCGCCGAGGACGGCACGCTGACGTGGTGGGATGACGAGGACCGCATGGGGCGCCTGTCCGAATACTGTTCGATGGACACGAAAGTCGAGCGCGCGCTCGATTGGGCGCTGCAAGATTATTCCCAAAGCGAAAAAGATATCTGGGACCAGACGGAGGTGATGAACGACCGCGGCGTGCGGTTTGATCTCAGTTTCGTCGCGGTCGCCCGCCAGGTCGCGTCCGACACGCGCGAGCTCCTCGACCGTGAGATGGACGTGGCGACCGAGGGGCGCGTGGTCCGCGCATCCATGGTGCAGGAATTGAAACGCTGGCTGGTTGCGCGCGGCGTGGACCTGACGCCCCCGCCCATGATCGGCATCGGGGCTGAGGACGACGCAGACGAGGGCGATGATGTCGAGGCCGAGGCCGAGACGAAGCTGCCGGACATGCGGACCCGCGACGTGGTGCGCCTGCTCGCCGACCCGCGCGTGGACAAGACCAGCAAGCACGCCCTGCGCCTGCGCTTGGAGGCGGGCAAGATCAGTGTCCGCAAGCTCGACGCCATCACCCTACGATGCGATGCGGGCGGTGTGGTGCGGGGGCTGTTGGGCTACCATGGCGCCAACACGGGCAGGTATATCAGCCACGGCGTGCAAATCCAGAACTTCCCCCGCCAGGTGGTCGAAGACTGGGACGAGGCGCGCGACACGCTGAACTATGGCGCGCGCATGGTGGACGCCCTGCACGGCCCGCCGCTCGACCTGATCAGCCGCATGCTGCGCGGCGCCATCATCCCGCGCGACGGGTATGAGATCGCGGCCGGGGACTATAGCTCCGTGGAAGCGGTCGGCGTCGCCTGGCTGGCCGGGCAAGAGGACCTGCTCGACGCGTTCCGCCGGCCGGACGCGAAGATATACGAGGACATGGCCGGGAGGGTGTTCGACCTGGCACCGTCCACCATCGCGCCTGATAGCTGGCAGCGGCATGTCGGAAAGACGCTGGTGCTCGGCGCCGGGTATCAGATGGGGTGGCAAAAGTTTCGCCAGACCGTGCTGAACATGGGCGGCGTCCTGCTGGAGCCGGCGATAGCCGAGCGCGCCATCAATGTCTACCGCGAGACATACGACCGCATCCCGATGCTGTGGCGGGCGATGCAGGAAGCCGCGACCATCGCGGTGCAGAAGCCTGGCGCGGTGGTCGCGATCGATAGCGGCCCGCCCGACAGCCAGGTGATGTTCCGCGTCGCCGGGCAGTGGCTCCGCATGAAACTCCCGAGCGGGCGCTACCTCTGGTATAACCAGCCGTTGCTGGAGCAGTCCGATTTCGGCCGTCAGATCACCTACATGCAGGTGAAGGCGCAGGGCACGCGCAAGAAGGGCGAGCCGGAGTGGAGCCGCGGGTCCACCTATGGCGGGCGCCTGACGGAGAACGCGGTGCAGGGGCTCTGCCGTGACCTGCTGGTCAATGCCACGCTCGATCTGGAGGACGCCGAGTATCGCCCGATCGCCCTGGTGCATGACGAAATAATCTGCGAGCCGCAGCGGGGCTATGGCTCGCTGGGAGAGATGCTGGAGATCATGACCCAGCTGCCGCCGTGGGCGAAGGGCTTCCCGCTGAAGGCCAAGGGCAGCCGCGGCCCGCGCTACGTGAAGTGACTAGCGCGCCACCCGCTGATCGTCAGGTGGGAAGATCGTATCCAGCACCCGTGGCGCCGCCTGGCCGGCGGCCAGCCCCTCCGTCCGCGCCCAGGTCTGCCCCGGCCTGCCGCCCCCGGCCGCGACCTGGCGCGCACGCTCGGCGATCGCCGCCATGGTCGCCTGGTGCGCGGCGGGATCGGTGGCGCCGAGCATCCGCAGCATCTGCGTCCGGACCTGCTCGTTGCCATGACGCATCACGGCGTGCCCGGCGCCGCCTAGTGCCAGCGTCCCCATCGTGATGGCGCCCGTGATCGGGTCGTGGAAGAACCCCGAACTGCCCGCGGCACCGGGTATGGCCACGGAGCTCAGGTCCTCTTTCCACGACTGGCGCGGCGCGGTCTGGCTGCCGCGGATCATCTGCGTCTCGCCGCCGGCACCTTCGATCTCATGGGCGAAGAAGTTGGACAGTTGCCGAAACCGATCGGCGACCTGATCGCGCGGCAGACCCATCGCACCCAGCATCACCTCGGCCGTGTCGCGCTGTTCCTGATTGGCGAACACCGCGTTGACCGGGTTGGCGTTGCCGCTGTCCTTCACTCGGTTGAGCTTCTGCCTGATGTCCCCCATCCAGCCTTGCACCACGAAAGCCTGCTCGGCCGGGGTCATTCGCGCGATGCGCGCCTGGAGCTCGTCCCGCGCCATGCCGGCGGCGTTCTCCCCGAAAGCGATCGCGTCCGCGCGCGCGGTGGGTCCGGCCCACGCGTCGCGCGCAGTCCGGTAGAGGCTCTGCCCGTTGGCGTCGGTGGTCAGAGCGTCGAGGCGATCGCGAATGGTATCGCGGACCTCGGCGAAGCGCCCGGCCAATTGATTGGGCCGGCCATTCGGACTGTTCGCCTGTAGGAACATATCCATGCCCACTTTGAGGTGGTGCATGTCCTCCGGCGAGGGGGTCAGGTTGTTGGTGATCATCGTGCCGTGCTCGTCATACCGCGGCACGAATGACAGCCGGCGCCCGTCCGCCTGGGCGAGTTGCTGGGCATAGGCCACAGCCCCGGCGGGGACCCGTTGCAAGTATTCAATATCCCCCGCCGTCAGTGGCCTGGCCCCCTCAAACGCCCGGTCATAGAGCGGCGTCGCCGTCGCTCGGCGCTCGTCATAAAGCCGCGTCTTGGCCGTGTAGGGCGCGTCGAGGTCGCCAAACACCGTGGTCATCGCCTCCCGCACCCGCGTCGGGCGGCCGGCCTGGCGCTCCGCCAGTTGGCGCGCGACCTCCGCCGCCCCCGCGCTCGGCATGTTCACCGCGTCGTCCATCGCGTTGCGCGGCGCGCCTCCGGTGATCTCGCCCATGGTCAGCCTGGCGTTCGGCAGCCCGGCCGTGGCGTTGTCGGCGACCTGGCCGGCATAGTCTGCCAGGTTCTGCTGCGCCAGGCCGGTCCCGCCCTCGCGCTCCAGGTTCTGCGCGACCTTCAACTGCGCCACGCGCCGTGCCTGGTTGTCGCTGAATGCCGGTGCAAATTTGTTCCACAAGTATTTGCCGCCGGCTGTCACACCCTGCGACACCACGTCCGTGGCGCCACCCATCACCGTGCCCATCAGGGCGCTCTGGGCGGCATTGACGACGCGCGGCACCACGCCGCCCTCGCCCTCACCATAGCCCTGTGCAGCGCCTTCTGCGCCGCCTATGCCGGCAGCCTTGGCGACCAGGCGCCCGACCGATGGCGCGATCTTCGCCACGGGCGGGCCGTAGACCTGCGGCGCCGTCCGGCCGCGCGACAGAGCTATGTGCGGCAGCGCACCCGCGACCTGCATCCCGACATTCGACCACGGGTTTTCTTTGCTGAACTTTTCGTTGCTCGCCCGTTCCTCGGCGAGCGCCTGGTCGTATGGCGTGGACCCGAGGGTGGACCGCGCGAGGGCGGTGGCTTCGTCACCGAGGCCGAACGTCAACCCCTGGAGGGCCGCGCCCGCGTAGGGGTTCACGGTCGCCTGGCTGGCCAGCCGGTCGTGTTCCTCGGCCTTTGCCTTCTCCGCAGCCGCGGCCGCGGCCGCGACCTGTTGCCGCCTGAAGGCGGCCAGGTTCTCGTCCATTGAACTGAAGTTGCCGAGCGGGTCGGTCGTGGTGGTGCCCATGTTACTGCCCCGGTCGTGTCAGGAATTCGGACAAGCCTTTGGTGTGACCCTCTGCCAGATGCACTGCCTCGTCCCAGGTGATCGAGTGATCGGCCAGGCGCCTTTGTATTTCGCCCAGCTGCGATTTCGGTGTCGGCTTGTTGGTGTCGCCCGCGACGGCAGCGACACCCTGCTGCCCCGCCATCAGCCCCATGCCCTTCTGGATGTTCGCGCGTGTCCTGGCCTTCTGCGCGATCGTCACCTTGTCGTCGCCCGGGCGGGGGAAGAACGCATTGGCTGCCTTCTCTTCCTCGCCCGGGCCGAACACCGCGCCCGACACGGTGCGGATGTAAGCCTCGGCCCAGACCTCTTGCGCCTGCTTGTATTGCCGTCCTTCGTCGGTCAGCAGCCAGCGGCCGAACGCCGTGGGCGAGTTGTTCGACACCGTGTTGCGCCAGGTGGTCGGGAGGTGGCCGGCCGCGGCGAGACGGTCGAGGTCCTCCTCCGCGCTCTTCATGGAATTGAGGTAGAACATCGCCTTGGCCTGGCTCTCGGTGGGCGCCCGCGGCGCCTCCGTCTGTACCCCCTCGCCGGGTTGCTTGGCCGCCGGCCCCGCTCCGAGGTTCGGATAGCTGGTGGGCTTGGGCTGGTAGACCTGCACCTTGCTGCCGTCGTCCCGCGCCTGCTGCACCATCGAGCCGCGCGTGACCATGTCGTAGGCCGCCTGGTAGCGCCGCCCCTCGGGGCTTTTCGGGTCCAATGTTTTCGCTTCGACCTGTGGCGCATACTTGATCAATGTCGAGTGCGCGTCGGCCTCGGTCATCGCCGCGAACGGGTTGGTGCCCTTGTCGCGCTCATCGATCGACCCGTCCGGCTTCACCATCACCTTGGCGTCTGGTGGATAGTTGGCAGCCTTCAGTTCCTCCGGCGTCATCCACCGCGTCAGCCCCTGCGTCACCAGGGTGACAGTGCCGTCAGCCTTCCTGAATGCCGCCGCCGTGGGGTGGATTTGCAGGTCGATCTTCTGTTGCGTGGTCAGCGGCTCGGCCGGGCGCTCGCCGACCTGCTTGATGTTGTTCAGCCCGTCGATCTGATATTCCATGTTCGGGTTGAGGTTCGGCCTGGCCTTGATCTCTTCCGGCGTCATGAAGCGGCTGGGCGCCTCGGACACCTTGGTCAGCCCCGCCGAGCGGGAGTATTTGTAGGTCCCGGGCGGCAGGTTCGGGATCGCGGCGACCTGCTCCGCGGTCAGGATGAACGGCTCATCCTTCGTGCTCTGCTCCAATATCCATTTCTGCGCCTCGCCCCGCGGCAGGCGCGACAACATCGTCAGTTGCTCGACCGACAGATTGTTGAGGCTGAACCGCGGCGGCGCGTTGCCGCCGATCGGAACGCCGCCGACGACGGTCCCGCCTCCGGTGGCACCAGGCGCCCCGCCCTGCCCCGCCGGGACTGGCTGCGCCACGCCCGCGTCGGTGGCGGTGGCGCCAGGCGGCTTCAGGGCGGCCCAGTGGGAGACGCTGGTCTTGTTGGCGTCGGTCGGATCACCCTGCCCGGTCAGCCAGGATTTAAGCCCGCCCACGCCGCCGAGCCAGGCGCCTTGCAGCAATCCCTCGGGCGTGATCGTCACGTTGCCGATCGTCTGGCCGACATATTTGTCGAGCCCCTGGCGCTGGATGTCGGCCCAGTTATGCGCCATCGCCGCCTCGCCGGCCGCCTGCTGCGCCTGCGGGTTCTTGAGGAATTGCTGGTGCGTCATCGGCTCGAAACCGGGGATGGTCCACTGCCCGCGCCAGGCATTCACGGCGCGCCCCTTGGCGTCGCTGACAGCCTCATCCTGCGCCGGCTGATACAGCCCGGCCGAGTTCGCCAGTCCGGTGCCGATCTGATACAATCCGCTGTAGCCATACTGATTGACGTTGCCAGGATCGCCGCCGCTCTCGGGCTTTTTCAGGGCCGCGAGGGCGGTGCGCGCGTAGCCGGCAATGCCGCCCTCGCCTGGCGCCTGGGCAGGCTGCCCCGGCACGCCAGGCGCCCCCGCCACGGCCGGAGCTCCGCCCGGGCCGCGCAGCTTGGCCTGCTGGATCAGGTCGGCGAATTGCGCGTCGCTCGCCTTTTGGGCGGCGACATCCTGCTCGGCCTTGGCCGCCTGAGCGCCGTGCAGCTTGCCCTCGATACCCGCCAGCAATGCCTGCTGGTAGGTCAGGGGGGCCGAGCCCACCTTGGTGAGCAGGCCGGCGCGCGCCTCCGGCGACAGCCCGCCCTGGCTGAGGGCGAGCAGGTTCCCGCCGAACTGCCCCACCGCCTGTGCGCGGGCGTTGCCCAGTATTTCCTGATCATATCCCGCGTTTGCCGGGAGGCCGCTCTTGCCCGACCACCAGTCGGTCCAGCCTGCGCCGATATCGTCAAGGAGGCCGACCATGGTGCTACCCCATCAATCCCGCTGAGGGCTGCGCGCCCCGACGTAGCCACGGCGCGTTCAGCGTCGCGCGGCGGCGCAGCAGTTCAAGCTGCTGCTCGCGCGACAGCGCCATCTGCGCCGCATTGAACGCGGTTGAAGGTTTGTAGACGCTGCCGCCGGCTGCGGCGAATTTGGGCGCCTCGGGTCCTTTTGACGCGGCGGTAATCGCCTGCTGGCCGAAACCAGAGAGCGCCTTTTGCGCCGGAGAGATGCCCGTCTTGGGGTCCACCGTGTTCGCCTTGTCCCACGGATCGCTGACGTTGCGCTCCCACCACGTCCGCGTGTTCTCGGTCCCGATCGGTTTGTCCGCGTATTTAAATGGGTATGGCGTGCCGTCCGTGCCGGCGACCGGGGCTGTGGCCCCGGGCGGCGGGCTGGAGGCCGTGGTGGCATTGACCGCGTCAGCCGTGAGCGGCGTTGTCTGCGGCAGGCCGAGGTTGGCTTTCGGCGTGGTCGCCGCGTCAACGGCTGACGCGATCTCGGGCGGTGGCGGCCCTGCGGTATTGAACGGCGACGCGTCCATATTCGGCGCCTGCCAGGCGGGCGCCCCGGTAGGCGTGGCGCTATTGATCCCCTGGAGGTTCATCTGCGCTCCGGAAAGACCGGAGAGGGTGTCACCCGTGGGGACGATGCTGCCGGGCGCGCCGCCGAATGCCCCCGCGCTGCCCGCGGCGCCCGCCAGGCTGCCGCCGAGCTTTAGCCAGTCCCAGAAATCGGGTTCACCGTAGGGCATAGCTCACTCCTATCGACTGCTGAGGCCGCCAAGAATTCCACCCGCCACCGCGCCGATCGCCGTGCCGTAGCCGGGTCCGAACATCGAACCCATCGCCGCTCCCGAGGCGGCGCCGCCGAGGGCACCCATGGCGGGGTTGCCGCCACCCTTGGCGAATGTTCCGGTCTGCGACGTGGTCTGGCTGCCAGGCTGCCCCGCGATCATTTGTTGCAACCATTCGATTTGCTGCTTGGGGTAGCCTTGCTGTTCCAAGAAATTTTGATAGTTCAAGTCCAGACCTGCCTGCGATGCTTGTTGCTGTCCCAGACCGGAGGTGTCGAGCAGGCCGATGTCGGAGATGTTCGCCTTCTGCGCGCCGCCGTAGAGGTCGCCCGCCAGCTTCAGGCCGGACAGTTGGTTGGTCTGGTTGGCCAGGCCGGCCGAGAGATTGGCCGCCTGGTTGTATTGCTGACCCTGGAGGTTGCGCGTGATGTCGCCGGTCGCGCCCTGCACCGCCTGGTTATAGTTCGCCTGGCGCAATTGGGCGGAAGTCTCGGCTGCCTTCTGTGCGGTCTGGGCGTCGGTGACGGAGGATTGCAGCGCCTGGCGCGAGCCGCCGAATGCCTTCGCGGACATGAACTGGTCGCCCAGTTGGTTCTGCGCGCCCTGGCGGCTCTGTTCCAAAGCCTTCAGTGCGTTGCTTTCAACTTCCCCGGTGTATGGGTTCATGTATGGCGTGAGGTCAGTCCCGGCCAAGGTCTGGGGCGTGATCTGCTGCGCCTGGTAGCCGGGACCCGAGGCGAAGGCTTGCGCCTGGCCGCCGAGCCCCTGCATCAGGTTGCCGGTCTGGCCCTGCATGTCGCGGATCGATTGCGCCGCTTGTATCTGGTCGGGCGTCTGCCCGGCGATCCTGTCACCCGTGTAGGGCGTGTAGGGGGTATTCTGCACATAGTTCTGCGCCGACGCCAGGTTGCTCGCGCCCGCGCCTTCGATCCAGGCCGGGAGTTCCACCTTCGTGGTTTGCGTCCCGCTGTTGCCGCCACCGCCGCTAGGCATGTCCGCCCCCTACCTCTAATTGCTTTGTCCAAAACGACCCGCGCCGCTCCCAGCCCCAGGCGGCCAGGCCGACCCGATCCCAGCCCGGCCGCCCGCCGGCTTCCATCCGTCGTGCGCCCTGGCTCTCCGCCCAGGCGGTGACCAGCGGATCGAGCGCCATCACGCCATTGAGTGACCCGGCCGCGCCCGCGATCCGAACGGCGCGGCACAGTGGGTAGTCGATCACCTCGGTGGCGACCAGGGCGTCGTCGCCCTCCCATAGCTGCGCCCTGCCATCCCTGGCGGCCGCCACCAGGCTGGAGAGGTCCTGGGTGCCGCCATAGGCGAGGGCAGCCTCCAGGCGATCTAGGAGCCTCTGCTGTCTTGCGTCCATCACAGCGGCTTCCCTTGCGGCATCTTGACGGTGGTGACCGCTCCCGCGTTGGTCACGCTGACCTTCCACACCCCCTTGTCAGGGGCGATGAGCAGAACGAAGGGTGAAGCCGTTTCGGTCGAGAGGACGCGGTTGAAGGCAAGCGACAGCGTGTCCACCAGGCGCTGCGCCCAGGTCAGGTCGTAGCTGGTGGTCATGGGGTGAGGGAGGTTGGGGTTCATCGCCGCCCGCCAGGCACTACGTCGAGGCGCATCTCGCCCACGGTCCACGGCTCGTCCTCGACCTGTTCAAGGCGGAAACGAATGTCGCGGCCGGAGAACCGGCATTCAACCCACCCGTCATCGTAGGCCGGGAAAGGTCCCTCCAGATATTCGACCGGGTCGTCGGCGGTCCCGCGCGTGAAGGCCGACAGGGTGGTGCAGTCATAGCTGGTGCCGTTGTCCAATTGCGCCCCGACCACATGCATGATCCGGTCGCCATTGCCCGGCCCCGCCTGGGCGGCGCTCTCGATGAACACCTGCCCGACCCGGGTGGTCCCGGCCGCCGTCCACCCCGTCTCATGCTGGTAGATGTGGTTGTCCGTCCCCGCCATCAGGGGGTTGGGCCACACGCCGGAGCCGTCGATCGCCGAGCGGCCCAGCTTGCCGATCGTCCACCAGTGTTCCAGATAATTGTAGACGAGGTATGAGGTATTCTCGACACCGATGTCCTCGGGGAAAAAGAACCAGGCTTCAGGGAATGTTCCGTTAGCACCACCGACCATGCGCGCCGCCAGGCTATCGGGGACCGCCCGGCGGAAGAAGTAGTCCGAAACATCGCAGGGCACAGGCTGAACCGTTCCATTCGTGTAGGTCCAAAATGCTCCGGACCCGGCCCAGATCACGCTGCCGGCCGCCGCCGCGAAGGCGTTGGGTCCGATCAGGCCGCAGGATTGCCCGACCCGCTCGAAACCATAGATTGCAGGCAGGCCGACATACCTGGCGATCCAGAGCTCTTTCTCCGTCCACAGCAGCACGCCGCCGCGGACCTTCACCGCATTGACGAACACCCCCTGCGTGTCGAGCTCGATGAACCCCGCCGTGTTGTTGACGTTGGC
>Ga0157374_10001892_pt1 | contig 17552 bp, 16 predicted proteins | sample M25metaG_FD_115308 | JGI IMG/M metagenome (GOLD analysis project Ga0157374, IMG submission 115308) | Miscanthus rhizosphere microbial communities from Kellogg Biological Station, Michigan, USA - M2-5 metaG | ecosystem: Host-associated > Plants > Roots > Rhizosphere > Soil | place: USA: Michigan...
AATATAGATATCACGATCACTACCACCATCAAGGTTAAAAATAGCTGGCCCCGGATCAAAATCTTGTACCCACTGAAAAACTCCCGAAGTATAAACATTTCCAGCAGCATCTGTTACAATAGACCTGCCACCTCCCCCTTCCGTTTCTCCACCTGTTTGCTTTGCCCAAATAAAATTACCATCCGCATCTAATTTTAATACAAAACTGGCACTGGTACGAAAATTACCAATAGCACTAAGGGTAAAAACACCCGGGGCGGGGTCAAAATCTACGGTGCCTTGAAATGTACCAGTGCTATAAATATTCCCTGCGGCATCCAAAGTAATAGAAGAAACCGATACATGATCCAAACTGCTATTTCCTCCCATTTGCTTTGCCCAAATAAAATTGCCAGACGAATCCAATTTAAATATAAACATGTCGTAAGTTCCAGCGGAGGTCAGATTATAAGTTCCCGGGCCTGGGTCAAAATCGGCTGTGCCACTAAAGCCTCCTGTTGTATAAACATTTCCGTCTGCATCAACTGCTATTGACGCACCAGCTGCATCAGCTCCTCTTCCACCCATTTGCTTTGCCCATTTAAAATTTGCACTTTGGGCGTGCAATATAGTTGCAGCAAGTGTGAAAAGAATTATGAAGATTATCCTTTTCATATTTTACCATCTAAGGTCTACTATGCAATTTCAAAGGCAATATGTAAAGCCTTCGCGTTAGTATAAAACTAATCTAATTTGAAGCAAAATGATTTTATGTTACCGCAGAGCCCCTGCGGAAGACGCTGCGTGGATTAAAAGTTAAGTTGTGCATCGGTAACCGATGTTAGTGGCAGTTTACAATTGAGCCTGATTTTTTTTCTTCTTATCAAATCTAACTATTGAACATTGCAATGAGGAATCACAGTCACCCTTACTCTGGTGTCAGCTACGGGAACACGGCTTGCGAGGAATGCTTTTAATTTGTCTTTTAACACTACTAAACTGTCTTTGGGTAATGATTTTTCAAAAATCTAATAAAGACCTTTGTTCCTGTAAACAATCGACTATGAAAAAAACAATTCGTGTAAGTCGTTTTATCGTGCTGATATTCGTACTATACGTAGTCGCCATTCTTTCTCCGATTATCTTATTAGATTCCTTCCAAAAAAACCCGGAGACTTTATTAGGTATGCTGGTCGGTTTGGTAACTGGCCTGCCTGTTCTTTATTTACTGCTTCGGGCAGTAAGAAAAACGATCCTTCCAAAACAAACGCCAACAGCAAAAGAGATAGAGATGTTTCAGAAAAATGAAGGGCATTCCGAAACAAAACATGTACGTATTGGATGGGTGCGGTTTGTTGCTTCAAGCTGGGCACATAGTTGAATTACCGCTAAGTTGTATTGACTTTGCTTCCTGGATAATCTTGCGCCGTTGTTGGTGTTTAAAATTCGGCTAATTTCTTGAGTAGTTCTCATCACCAAAAACACAATTTATATTACTTTATCAAAGTCGGTTGTTGTTGGTGCCATGGTTTATACTTGAAATATTCATAACCCTGAACACCAACAACGGCATCAAAAGAAAAAGCAATACAATTTTGTTTTTATTCACGTGAAAAACACTGACTTGTTTGAAGAAAAATAACATAAAAGTTGAATAGAATCACCGAACGTACAAGAGTGCGACGCAACCAAAGCTAAATAGTTATTCACAAGCTGGGCACATATTTGTATTACCATTAAGTTGTATTGATTTTGCTTCCTGAATAATCTTAACTTGCAACGTTAATAATTATTTACGTACGATTAAATTTGAGTACTATGATCAAGTTACAAGTTATCGGCAATTTGGGTAAAGACTGTATCGTGAATACAGTTAATGGAAAAAATGTGATCAATTTTACAGTGGCACACACTGAAAAGTATCGCGACAGCCAGGGCAATAACCAGGAAAGAACAACCTGGGTTGACTGCGCTTATTGGACAGATCGCACCGGCATTTCTCCCTATCTTACAAAAGGTAAACAGGTTTATGTAGAGGGCACTCCGGAAGTGAGAACTTTTACAAGAAATGATGGAACTGCAGGCGCATCCTTATCGTTGCGTGTTCGTGAAGTTCAATTGTTAGGTGGTCGCGGTGATAGCGTTCCTTCATCATCGATGCCAGGAACTGAGTCGTATTCCTCTTCGAAAACTTCGATTCCAAGTGCGGCTGACATTAACGAACCTGTTGATGATCTGCCGTTTTAATGTTAGATCTATGTAAAACGAAAGGCTCCGCTTAATGGCGGGGCTTTTTTGTGCCCCATCCCGACCTTCTCCTGAAGGAGAAGGCCAACTCCTTATCTATACCGCCGTCTGTTGCGATATTGGTTGCTTGCCCTGTGTCCAATTTCAAATATCAAACCTCAAATTTCATACGTCTAAATTCAAGCGTAATTTTGAAACATGAGCGAACAACTATTTTCATACAGTCAATTATTCGATTTTACCAAGACCATTTTACACAAGATCGGTTGTTCTGAAAATGATTCAGAAATAGCTGCCAGGGTTTTGTTGTCCGCTGATTTACGTGGTGTTGATTCACATGGTGTGGCCAGGCTAAGCGGTTATGTTCGCCTGTGGGAGGTAAAAAGGATCAATACAAATCCTTTAATAAAAATTTTACATGAAACACCTTCCACGGCGGTGGTGGATGGAGATAGCGGATTGGGATTAGTGGTTGCGCCATATGCAATGAATGTTGCCATTGAAAAAGCAAAACGTGTTGGAACCGGGTGGGTAAGTGCTCAAAACAGTAATCATTTCGGAATTGCAGGTTATCACGCTATGATGGCTTTGGAACATGATATGATTGGCATAGCATTGACCAATGCAAGCCCCTTAGTAGCTCCCACGTTTTCTATTGAACGGTTGCTTGGAACAAATCCTATCTGCGTTGTCATTCCTGCAGGCGAAGAACCGCCATTCGTTGGAGACATGGCAACAACAACGGCTGCCAATGGCAAACTAGAGATCCTTCAGCGGAAAAATGGTGTTGCGCCTCCCGGATGGATACAAAATAAGCAGGGACGCTCGTCCACGAACCCTCACGAATTAAAGGCTGGGGGAGCGTTGCTTCCTCTTGGTGGTGACAAAGAACATGGAAGCCACAAGGGATATATACTTGGTTCTGTAGTCGATATTTTTTCTGCAATATTAAGCGGCGCGAATTATGGACCATGGGTACCGCCATTTCCCGCCTATGTTCCAATGCCTGATGAACAGCCTGGGAAAGGCATTGGACATTTTTTTGGAGCAATGAGAATCGACGCATTCCGACCTGCTGATGAATTTAAGAAACACATGGATAAATGGATCAGGCGTTTTCGGTCCGCAAAGACAGTCGAAGATCAGCCCAAAGTAATAATACCGGGAGACCCTGAAAGAGAAATGGAAAGTTTGCGAATGAATAAGGGCATACCGTTATTAAAACCGGTGATCGAAGATTTGAAATTTCTGGGAGAAAAGTTCAATATACAATTCGAGAGTAAGTAAAGGATACGGCCGACTGTTGAATGCAGTTGCCACGATAAATTTCACCATGGAGAAACGCCTGCCTACCGGCAGGCAGGAAGGGCACAAGAGATGTACAGAGATACTTTTGATATGCCCTGGTCATCTCCGTGAATCTTTGTGATCTTTATGTCTCCGTGGTTTTTTTGTACTAAATCAGAAAATCATTTAGGTCATGTTTGACAGGCAAACCGTTCAATTGACAATTAATGGACAGGTTGTAGAAGTTCACCTGGTTTCGACGGGTGCAGTTTCTGTGAAAACCAAATTTCGCGAAGCCACAAAGACTGGTTTCCTTGCTATGGTTGATTTCATTCTCGATAAAAAATTTACGGAGTGGATGCCGATCTGGGTCATGATCGTTGAACATCCCGAGGGTGTGTTTGTGATTGATACCGGTGAAAATGCAGATGTTAATAATCCGGATTATTTTAAATCTTCTGGAATACTCGCCAATTGGTTTGATACAACTCAATTCAAATTTAAAGTTGAGCGGCATGAAGAGATAGGACCGCAACTAGATCAGTTGAATATCCCTCTGGAAAAAATAAAAGCTGTTGTTTTAACTCATTTGCATCTGGATCATATCGACGGCTTAAAATATTTTCCTTTAACTCCGATCATTGTTAATAGAAAGGAATGGGAGCGACCATTTGGCGATCTTCCGAAATTGTATCCATCGTGGTTTAAACCTACTCTTGTTGATTTGGATGAACAACATGATGTTTTTGAACGCGTACATTATTTAACTGCGGCGAAAGATATGTTGCTCATCGAAACCCCCGGGCACACTTATCATCACTGTTCCGTTTTATTGAAGGCTGATAATTGCGCCATCCTTTTTGCTGCCGATATCTGCTACACGCAACACCAAATCACTGATGAAAAATATTCCGGGACAAATGCCACCCATAAACTGGCAAAAAACACATACAAAAGAGTGAAGCAGTTTGCCAAAAACAACAAACTCGTCTTCATTCCTTCTCATGATGCCGATGCGTCTGTTCGTTTAAGAAAATCAGATCCTCTGCCTTAGGGAATGGGTCCATGACCTGTGTCACGACCGATTGGCAAAAAAGAAGGCCCATTGGGAAGAATGAAGGTCAATATTCCGAAATTGTTTATATCTTCTTGTTAGAAACTGGACTTGCAATCGACGGACGAAATATTTAGTTGGAGTAATTTCATTACCATTTTTTAAATTAAATATGTTATGTCTGAAATTGAGAAAATAAAATTAGCAATTGAGAGAGGCATTAAAGCGCTCACACTAAAGCCTTCATTGGGACTAGGTACCGGCAAATCAAAGACCCGGATAAAGAATGGATTGACCTGCGAGATACAGGAAGGCAACTGGAAATTTTTAGCTGATATGCCGGAATCGGTTGGCGGAAATGCACTAGGTCCGACGCCGGGCGTTTATGGTCGCGCCGCACTGGGAAGTTGTCTTGCCATTGGCTATATGATGAAGGCAGCGACAATGAACATTCCGATTACAGCGCTGGAGGTGGAAGTGCAGGCAGATTATGATGATGGAGCTTTGTTAGGTACTTCAAAAGTGGCTCCGGGGTACTTAGAAGTGAGATATACAATTACTATTGAAAGCGACGCTGCAGAAGAAGATATTTTGAAAATGATCGAGGATGCCGACCAGCATAGCCCTTATCTTGACGTCTTCAGCCGCGGGCAAAACTGCAAAAGAGAAGTGCATATTGTTTCTCCAAAACTTCAGTCATAATGGAAGCCGATTTACAGCGGCGCATTCAGCGCTATGGGTGGGACAAAGCCGCTCTATACTATGAGAATTTCTGGCAACAGCAGTTAAAACCAGCCCAGGATAAATTACTCGAGCTGGCAAATCTTCAGCCAGGTGAGAAATTGCTTGATATTGCTTGCGGCACAGGGCTTGTCAGTTTTCCTGCCGCTGAAAAAGTTGGACCAGGTGGTTTTGTATTGGCCACCGATATTTCCGACACAATGGTAAAGATCTGCGCTGAGACTGCGAAAGAAAGAAATTTGAGTAACCTGCAATTCAAAAGAATGGATGCAGAGCAACTGGATGCATCGGATGGAGAATACGATGCGGCATTGTGTGCACTTGGTTTAATGTACGTGCCCGATCCTATTAAAGCTTTGAAAGAAATGTACAGGGTTATAAAGCTGGGAGCTAGAGCTGTTGCAGCTGTCTGGGGACAGAGGGATCATTGCGGATGGGCGGAGATCTTTGAGATCGTTGATCGAAGGGTTGCCACCGAAGTCTGTCCTATGTTTTTTAATCTTGGCAACAGGGATGTTTTGAAAAGAAGTTTTGAAGCAGCCGGTTTTTCAAATGTGCATTTCGAGAAGCTAAATACAGTTTTGAATTACAGTTCCGATGAAGATGCATACGGTGCTGCTTTTGCCGGCGGACCGGTAGCGCTTGCCTATAATAAATTTTCCGATCAGGTAAAAAATGAGGTACACATGGAATACCTCGATTCAATAAAATCCTTTCAGAAAGGAAAGGGTTATGGTGTACCGGGCCAGTTTGTTGTGGCAGTTGGATATAAATAACTCTCAAACCATGTGGCAACTATAGGGAAGTCAGGTTAAGATTCCAATCCCATGGCTATCACATAACCCTTGAATTTATTTTCATTGGTGCCTGCCCGCCTTTCAATTCTGTATTTCGTCATTCGCTCAATCTGGCTATCATAAACAATCTTCCGCAGTTAGGTTTGATCTACTGAACACCTTTTATTTTCGTAATTTCTCATTGTTTGAAAAACTAAAACTGCTGGGGGTTTGCTTATGAGAAAATATCTTTTGATGGCAGGCAGAGAATATATTTTATTAGCCGCACTGCTGTTCACATGCGCCATTGCAGCGCGTTCTCAAAATCCAGATAAGTTTTTAAAAATTCTGCCCACATTAAAGGGAAAAGAAAGAATAGACTGCATGATAGAGCTTGTGATACATTATAGCCGTCAAAATGGATACAACGGAAATGACTCTCTTTCTTATTATTTACCATTGATTTACGATGAAGCATCAAAACTGGGTTATAAACATGCTATTGCCTTTTCCTTATTGGGCTTGCATCCTTTTCCAGATTCCATAAGATTACAAGATGTAAAAAAGGCGATCGTGATAGCGGAAGAATTAAACGATTATGAAGTCTTGGGCTTGGCCTACGATGATTTACAGTACGTACTCTGGGAAATTAATAATCAAATACGAACTCCAGAGCAAATAAAGTTGATGGAAAGATCGGTTTACTATTTTCAAAAAGCCGGGGATACGTTGGGCGAAGCCATGGCTACCCACAGGCTTTGCTTCATAGGCAATGTAGAGGGATTTGAATACTGTAAAAAAAGCATTCAACTTTCAAGACAAATCCGGTCATCTGCGGACTGGGAAGAATTTGGGCGGTTCCTTTATTTTCGATCTTTAGATGTTATGTCCGGATATTATGCGGATGCCGGAGATTACACGACAGCATTAACCTATATGAAACAAGCGAATCAGGAAGCCCAAGCGTATAGCAACGGTAGCTGGGGGTTGGAAGATGGTATAAGTAGTCTATTTAATAAAATGGGACAATATGATTCCTCAATTTATTATCTGCAAATGCGTGCAAAAAGGGAGAAGGGGGTAGATCCGTACATGAATACGCTGCTTGGTAAAACTTATCTATTACAAAAAGATTACGAAGGAGCCCAACAACTGTTTGAAAAAGCAATCGATAGCATCAGAAGAATGAAATTACGTTATCCTCCCACCGAAGCATTGCTTGGTTTGGCCAAATGTGTTGAAATAAAAAAAGAGTATAAATCGGCTTTATTAAATGCAAAAAAGGCATTTGATATTTCACAAACTAACGAGGAAGACAGTAAATACACAATGGATATTTGTGAATTACTTGCAAGATTATATCATCAGACAGGCAATAACGACAGTGCATATCGTTATCTTCAGCGCTATACGATTCTAAAAGATTCCGCCACCAACAGACAATATTTATGGAAATTCAACCTGAAACTATACGAATATAAAAAAGAGGCAGAAGAAGCAAAGAAGGAAGCGAGATTAGGATTTTTAGATCGTGACAATAAAATAAAAGAGGAAAAATTGAAACAGGAAGCACAACTAAAAAAATTCCTGATCATTGGGTTGTTACTGTTAATTCTGATCGGAGTTTTTATTTTCCGGACACTTACAGTGAAACGTAAAAGTGAACTCCAAAAACAAAAATTAGAAAGTGCAAAAAAGCAAGCAGAACTGCAACAACAAGCTGCGGAGCTGGAAATGCAGGCTTTGCGTGCACAGATGAATCCGCATTTTATTTTTAATTGTCTTAGTTCCATTAATCGCATCATTTTAAGAAATGAAACCCAGGCGGCCTCCGATTACCTGACACGGTTTTCGCGTTTGATAAGGATGGTGCTGATCAATTCGCAAAGATCAATGATACCACTGGAGGACGAATTGCAGATGTTGCGGTTATACCTTGATATGGAGAGGATGCGATTTAAAAATTCTTTTGACTACCGCATCACCTTCGCCAACACCATAGATGAAGGGGCAGTTCTTGTTCCACCATTGTTGTTGCAGCCATTTTGCGAAAATGCCATCTGGCACGGCATGATGCAAAAGGAGGGACAAGGTCATTTGCAAATTGAACTAAGCATGGAGGAAAACATTTTGAGCTGCATGATCTCTGATGATGGGATCGGGCGTGAGAAAGCAGCGGAATTAAAAACTAAGTCGGCGGAAAAGGAAAAGTCTATGGGACTTACCATCACTGCACAACGACTGGCTCTACTCAATAAGAATACGAATGTTGAAACATTCTACACGATTGAGGATATGCTGGATGAAAATGAAAATGTCGCAGGAACCAAAGTAGTCTTGAAAATTGCATATCACGAGATGGTAAAAGAAATTGTATAATTGTTTTATAAACTCCCCCTTTAGGGGTATGGTAAAAGCAATAATTGTCGATGACGAACACGATTGTTGTGAAACGATCGCTTCATTGCTGAACAGTTTTTGTCCTGACGTGGAAGTAACCGGTATTTATCACAACGGTGCTGAAGCCTTGCCAGCTATTCTTCAAAAACAACCTGATCTCGTCTTTCTCGATGTTGAGATGCCAAGGATGAATGGCTTTGAGATGCTGGAACAATTGCCACAAGTGAACTTCGACATCATCTTCACCACTGGCTATGATCAATACGCGCTCAAGGCAATTCGTTTTAGCGCCATTGATTATCTGTTAAAACCGGTCGACCGGGAAGAATTACAAAAAGCTGTACAAAAAGTAGTGCAGCGTACACAAAGAACAGTTGCTAAGCAAGTAGAGATTCTCATGCAGAAATTACATCAGCCTGCGAAGACAATTAGCAAGATAGCCTTACCAACAATGGAGGGTTTGCAGATGATCGTTATCGGGTCTATCATTAGTTGTGAGGCCGAAAGTAACTACACGATCCTGCTTTTAAAGGACAAGAAAAAGATAACAACCTCCATTACATTGAAAGAAATTGAGGAAGCTTTGGAAGATCATTCCTTTGTAAGAGTGCATCGCTCGTACCTTGTTAACCTTAATGAAGTGGAAAAATATGTAAAAGGCGAAGGCGGCTATCTTATCATGAGTGACGGCTCCATGATCGACGTATCGAGAAATAAAAAAGAAACCCTGCTGAAAAGATTACTGCCTTATAGGGAATGAAGATCGATGCAGTTATTCAGCCGCTCAATCTATTCCACCATTCACCCACACTTGAATGCCATTACTCATTCTGCCACCACAGCCGTCCAGTCATTGATAGTTTTATAGGGAATGCCTGTTGAATTTTGTAAATTACTTTACTCTCACTAAACCAGGCTTTCTGCGTGTTATGAAAAAATATTTATTGATTACTGCACTATTATGGGGTTGCTGTTTACAGGCAACATCGCAGGTTGTCTCGTCTATCGTTACTGACAGCCTGGATCTTGAAAATGCCATGAAAACGGTGAATTCTTTAAAAGACAGTGCGAAAGTGGATATCCTCAATTCCATAGCAGCAAGAACGGTTTTTATCTTGTCCCATGAAACGCGGATCGCCATTGAATATAAATATGCCACAGAAGCTTTGAAGGAAGCAAAACGCCTCAATTACAAAGCCGGTATTGCCAGGGCGCTGCTTACACTTTCTGCCACCAGCTTTTATCCCAGCATGAACATGCCAGGAGATACCGCATTAAAGCATGGCTATTTTCAAAAGGCCTTTGAAATAGCGCAGGAAATAAATAATCATGAACTGCTTGGGTGGTGTTATTATGGAATTACAGGAATGCCCTCTTATACAAAAAATAATACTGACAATATAATATCGTATTACAATAAAGCCATTGATAATTTTTTAATAGCAAAAGATACTTTATTCGCAGCTCAAGTTACCGCCGAGTTAGGTTATACTTTTAGCACAATGGGCGATTATGAACATGCGTTTGATTGCGCCAGGAGAAGTCTTGACCTGTCAAAAAAAAGCGGAACTGATTTTTCAGTCAGCTGGAAGCAATACAATGTGCAGGCTGCATTAAGCGACCTGGCTCGTTTATACACTACCGCCGGCGACTATGAAACCGCCATGAATTACATTTTGGAAAATGAGCGTTACGGAAAGGAAAATAAATCAGGGTGGGAAAATTTTGACGGGGATATTGCTAATCTTTATTGCTCTATGGGCAGGTACGATTCTGCAATGGCCATCGCAAACCGTATGGATACGTTTGTTCCTGTGGGTATATTCCCAGGAAGGTCTGCATTGTTGGGGGAAATTTATCTGAATGGCACCAAAGAATATGATAATGCGATAAAGGAATTTACCAGGGTTCGTGATACGGTTGTAAAATATATGCCAGATACCATTTATTCAACGGCAACCTGGTTGATAAAGATAGGCCGGGCTTATGACGGCAAGTATAATTATACAACCGCTTTGCAATTTGTGCGGGATGGATTGAAACTGGCAGAAGAACAAAATAACCGTCCGCTGATAATGGATGGATATAAAGCAATATCAACAGTGTATCATCATCTTGGTAATGATGCGGAAGCCTACAAGTATCTAATGAAGCATATTGACATCAAAGATTCCATTCAGAACAAACAATTTTTATTGCGTATCTACAATTCAAAGAAAGACGCCGAAGATGAAAAAAAAGAAGCGCTGCTATCTCTCCTCGACAAGGATAATAAACTAAAAACAGAGCAACTCAAACAAGAATCACAGCAAAAAAATTTTCTATTCATTCTCCTCTCAGCACTGGCACTGGCAGGAGTTTTTGTTTACAGAAGTATTTATTTAAATAGAAAAAATGAGCGACTTCGGTTAGAAAATGCTTTAGCTGTTCAGCGCCTGGAGAGTGAAAAGAAACATGCAGAATTAAAACGACAGGCATCCGATCTGCAGATGCAGGCATTGCGGGCACAGATGAACCCGCACTTTATATTTAATACTCTTAGTTCCATTAACTGGTTTATTATGGAGAATGACAAGGATACGGCATCTGATTATCTCACTCGCTTTTCAAGATTGATGAGAATGGTGTTGAATGCTCAGAAACCAATGATACCACTTGAAGACGAATTGAGGATGCTGCAGCTCTATCTCGATATGGAACGGCTGCGATTCAATAATTCTTTTGATTATAGCATTGCTTTCACCAACAATGTTGATGCCGGCACAGTCTCGATCCCACCTATGTTACTTCAACCATTTTGTGAAAACGCAATTTGGCATGGCTTCATGAACAAAGAAGGGCAGGGACACCTGTTGATCAATATACATTCAGAAGAAGACATGTTAGAATGTACCATTACGGATAATGGTGTAGGAAGAAAGCAGGCGGGAATATTCAAAAACAGGTCAACGAAAAGAGAAAGATCTCTTGGCTTAGAAATTACACGTGAGCGGTTGGCTTTGTTCAGTGAAGAAAATGACGCAGAAGCAAATTTTGTGGTTGAGGACCTGGAAGATGAACACGGCATGTGCAAGGGAACAAAAGTGACGCTGAGACTTGCTTATAAAAATTATATTGAAAAAGTTGCGTAAAAATAATTGATATGCTCAATGCAATTATTGTGGATGACGAAATACATAGCTGCAAAACCCTTGAAGCGCTTTTAAAACGGGATTGCCCGCAGGTAAATCTTGTTGCCCTTTGCAGTAATGGGGAAGAAGCTATCCGGATGATCAAACAATCAAACCCAGACGTTGTATTTCTTGATGTGGAGATGCCGAGAATGAATGGATTCGAAATGCTCGAAAGATTGCCGCAAATAAATTTTCATTTGATTTTCGTAACGAGCTACGACGCTTACGCATTGAAAGCAATACGGTTCAGCGCCATTGATTATTTATTGAAACCGATCAACCGTGACGAGTTAAAGGCTGCAGTGGAAAAAGTTACAAATCGCATGCAGGTCCCCTTGCCCGAGCAACTAAAGATCATCCTGGAAAAGATGCAACACCCGGTCGCATCGACTGACAGAATTGCTTTGCCTACGCTGGAAGGGTTGCAAATGCTCCCTATTGACTCGATCATTAGTTGTGAAGCCGATGATAACTATACAACGCTTCATCTAAAGGGCAATAAAAAGATAGTTGTGTCTTCTACGCTGAAAGTAATTGAAGAACTGCTGGAAGATCATTCCTTTGTCCGCATACACCGTTCCTATCTCGTTAACCTGAAAGAGATTGAGAAGTATGTGAAAGCAGACGGCGGATACGTTGTCATGAGCGATGGTTCGGAAATTCTAATTTCAAGAAATAAAAAAGAAGAGTTGCTGAAGCAACTTCTGCCTTATAAAGAATAAAATCATCCTCTCTCACAATCTTACCTGCATCTCAGCAAGCCACAGTGCTGTTCACACAATACAACTTTAAAAAGGGTATTTGCAGGGTTAGTTTTATAATACCTTGATGCCGTTAATTGGTGTAACTTATCTGATAGATTAAAACCGGCCTTCGGGTTTCATTATGAAAAAATATCTTTTATTTGCGCTTATTGCGAGCCTTTTCTCTTTCTGGTCGATTTCGCAGAGCACCGGTCTGCCTACTTTAGAAGGCCTCAAAAAGCAGGTTCCTAATTTAAAAGATACAGCTCTTGTCAATTGCCTGAACCTGATTGCCTACAATCTTGACAATACCGGTTTTGGACCTGATCCGGCAGATTTTATAAGAAGATCTGATTCGATATTTCGCTACGCTAATTTGGCATTTGAAGAAGCGAAAAAAATAAATTACAAGAGGGGCATGGTGGATGGACTAAATCGGTTAGCAAGCAGTGAAAATATAAAAGGTTATGGTTTAAGGTGGGCAAACCAAAACGATTCTTCATCAAAGGCTGAACAGACAAAATATCTACTGGCGGCTATTGAAATTGCCAAAAAAATAAATTATGATGATGGATTGGGAGAAGCTTATTACGGATGGCCCACTGGAGACAGGGATGATACTAGTTACTACCTTAAAAAATCATTGCCTTATTTTCAAAAATCGGGAAATGAAAAAGCGGAAGGGGAAGTTTGTACCTGGATTGCTGAAGGTTATTTGGCTACAGGCTATTACGAAAACGCTTTTGAATATTGCCAACGCGGATTAATCCTAAATCAAAAAACAGTAGGCGATGTAAGAACTAAAGAAGAGCAGAAATGGAGAGAATATCTTTACCAACAATCCCTTTCCGATATGGCTGATCTTTATAAAGCCGCAGGGGATTATCAAAGCTCGTTGGAATACCTGGATGTGTCCAGCCGTTTTGGGGTTGAAAGAAATACAGGTTGGACTATGGAAGGAGAAAAAGCAGAAATATTCCGCTTAACCGGGCAATATGATTCTTCATTTTACTATTTAAGAATTTCCGGTGATACTGCAAACACATGGACAAAAAGAGATATTGCTGCTACATATCTTATGACAAAACACTATGACAGTGCATTGACATTATTGAAGCAGGTTGAACCAGGATTCAGGAAGGTGAATCATAGGGAAAATTTGATCCCGGTTTTATTTTATACGGCCAGCTCTTATACGGGTAGGAACGAAGACGATAAAGCGCTTCCCTATGCAAGAGAATTAATCTCAGACGCAGAATATTTAGGCAGAAGGCCGGATATGATGAATGGCTATGAATTGCTTTCCAGGATACATCATCATTTCGGTAACAATGATAGTGCTTACTACTACCTTGATAAATATATCATCCTTAAAGACTCTATACAGAACAGGCAATCTCTTTTCCGCATCAACAATTACAAAAAGGTTGCTGAAGATGCAAAAAAGGAAGCGAAATTATCACTCTTAGATAAAGACAACAAACTAAAAGACGCTCGACTGAAACAAGAGGTACAGCAAAAGAATTTCTTATTTATTCTCCTGTCTGCCTTAGGGCTGACAGGTTTTTTTATTTACAGGAGTATTTATCTAAAACGCAAAAATGAAAAAATAAGACATGAGCAACTGGAAAATGAAATGAAACTGCAACAACTCCAAAATGAAAAGAAACATGCAGAATTTCAGCAGCGGGCAGCTGAACTTGAGATGCAGGCTTTGCGTGCCCAAATGAACCCGCATTTTATATTTAATTGTCTCAGTTCCATCAACCGGTTTATCTTAAAGAATGAAAGCAAAACAGCTTCGAATTATCTCACAAGATTTTCAAGACTGATGCGAATGGTGCTCGCTAATTCCTCAAAAACCATTGATAGCTTTGGATGATGAATTGGAAATGCTCGGCATTTATCTTGAAATGGAGCGGCTTCGATTTAAAAATTCTTTTGACTACAGCATTAATTTCCTGAATGCGATTGAGAGTGATAATATTTTTATTCCACCACTTTTGCTTCAACCATTTTGTGAGAATGCGATCTGGCACGGACTGATGCACAAGGACGGCCCTGGGCGACTCGATATTGAGCTGAGCATGAAAAATAATATTTTGCATTGCGTTATTACCGATAACGGCGTTGGCAGGGAAAGGGCGGCTGAGATGAAAAGCAAAACTGCCGAGAGAGAAAAGTCAATGGGCTTAAAGATCACCACTGAAAGACTGGCGCTGTTTAACAGGAAAAAAGCTGTTCATACGTTTTATGAGCTTGAAGACATAAACGATGAAAATGGCAGTCCAGCCGGAGCAAAAGTTGTTATAAAGATCAGTTTCAATGAGGCTGTGGAAGAAGCGATTTTAACTGAGGGAGGAACATGATCAAAGCAATTATAATTGATGACGAACCTTATTGTTGCGAAACTATCGCAACACTGCTCCAAGATTGCGACGAAGTGGAGATTGTGGCTGAATGTTACAATGGCATTGATGCACTCGAAGCAATTCGCAAATACAGTCCGGGGCTGGTCTTTCTTGACGTGGAAATGCCAAAGATGAATGGCTTTGAAATGCTGGGGCAATTGCAATCTGTGAATTTTGAAATTATTTTTACCACCAGCTACGACCAGTACGCTTTAAAAGCAATCCGTTTTAGTGCGATTGATTATTTGCTTAAGCCAGTTGATGAAGAAGAGCTGAGAAATGCAGTACAGAAAGTAATCCGGCGTTCTCAAAAACCGATTGTTGAGCAACTCGAGATACTGATGCAAAAAATATATCAGCCGTCAACACCGGTCAGCAAGATCGCAATGCCTACCATGGAAGGATTTCAAATGATAAAGATCGATTCAATTATATCCTGTGAGGCAGACAGTAACTACACAATCCTTCACCTGAAAAGCCACAAGAAAATTGTGGTTTGCCGCAATTTAAAAGACATTGAAGAGCTGCTCGATGATCATTCTTTTACCCGTGTCCATCGTGGTTACGTCGTTAACCTTAACGAAGTGGAAAAATTTGTAAAAGGCGAGGGTGGGTACCTGATTATGAGCGACGCCTCGACAATCGATGTATCACGAACGAGAAAGGAGACATTATTAAAGAAACTATTGCCCTATAAGGAGTAGGAGTATGTCATTCAAAACCAGTGGAGAATTTGAAGACGAAATGGAATGCGCTTGCGCTTTGTGCGTACATTAGCTCTGTAGATGGATGTGAAGTCAGGATAACCCTCTCATTTTAAATCTACACACATGTTTATCTTACGAATTCTCCTTGGAATATTTGTTCTAACGCATTGCACAATATCAGCTCTTTTTGCCCAGGACACGGCATTGAATCAAAGGGAAGTGATATATGGCAGAAAGGATGGAATGGCTTTAACCATGATCGTAGCCACGCCAAAAGGAAAATCAAATGGTAAAAGCATTATCCAGGTCATAAGCAGCGGATATATTTCTGACATGCGCTACTGGAACGAGCAGCAGGCTAAATTATTCGTGGCAAATGGCTATGTGGTGTTCGCTGTGGCTCACGGATCTCAGCCCCGGTATACTCTTCCAGATGCGATCGGTGACATACAAAGAGCGGTTCGCTTCATAAAATATCATGCAAGTGAGTACGGCATCGACTCTGGCAAAATCGGGATTACCGGAAGTTCATCGGGTGCAAACCTTGCACTTTTAGCGGGATTGATGGATGGCACAGGGGATCCAAAATCAGATGACCCAGTCGATCATCTGTCGGGTAAAGCCAATGCCGTAGCATGTTGGGCTCCGCCGACGGATCTCTTGGATTGGAGATGGATGGGTGACAACGTCTTGAATTCAGGGATCTTTGAGAAGTATCCCTATTTCAATCCAGCTGTTGATTTTAAACACCAGGACACAATTAGTTTTAAGTTTGTCTCTATTACTGATACCGTTGTTAGAAACCAAATACTTAAAAACCTCTCACCCGTCAACTATGTCTCGAACGATGATCCCCCGGTATTGACTTTGCATGGCGATAAAGACGAAACGGTACCAATCAGGCAATCTGAAATTTTGATTGCCGCGCTGAAACAGGTAGGTGTGACCGGCCGATTGGTCATTGCGCCCGGTGCGGATCACCGTTCCATTCCACCAAACGCCAACCAGGCCTATGCTGATTGGTTTAATCAATATCTTAAATAAACTGGTTATTTCAATTCCTCTCTCAGCCATTTTCACCATTCACCGCGACGGTTTGCCGCAGAAACAAAAGTGCCGCCATTATTCCTTGCAAAACCTGTTTGTAAAAACAGACAATACCTATGGCTAGCGGGGTTTCACACAATTTCGGCAACCCTAAGTTGAGAGAAAAAGAGACAGAATTAAAGGCGCAGAGAACTTTGACAAACACAAATTCCCAAAATTTACTGCAATAATTTCCCAACCTCGGTCCATTTCACTCCATCGAGTGCGCGGGCACGTCCCTCACATGGGTCATCGATCAACGAAAGCGTAAAGCTTTTGCCATTGAGAGCCACCTTATACTTTCCTTTAGCATCGGGGCAGCTATGTTCACCTTCGCTATAGTCTGCTAAAGTGAGTGTATCCTTAGTTAGAATACAATTGGTACGAAGCATCACTTCACCCTTGCTGTTTGTTACAAAACTGGAGTCCGAATGAATATGAAGCATCAGCGAGTCATTAATTGGATCGGCAAAGTAAGCTTTCCAATCCCTGTTGTTGATAGATTGAGCACAAACCTTCGATGCAATGGAAGCAAGGCAAAAAACACCAGCCAGTAAGATCATTTTTTTCATAGACGATTTTTTTAAATTAAGTAAGAACAAGTGAAACAAAATTGCCGAACGGCAACTCGCGGTTGAAGTGAGCCATAAAGCTAGGGTAATTGTTGACATTTTAGAGTCATGTATTGAGTTTGGGGGTTAAATTTTACCCAAGAAACTCATTTTTTTCCCGGGTCTTTCCAGGTCACCCCTGTAAGAGCGTGAGCCCGGCCTTCACATGCGTCGTTTATTAAATCAAGCGTAAAGCCGTTCTCCTTAAAATTGATCGCATAGACTCCTTTTTGATCGGGGCAGCCGTGTTCGTTGGGGTCCTGGTTTACCATAGTAAGCGTATCGGCAGTGATGATACAGCTAAGACGAATCACAACCTCGCCGTTACTATTTGTTA
>Ga0157374_10001893_pt1 | contig 17547 bp, 19 predicted proteins | sample M25metaG_FD_115308 | JGI IMG/M metagenome (GOLD analysis project Ga0157374, IMG submission 115308) | Miscanthus rhizosphere microbial communities from Kellogg Biological Station, Michigan, USA - M2-5 metaG | ecosystem: Host-associated > Plants > Roots > Rhizosphere > Soil | place: USA: Michigan...
TCAATCCTAAATACATTAAAGGCAAGACAATTGCAGAAACTACAAGTGAACGAATCAAAGCTCTTTTTTTATAATCGATTTGGTCGTCTATTGAAGTTGATGTAATTTCTGAATAACCTTTCTTCATTTGATCATTATATGCGCTCTTTTGATCTTTCTCTTTAGGCAATAATGATTTATTCTTTCTTATTTTTTCAAAACAAAAAGAAAAAATAAATCCAAAAATAAGATGAGGAATTAAAAGAAAAGTAAGCGACAAAGTAGGAATTAATATTTTTTGACCTGGAAGAATATTTATTGTAATAAAAACCAAAGATATTATTAATATAATTATATATGATAAAAAAGAGGATAACATGGCCTTTTTTATAAATTGCTTTAAATGAAATTTATTAAAAAATGAACCTAAAAATAGGCCTATTAAACCATATAATAATATATTAATAAAAATAGCACCAAAAAAAGTGGAATATTTAGCAAGAGGACCTAAAGTCTCAACTGCCCTTGATTCAATTTCTCCTGAAGTTAGTGAAACCAATGCTTGAGAAGCAATTTCAGGAACAAAAAGACCATTAATAGAGATTTTAAAAATTAATGATACTGCTAATGCTGCAATGCCTGCTGCAAGACCGCAGATAAAAAATACAATATAAGATAAATTAAGAGATCGGAAGGCCATTTTAATATATGTTCAGATCAGCGATTTAAGGCTTTTTCAAAAGGTAAAAAAGTAAAAAAATTACTTTAAAATATCAAAATATTTTTTATTTCTCAGAAGAAAGTTATTGTAGTTAATATAAAAATTATAATATTAAAAATTAGAATTAAAAAATGATTTTGAGGTCTATAATTATAACTTACTTTTTTGCATTAAATTCTTTTAAGCATATTATAACAAAGAAACCAAAAGAATTGACTTTTTTTATTAAATTAAATCCCCAATACAATAATATTATTAAACATACATTTATAAATCAAAATAATATTATATTAGATATTTCTGATAAAATATAATAATAGATACGAAATATTTTTAATATTTTTTTTATTAAGAAAAGATAAGATAAAATAAGATAATATATACAGTTTAATTTGATTTGTTTTGATTTTAAATTCCTAATTCCATATAGTTTGCAAATATAAAGTCATTGTATGGATGATCAATATATGGGAATGATAGATGTTGGTGAGAAACAAGAATCACAAAGAATTGCTATTGCTCAAGCGTTGGTATTTACCGATTCTAACGTAATCGATATAATAAAAGATGGCAATTCACCCAAAGGCAATATCTTTGAAGCAGCAAAAATATCTGCAACAATAGGAGTAAAAAAAACATTTGAGCTAATACCATATTGTCATTTAATTCCAATAGATGGAATAAAAGTAGATTTTGCAGTAGAGCAAAATTTTATCAAAATATTGGTCACTGTTAACAGTGTTTGGAAAACAGGAGTTGAAATGGAGGCATTAACTGGAGCGAGTATAGCTGCTTTAACTATTTATGATATGCTAAAACCGATGAATAAATTGTTAAGCATAGAATCAATAAAAATATTAAAAAAACAAGGGGGAATGAAAGATTTTTATGAAAAAAATAGTACAAGAAAAAATCTCAAGGCCGTTGTAATTGTAGTTAGCGACACTAGAACTATAGACCAAGATGAGTCAGGCAAAATAATAGTAAATACATTATCAAAAAAAGGTTTTGAGATATATGAATACAAAGTATTGCCAGATGAATTGAAGATAATACAAGAAGAATTAATAATATATTGCGACGAATCGAACGTTGATATTATAATAACAACTGGAGGCACCGGAATTGGTCCTAGAGATGTAACTCCTGAGGCTACAAAAAAAATAATAGAAAAGGAGTTAAATGGAATTGTAGAAAACCTTCGCGGATATGGGCAGCAAAGAACACCTCTCTCTATGTTATCTAGGTCAGTTGCAGGAATAAGAGGAAAAACAATAATAATAAATTTACCTGGAAGCTCAAATGCTGTATCTCAATCTCTAGGTGCTCTATTTCCTGGAATAATGCATGCTTTTAAAATGATTGAAGGTCAAGGGCACTGATAATAATTTTAAATCATAATATACTTTTTTAATTGAGAATTAAAATAAAAAAAAGGGTCTAATTAGAAATTAAACAATCATTTGTATAAGAAAATACAGGTAATAAATTAACTTCAATTTGTTCTCCTGCATCAATTTGAACAATATTTTCTGAAACTACTACATATCCATTGCATTTGCTAAGTAAAGATATGCTTTGAGTTTCTCCAATAAAAGGCGTAGCTTCAAAATGATTGTTATTTTTAGATAAACTAACATACAAGATTTTTTTAAAATATTGGAATTTTTTTCTTGCTTTCCAATTATCGGTTAATATAGCAAAAATTGATAAATTACTTTTTGGAGGTAAACCAGAAATAATTCTAATTAAAGGCCTTGCAAAAACTATAAAAGCATTTAAAGCACCTTGTATTGGTCCTGGTAATATGATAATTGGCTTTTTGTTAATTGCTGCTAATCCTGACACTCTTCCCCTATCGAGTTTAATACCATGTGAAATAACACCTGGGCTTCCAATAGAATTTATTGTTGTTGCAACAATGTCTTTATTTCCAACTGATGATCCTCCAATTGTGATAACTATATCTGATTTATCTAAAGCAATTTTTAATTTATCATTTAATATATCTTCATTGTCAGGAGTAACTCCATAATTAACAGAAATTCCACCTATATTGTCAATAATTGAAGAAATTATTGGACCATTAGTATTAACAATATTATGAATACTATTGTTCTTATTTTCTTTTACAATATCAGTTAGTTCAGTACCGGTTGGAATTATAGCGACTATAGGTTTTTTATATACTGGTACTTTGGCAATTCGTAAATTGGCTAAAAATGCCACATCTTGTGCTCCAAGTATTTTACCTTTTGAAAAAACATTTTGTCCTCTTTTAATTTCAGAGCCTGCCTGATATACAAAATTGCCTTTTTTTACGGGAAAAAAAATATTTATTGTAGAATCATTAATTTGTTTTACTTCTTCTATTGGTACAATTGCATCAGATTTATTGGGTAAAAAGCCTCCTGTTTGAATTTTACAAGCTTCCATAAACTCTAAATCATTTGTCGAATATTTTCCTAAAATAGAGTCATTTTTAGAAATTTTCAAAGGTATTGGTCTTGATAATGATGCATTGAACGTATCATCTGATCTTACCGCATATCCATCCATATGTGAACTAGGATACCTTGGAACGTCCATGTCAGATACAATATTTTCATAAAGAACTCGACCTATGCAATTGAAAACATGAACAGACTCCTTTTTATAATGAATTTTTATATTTTGTAAAAGACTAGTAAAAGCATAATCAACAGAATTGTATAAATCAATATTATGCAGCATAAATACATTAAAAAATAAATATGCAAAGATAATAATTATATCGTTTTTCTTCTTCTTCTTCTTCTTCTATTACAAATAAATATATCTATATAATTATACAAATTGTAGCTTTATAATAATTATTAAAATCATATTTCAATTAATATTTTATTAATTAATTGAATTGCCATCTATCCATTTTGATGTTCCATCTAAAAAAATCTCTTTTTTCCATATTGGCACTTCATTTTTTATTCTTTCTAGAATAAATTGGCAGGCCTCAAATGCATCTTTACTATGAGAAGTTGAAACTAATATCATAATGCTTTTTTCACCTAATGATAATTTACCCAGCCTATGAATTATTTTTATTTTTTTTATATCCCATTTTTCTTTAACAATGTTTTCAATTTCTTTTATTTTAACTTCTGCCATACCTAAATATGCCTCATAATCCATGTCTTTTACTTTACCATTTTTACTATAACTTCTAACTGTTCCGAGAAAGGAAACTGTAGCACCAAATTTGCCTGCATTAACATCATTATCAAATGATTTTAAAATGGATTCTTCATCTATTTTATTAAAAGTAATTCTTTTGTTTTTATCCATATTTAAGGGATCATCCTCGAGTTTAAATTTTTTTGAATAACCCATTTACATTGACCTCTATTTTATTTTGATTTCTCCCTATGTTAATTTACTATTATATTAATATTAAAAGTCAATTTATCTAACCGCCTGAAATTGGTGGTAATAGTGCAACCTCATCGCCATCTTTTAAAATTGTATCAGTATCTACTACTTTATAATTTACAGACACTTTGATTGATTTTAATAAATTATTGATTTGCGGATAAATATCTAAAATATTTGTTAACAAATTATGAATTGTTGAGCCATAAGGCAACTTCATTTTATCAGATCTAACGCCAGTTAATTCTTTAATAAAAGCAAAGTATAATATTTTAATATTAATTATTTCTGACATACTCACCATTTTTTATTATTATTGTAATTTACTTTTAGATTCTATTGATGTTCCGGTGTATATGTATTTTTAATGGTACAGTTTTTAACAATAGTTGACATTATGCCCCCAAAACAATCTTTGGAAAAAGAAACATGATAATCCGGCAAAATAGATTCAGAAATACTATACATTCCCATACCCAATTTTACTTGAGTTCCTGAAGAATTGCCAGCAAATGAAGTAGGGTAAGGATCATTTGCATGAACAATGATTGTAAAATTAGAAGGAGATTTGTTTCCTTTATTTTTATTGTCAACTGTTGTTATTATATTTAACAATCCTGTCTCTTCACCTTTACTGATGTTATTATTAGATAAAGAAATATTTTTTGTATTTAAATATAAATTGTTAAATTGTTTGTTTTCGTTTTTTAAGTTTGAATCTAAAGCTAAAGTAAAAACTTCCATTTTCAATTTAATCGAAATGCTGTTAAAGTTCGATATCAATGAAGTTATTAATAATAATAACATTAAGACGCATACTATGCAGATAGCTACATATGCCATATTATTAATAATAATAATTTAATATACTAATTAATATAGCTAAATAAATTAAATTAAATTTAGTTAAAATCGTGTATTATGACAAGTAAAGCCTTTTTATAAAATTAATATTAAAAATACATTTTAAAATTATATTTGAGAATTTTTTACTTTAATCAAGTAGTAGTAGTAGTAGTAGAGGTATTAGAATTATGAAATTCGGGTGGAGCTTGACAGAATTCCACTAATACCCCATTTAGAGATTTAGGATGAATAAAGGTAATTTTTCTACCATAAGAACCGGTCCTTATATTTCCAAGGAATTTCATTCCATTATCCATTGCTCTACTTACATCTTTTTCTATTTCATCTGCTGTAATAGCAATATGATGGATTCCCTCACCACGTTCATTTAAAAATTTACTGATAGGGCTAGTATTGCTCATTGGTTCTAAAAGTTCAATTCTGGTATCTTGTAAATTCAATATTACAACTTTTACCATTTCATTTGGAACTTCTTCAGTATCTATTTTATCTACATTTAAGATTTTTTTATAATTTTCAAGTGCGCTTTCCGCATTATTTACTGCAATTGCAATATGATCTACACGCATATCATATTCAAATTCCAATATAACTTATATATATTAAACAATTTTCCAGTAAATCACCATCACCATCAAAGTCTCTTTATTGCAAATAGACAAAAATATTTGATATGTTTTCAAACTTTTAAAATTTCTTTATTTTCTTCAACTTCTAATTTATCTGAATTTTCTAAACCATTATTATTACTATTATTATTATTATTATTTTGGAGTTCTTCTTCAAAATCTTCTAAATAAAGCTTCATATATTTTTGTGCTTTTTCCCAAGCTTTAAGAATATTTCCCTTGGGTAGATAAATAATTATATCCTTACCAAAAGGTATTTTTTCTAAAGTTGTTTCATTGATATTAAAGTTGTTTTGATAATTATTACTTTTAAAATTCTCTTTGTTAATATTGCTACCCACTTTATAATCTTCAAAATTAGGTTTAGAATTATTTTCTTCTAACAGTGTAATACTTGTTGAGTCTTCATTTTTGCTAATTGGTTTTTCTACCACAAATACTACATCTTCCAAATACCATTTTCTTACATCCTTTTCAACTGCTTGGGCCTCTGGTGCAGATATTCCTGTAATATTTTTAATATCAAACCAAACATTATCTGAAAGCTGTTTCCCATGCTTGCTGTAGATCTTATTCCATAGGGGTACACTTAAGAAAGCCTTCGTAGTTAATTCATTTTTATTTAATTCATCAATAGGATAAGAAATATTTTCACCTAATTCTGTAACTCTATATTTTGCACGTCCTTCTAATAATCCAAATAATGTTAAACTATTTAATCTCCTATAAAATGCTCCACCTATTTTGCTTCTGTAATCTAGCATAACAGCTATATCAGTATAATGAGTTAAGTCCTGGGTGTTTTTCACTTTATCAAATATTTTTTTTACATCCTGAATAGCTTCAGATAATCTAATATCAGGAATTTCATAATTCCCTATTTTCAATTAGTTATAGTCTATTTACTAAGTAGTTATAAAATTTACCTATAGGTATAGTCAAAATAAAAACAATTTTTAAAAAAGTCCTTTTAAATTGGACAATTCTAGTTATGACAATATAAAAAGTGATTTCTTTTGAATTATAAACCCATTTATTTGAGGATAAAAAAGACCTGGTTTTATAAAATGTATGTATAAAAATATGGTTTTATGTATTTTTAAAATGAACTTAAATAGTTATAGAAAAAATAGATAATTTCTATTAAATACAAATAATATAATATTTAAATTATTCATCCTTGTCTTTTATAATAAAATATAATTATTACCATTTATAGTAACCGCATTTTATAATAATGCATCTTGGTAGAATAACTAATATTTGGTCATGACTGAGGTAAAATGTGTACAATTTTTTTAATAGATATCTTTTACTTTTGTTTTTCCTTATTTTATTATCTCCATTACAATCACATTTACTAACATCATCATTCGGTTTTACTATTTCTACAAATGCTACAAATAGTACAGTTTTGCCAGGATATATAAAATGTTTTATAAATTATACAACAAGTAATTGCAACGATTGTCCACCAATATGTCTTTCATATAATGAAAAAAAGATTCTTATTGAAAATAAAGAATTAGCACAAAACATCGATCAAGTTTTTGAAAAAGCTTTAAGACAAATTTCCACAGTCAGATCAGGGCTTGAAAATAATGATACTAATACCGCTAGCATATATTTGCGAAGCTTGCTTTTAAAAAACCAAATTACAATTCCAGAATTAAATCTAATTTATGAGGTAATGAATGATGTTCAAAAAGCTAATTCTATTGTTTCCCTAGGAAAAAACATTCAAAGTAAATTAAATATTTTGGATTCTAACAAAACAAGTAGCCCTATTGCAATTTCAATAGTTAATATTATTTCAAAAAGCATTAATTTGTTAGTAAATTCAGATAATATTATTTCTCAAATCCATGGATATACTAACTTGTTAAACGATTTGACAGAACAAAAAAAATGGATAGAAAAAATTATTACTAATACTATCATTGGGTGTGAAGTTTCTGGATTAACTGGATGTTTAGTATCATCAATTTTTACAACAGGAGTTTCCTAATTTTTTTAATAATTAGGAAACTTTTATTTTAATAAATCTTTTTTAATTAGTTGAATTTATTAGGAATAAAATTTCTGTTTATGTGTGACATTTACCTTTTTATAAAAAGATAAAGGCCTTGGCTAGTTTTTATAATGGTTTTGCTATATTATTATTTAAATAATGAGTGCCATAATAGTATTGCTTTTACTAGTTATAATAGTATTAGCAATAATAGGAATGGGATGGTCTAATTTTCTTGGCAATGTTTTTAATGGATTTGAGAAAGTAAGGAATTCTCCTTTTATAAAGAATCTTACAGATACCTCAAAAACTGAAGTAAATAAAATAGTAAACAGTAATGGCTAAATATTTAGAATTTTAAATAAATTCAAAAAGTAGATTATAATAGTCAAAACCAAATTGATTTATTCAAAAAATAAATGGGAATACTAACTCAAATAAATTTTTAAATTTAATATTTTTTCTTTTTCTTTTTAAATATGAATATTACAAGTTATTGTAATTTAAATTGTATAAAAAATAAAAAATTTAAAATATAGTGTTTTAAATAACTTTCAAATTTATTAATGTTAAAGATCGGCCTAAATCTTACAATGAATATACCTTGCTAACTATTTAATTTATAATTATATATAAATAAATAAGGCAACAGAATCAAAGCTCTATAACTTTTGAGATCAGGTTATTTAAAGTCGACAAAAGATTCAGTTTTGAGATTCCTGCTTTATACGGGACCTGCAGTAATGGTAAGTGTTGCTTATATGGATCCTGGCAATTATGGAACAGATATCCAAGGGGGATCTTCATTTAATTACAATTTGTTGTGGGTAATTTGGTTATCAAGTGGAATAGCCATGCTTCTCCAATACTTATCAGGTAAAATAGGGATAGCTACAGGTCAGTCCTTGGCAGAAATAATCAGATTTAAATTGAAAAATAAAAAATTTATAGTACCCTATTGGATTTCTGCAGAAATATTAATAGCTGCCACAGATTTGGCAGAATATCTAGGTACAGTGATTGCCTTGAATTTATTATTTAATATACCAATGATTTATGCAGCAATATTTGGAGCACTTGATGTAATTTTAATTCTAGCTGTTACTGCCAAGAATTTTAGGTTCTTAGAACAGCTATTTATATTATTAGTTTCAATAATTAGTTTTGGATATCTATATGAATTATTCATTGTCAAACCAGATCCTTACTCTATACTTTATCATTCTTTTATTCCATCATTACAAAATAGTAGTGCTATTTTAGTAACAGTCGGTATAATGGGAGCAACTGTTATGCCTCATGCAATATTTGTCCATTCATATTTTACAAAAAATAAAGTTCAGGAAATAAAAAAGATCACAATTGATAAGAAAAGACAATTAAGAAAATTACATCTTTTTGAAAATATATTTGTTTTAACTATTGCAGGAATGGTCAATGCTGCAATAATGATAATGGCGGCTGCTGCTTTTTATTCACATGATACTCCTATTGCTTCTATATCTGAAGCATATAAAACTCTTATTCCTTTATTTGGTTCCTTGGCTGGAATTATTTTTTTAATAACACTTCTTTCCTCAGGAATTTCCTCTTCGATAATAGGAACTTTAGCCGGTCAATCCATAATGGAAGGATTGCTAGGAATAAATGTTAACATTTGGCTTAGAAGAATTATAACTAGATTTGTAAATGTAATTCCCACAACGGTAGCTTTACTGTTGGGTTTTGACCCTTTAAATATTCTAGTATATAGTCAAGTGATACTAAGTTTGCTAATTCCTTTACCTGTAATACCTCTTGTACTAATTTCTAAAAACAAGCTATTAATGGGAGAATTTGCAAATAAAAAGTCCACCACAATCTTATCAATAATATTTGTAGTAATCATATTAACACTTAACTCTTATTTAATAGTAACAAGCATTTGAAATAGTTAACAAATAAAATTTAAAGTTTTTTTTCATTCTATTATCTTCTTTTTATTTTAACAATATTGTTTAAAAGATATAGGATTAAGTACCAAAATTATTTTGTTTCAGAGAAAAAGAGTTTTAAATATTCAAATATTTATATGAATGAAATTTTTAATATAGAATAGTTTAGTTTTTTTATTTAGACTCATTAAAACTTTTTATTTAAGATAGATTTATTCGATTCTTCAATTTATTTAAATTTCATTCAAAATTTCTACAATATATCCATCTCCTCAATATCTTCATCCTCCTCCTCCTCAATATCTTCATCATCTAACAAGTCTTCTTCAAAACCAATATCTTCATCTAGATCTTCTTTATTTTCAAAAGAAAATTCCATTTTTTAATATTTACTCATTCATTATATTAAACATTAAGAAATTTGAAAATTTTTTATTCATTTGTTAATAAATATAAGATATAGATATATCTTCAACCTTTTTATTTAAAAGTTTATAGCCAAATTAATTATCAATAGTAATTCAAGACCATTAAATTACAAATTAATGAATTCTGTTTTGGGATGTTTATAAGACTTAAAATGAATATAAATAAATTCTATTTTATATTATTATATTGCCATTTTTAAAAAAAGATGAAAATAGACAGCTATGGAAATTGGAATATTTTGATACAGTATATAAGCTCTATGATTGGGACAAAAATTTAACAGGCTATTTCTTTCCAAACTACAATTTATCAAGTTTAAAAAATAAGGATGATGAAAAAGCAATTGAAAATTTTGATTTTGATGAAGAAACAAAAGTCATTGATAAAATAAATAAAGAAAAACAAAAAATTTTAGGAGGTAATTTGATGTTACCTATGATCAAACTTTATCTTTTAGATAATGAAGAGGGAATTGATTTGGAATTTGCCATTAATTCACTAAAAGAAAATGCTCAGAGGGCAATTAAATGGCAAGAATGGATTAAGAATAACCATAGGGAATTTAATATTATAGGTAATGCAATTTATACATCAAGAGAGGATAGGAATATGCTATCTATTGTTTTAGGTATAACTAGTACGATGATCTTGGGAGAAAAAGAACTTTTAGCAGATTTAAATCATTTATTAAACAAATTACATGAAGAAGAGCTGCTATGAAAAAATTTAACTTTATAAAATATGTTCTCTGATTATTTTTCTATAATTTAAATTGGTAAATGTAGTTATATATATAATTTTATTAATTTTTTGTAATTATTATTAATTATTTAATTATTTTTTGAAAAAATTTTAATATCATATTTATTATTTTAGCAAAATAATATTAGATTTGTTTAATTTAATTTTTACGTATATATAGTTTGTTTTTCTTCATTTATTATAAGCAATAATCCTGAAAAATTTGCTAATGAGCAAAATGATGTTGCAGGACAAAGGAAAAAAGTAGATGTCAAAGATTATCCCTCTTCAATAGAATTAGCGAATGTTTTAAAAGATGTTAACTTATCATGTAGACAAGAAATCAATAATAAATTCTATTGATCATAATAAAATCGATAACAAAATTATTGAATGTTTGGAAAAAATTGAAGATAAGCAATATAGTAATTCATCAGAAGTTGTAAGTGCGACTGGATTAGTTAACCGTCAGATAATCATGAATTTTCTTTATACAATATGAAATATTATTTATCAATTTATTTATCAATAAGGACTTTGAATCCTTGGAATAAATAACAAATAAATATTAACGATTTTTATAATCTATTAATATGCAAGGAATTCAAAAAGTAAAATGCTCATCATGTGGAACAATGTTTATGTCAGAAGATAATAAAACATTATGTCCTTCGTGTCAAGAGCAAAGAAGTGAACATATGGGCGGTGGCTGCGGATGCGGTCATAGTCATTAATTTTTTTATTATTTTAATTTTAATTAAAGTTAATATTGTTAAAGATAAATGATTAGTTTATATTATTTATGAAGATGATATAAGGTCACTAATAACTTGTCAAATAAATGACACAATTTAAATATCTTATTATTTAATTTGTTTTTATATTAAAAGATTTTTTCGATTCTAGTCTCCGTTCACTTAAGTCATATTTCCTTATTGTGATAGTCTATAACAAACAGTTTTAACCAATTCTTTACATGTTTTAGTTTACAATTTTTCTTTTCCTTCTTTTGTGCTGAAAATAATCATCAAATCCTTATTCAGTTCTATCCTCGACATATTACATTTTCTTTCAATAACAATACTTTTCTCAAACGAAGAATATGACGATGGTATTTTAGTTTCAAAAAGTGGCAGGCTTGAAGTGGATACCATCATGTGGCTCCATCATCTGTTGTCGATGCCGCGGATGCTTGTCATATATCTAGTTATCAAAAAGATGCATCAATAAAACACTCTCATCTACAATCAGCATATATTGTTCTATCAAAAGATATATCCATCTGATAAAGTATTTGCCTGTGCTTTGGTTCTATAGCTACCCTTCAAAGCCACACTAGTTCTCAAGAACCAATCTTTATCAGTGTGTTTCATCTATATGATAAACTCTAAAAATTTCATTTTCTTTAGGATAACATCTTTTTTTGGTTTGAAATTCGAATCAGTAGTTCCATAAAGAGACATTAGGTTTCTTTTGATAAAACACAGGAAAACAGAATAGTCTTTCATTGCTGCTGCTGCTATTATTAAATATATAAATGAAAAATAAAAATACAAAGAACTTAGCCGATATACACTGAAGGCGTTCTTTAATTTTTCCTTCACAATAGGAATAGAGGATATCTTAAAGCTGTAGGCTTTTTGTTAAGTGAACAGAGCCTATTTAACAAATAACAAAATAGATATATGCCCAATACAAATAACAAAAATCAATATTTATTTGAAAACACATCCCTTGATATTTGAAAGATTTTTTTTCTTAATCTATTTATTAAAATTACAATTTTTGATTTTAAAAAAGGTTATTTTAAATGCTTGAAACTTCACACAATAAGATAATAGAGTGCAAATTATGTCCTCGATTATCAAAATACATTGAGGATGTAGGACAAACAAAAGTAAAAAGATTTTACAATGAAGATTATTGGTCAAAACCAGTTCCTGGTTATGGTGATTTTAATGCTTCAATAATAATAATAGGATTGGCTCCTGCTGCTCATGGTGGAAATAGAACCGGGAGAGTATTTACCGGAGACAGTTCTGGTGATTGGCTTGCCAGAGCTCTTTATGTTACAGGATTTGCAAGTAAAGCTGTTAGCATATCAAAAAATGATGGATATATTTTAAATTCAGTGTATGTTACTTCAGCAGTAAAATGCGCTCCACCAAAAAACATTCCATCATTAAATGAAATATTTAATTGTTCTCAACACTTAAATACAGAGCTTAAACTATTGGAAAGTACAACAAAAGTTATAATTACACTTGGAAAACTTGCATTTGATAGCTATTGCAAAATATATAATTTAAAAAAATTGGTATTTGGTCACAGAAAAATTTACAATTTGGATTCTGGAAAAATATTAATTAGTTCCTATCATCCAAGTAGAAGAAACACAAATACAGGTATTTTGACATGGGATATGTGGATTGATATATTTAATGTTGCAAAATCCATATCAAAAAATATCTCCTATTAATAAATAACATAATAAAATGAATATTTATTGATATTTTTAAAAGTGTAGAATTTATGAGTATTGTTTCCACTAAATTCTTTTAAAAATTAGAAAAATAATTTGTGTATTTTATTTGATGGTTAATTTATTATATCCTATTTTATCTAAAATAGCAAAAAACTACATCATTTCTTTTTTAATTTTAGAAACTAGATCATCCAAAGATATGGGCTTTTTAAGAATAATAGGTTTTTCCTTAAGTACTTTTAGTTTGGATTGATTAATACCCTCATCATGGATATCATATGCGGTCATAAAAAGTATCTTTATTTTGTTATCTACTTTTCTTAACTCTAGACTTAATTCAAATCCATTCATACCTGGCATTCTAATATCCAATATTGCGATAGCATAAATTCCATTTTTAAAAGAAGATAGTGCATGAATAGGGTCATTATAAGAATCAACAGCAAAACCATTATCTTCTAAAATCATATTAAAAGAGAACGTTATATCTGGTTCATCATCAACCAATAATATTCTATTAGAATTTCTGTATATATTACTGCTGTTGCTCTGTTCAATCAAATATTATAATATTATTCGATTCTTAGTATATAAATGGTTGAAAACATATATTCTTTGATAGATTGCTCAATTTGTTTTAATCAATCTAATCTACAAAATCAAATACAAATGTAAATTCTCTACTATTGAAAAGACAAATTATAAGTTATTATGCATTTTAAAGTTTTAACAATTTAATTCCTTTTCTAGTGCCTTTATTAATTCTTTTAATTTAATTGGTTTTCTAAAAAGAGACCTTGTGTTCAACAAATTAAATATTTTTTTGATTAAATTTTCGTAATAGTAGGTCTCTGAAGCTGTAATAAAGCAGACTTTGGCTTTATTGTCAATTTCTTTCATTTTTAAATAAAATTCTATTCCATTTAATTTAGGCATTTTAATATCCAAAAGTAATAGATTATATTTGCTCTTACTAAAATTAACCAGTGCCTCTTGTGCATCATTAAATACATCTACAGCAAAACCATGATCTTCCAATCCTATTTTAAAAGCTAAAGCAATATCATATTCATCATCTACTATTAATATTCTATTGTTTTTATCGTTACTTGTTTTTTTATTGGTTATTATTGACGGCATTTGATTTATGTATCCAATAAACTTCACAAATTAAATTAATTTAGTTTTCAAATGGTAAGCTAAATGAAAAAATGGCCCCGTTTCCTTCTTTTTTATTTTCAGCCCATATCTTCCCACCATGAGCTTCAATTATGCTTTTGCAGATATATAGCCCTAATCCTGTACCTTTATTGGATTTAGTCGCGAATTTAGTAAACAACCGGGGCATAATATTTGGATCAATACCTTTACCATTGTCAAGAATATTGATAATTATATACCGTTGCCCAGCCTCTTGTTTCCTTTCTTCTATAGTTATATATATCTCGCCATTATCCTTCAATTCTTTAGTAAATTTAAATGCATTATCCAAAAGATTTGATATAACTTGAAGTATTCTTTGGTAATCTGCATCTATAATACAGGTTTTTTTATCTATATCCGAATACTTCAAGCTAAGTTTTATATCTTTATTGTCTTTCTGATAATACATATTATTTTTATAATCTTCAATAATTTCTATTAATAATTCATTTAAATTAAATTTTTCCTTATGTAGAACCAATGTTTTGCTTTCAATTTTTGTTACTACAAGAATATCTTCTGCTAATCTTTGGAGAGCGGTAGCATTTCTCTTTAATGCGTCTATCATTTCGCCTTTTTTTTCAGGATGATACTCTAACAAGTCACAATAAGCAATAATAGCCTGAACAGGTGTTCTTAGTTCATGACTTGCAATATTGATGAATTCTTCTTGCATTTTGCCATGAATCTTTAATTGTTCATATAAATCAATTTGATTGATCAAACTTTCAAAAATAGAAACATAAGACATTACTGTAGGTTTACTTGAAGAATAAATTGATAAACCAATTGCATCTTCAAAATTTTCTTTGGAGTCGTCTGTTTTTTCAATTACTAATGATTCTTTTTCATCTACAGTCAGAATAGTTATTGTATTAATTTTAATTTGTGAAGCAACTTCAAAAGGATAAATAATAAAGTTTTTTAAGTTATTGTGCTTTATCTTTTGAATTATTGTACATATTTCATCATTAGTAGGAGTTAAAATTTTTACATTTAATTTTCTATTTTGAGCTGCATCTTTTAAATAATTGAATACACCAATTCTATATTCTCTAAGAAATGCATTGATAGTTGGAAGTAATAATAAAACTTCATTTTTTGATTTCTTAACTAAATCAATAAGCATTTCTTTTGAAAAGGTCGGGTTATAGATAATTTCAGTCCTTCCTACATTATAAAAATCTTCCAATTCTTTTATTCTTTGCTCAGCTGGCGTGGATTTGTTCCATAGACTCTCAAATACAAATTTTTGTTGTTCTACAATTTCATCAACATTACTATAAATTAGTTGATCTATAGGTTGTGGTTGTTGCATTTTAATTAGTGAGGATGTTGCCAAATATTCTGAGTCACTTACCGAAAAATTTGTTGATATTCCATCTAAATGACGCATTTCGCCAACATATTCTAATAATTTTTTACAAGTTGAAAGGTTATCTTTTGTTATATTTGTAAGATATTTAATTTTAATGTCCTTTTCTTTTAATATATTCAATAAGTTTTTGTAATCTTGTATTTCAAATGCTAATAAAACTGCCTTATCATTTCCACATACATTTATTTTTTTTGATTCTAAGGAAAATTGAGCTATCTTAGCAAGTATATTTTGCACTCCATACATAACTTCTGTTCTTTGTTTTTGGTCGTTAGAGTATGAAGTCAAAAAGTATATTTAAAAACACATGTACAGCTATATAAGTAAATATATTATAAATTATTAATAATATTCAACAAAAATGAAGATTATTTTAATAAGATACCAATTTTTAAAAGTTTTTGCTTATTACAGGCTTTTATATACAATATACTAAAAAATCTATAATTCTATTTAATACAACTTAAAAAAGATTTTAATTTGAATATATATTTTATTATATACATATTATACTACTAAATTATGCTTTCGACCTTGTTGATTATTCCTGAATATTTGTAGATTATATTTTTCAAAAAAAATTTAATTTTTATTATGGTGTAATAGTATTTATTTTTCTAAATAGTAGAAATAATATAGTCAACAATAGATGTATATTAAAATTAGATAATTCTTACTAAATCTTTTATTCCATGTCAAAAGAATAGATGGAGAATATTTTTTTAATATAATTTATTAAGATTATATAATGTATGATTAATGGTACAAAAACTACACCAAAAGTTATAGATCTAATTTATCTTTAAATTCTCTCGTGGATATAGATGATACTAATGCAACAGTCAAAGCAACTTTCATGCCCCAATCATTTTTACATTATTTCATATATATGATTATTTTTCTTTCATAATTTCTTTACTATAGATAATATTGGGTATACAGAAGCTGCTCTTGCTAATAATACAATTACAAATGGTAAAATAAGATATATATTTTTTCTATACTTACAATAATTCATAGTTTTCTAAATAGAAAAACATAATTGAATTTGCAAAAAAACTATTTTCCAAAAATAGGAAGCAAATTTTCTAACATCAGGGATCATTAGAATCTCTTTTGTTATATTACAAAAGACGTGCCTCCAATTGCTACAACAATGAATCCAGATATACTTACATAAGTGGCTATTATGACGGCTCTAAAAAACTCCATCTATTGTCAATGCAGTATCTAAAAAAGTATCATGAATAAAAATTTGATGTCTGTTTCCTATAATTTCAACAATCAATATAATAAACATCCCTCCAAAAAAATACAAAAAGAAAATTAAAAATCCCACCAAATAAATATTTAAATCATTAATAATAAAAATATTATTGGCTGTTAGTGATTTTAAAACAAAAAAGATTTAAAACATATATAAAAACATCCACCGAAGAAAATATTGTTGTTGTTGTTGTTGTGACATCAATAAATGAATGAACTTATCTCTAGAATCCTTGCAAGTGGTTTCGGAACTTTTGCTCTTTGAAAGTTTTTATAACTATAGCAGCATCAGCTTATGAAATTACGGCAGCAAATAGAAAACTTAAATGAAAAGGTAAATGTGCTATATACATCATAATAATGTTAACTAAAGTGGTGCATTACTACACCAATTGTAGACAGCAGTAAAACTGAAATTTTAATTGGGTGCATTTTCCATTATTATCTACTCGAATCATTGCTTAAAATATTAATGGATGAATGATCTGATTCATAA
>Ga0157374_10001896_pt1 | contig 17530 bp, 15 predicted proteins | sample M25metaG_FD_115308 | JGI IMG/M metagenome (GOLD analysis project Ga0157374, IMG submission 115308) | Miscanthus rhizosphere microbial communities from Kellogg Biological Station, Michigan, USA - M2-5 metaG | ecosystem: Host-associated > Plants > Roots > Rhizosphere > Soil | place: USA: Michigan...
ATGTCCTCCTTCCAGGATGAGAGGGAAAGAAGCAGGACATGATGAAGTTATATTGTTGTCCACTCTATTGAGGCATGTGATGTTGACTCGACTGAAGAAACATGTTATACAACATTGAACTTGAAAGAGGTTTGTATGAGAAAGAGATAACAATTTCATCAGTAAAGAAAGAATAGATCATTTGAAATCAATCAACAATTCTCAAGATAGAATCCTCAACATTTTACCTCTTCCATGCTGTTCTTCCTCAATAAACTAACAACACACTTTACATGGAGTAGTGGGACAAACGAAAATCCCACGAAAAAGAAGAAGAGGAATCTATTACTTGAAAAGAAGAGGAGTAACAAGACTGCAACAGGTGTCTTAGCAGACACCGTGATCTTCACACACGAATCCTCACATTCTTGCTTCCCATGGTCTTCTGAATTCCTTTTTCTTCATAAAAATAAGTAGAAAAATTCAATTTCCTATTCAGCCTCATTCACTTCACCTTACCTTACCCTTTACCTGTAAGAAACTACAAGAATATTTCAAAACAGATTTGTGTTCTATCATGACATGATAATGAGTGTACAGTGTAATTCCTTCAATGAATAACCCTTGATGACCATCCGTCCTGTCATTTATTCTTTCCGTCAAAAATTTGGGAGAAGATGATGATGAAAAACCGAAATTGATTTTTTATCCATCACTGAGTCAATTGACTACTACTTTTTTCTATGACGTTAACGGAGGATGCTAATTTGGTGTCATCAGTCATGAAAGAAATCTATGCTGAGACAGAAAAAAAGAGACAGAAGGAAGAATAACGACTGATTTAGATTCATCACCAGGTTTTAAAGAAAAGAATGATGATGATACTTAAAGATGAAGTGGATCCTGCTGTGAAAAAGAAATGAAGGAAGGAATGACTGAAGAAGGAGAATGAAATGATGAGCCTTCAGTACCATTTTTATGATGATGATAAGAATGTGTTGGAGCAGTTTTGGCGGAAGTTATCTCTTTTTTATTTGGAAAAATTGCAATTTGTTCCACGATCTGTAATGAAGTAAATGGTTCTCGGTCTTCACTGATCAATTTAATTTATCGCTAGACATGACCATCTATGGTTTCCATCCTTCTTCTTTAAAATATAAAGGCATTGAGAGGAATCGAATGATAGACACGCACGAAATACATGTTATCAATGTCTTGATGGCTTTCATTTGTCGGTTTCTCTCTTCACTTCTTTAATCAGAGTTCATACCTGGTGTGAGACATCCAAGAAATCGAAGCAAGAAATGTAGTTAAATGTAATTTCCTTCTCTCATCATGCATGTCCGCTTTCTTACTCCTCCACAGACTTAATGTGTCTTTTATGCTTTGAAATCATGTCATTGGACCTACACTACAGACACATTATAAAATTCCTTCCACAAAATTCCTTCCATGTCGTGTTCTCTGGACAGGGAGTGGAGGAGTATGATGATTGGATAATGACAGGGGTAAAAGTCTTGTTCATGTCCAGTTGAGGGAGAGCTTAAAGTTGGAGGAGAGAGCTTTTATCATTACCAAGTGAAGTAGAGAAGAGAAGGTAAAGATCCTGAGGAAAAGTCGTGACTCCTTTGGTCCTCAACCTCTTATTCAGTCTCTTCTCCTCAAACACCTGCTTCTCTGGTGGTGATTCTTGTTGTGGTCTTTCATGATGTTATGCTTTTTTATTTAAGAGGATCTGCATGAATGCCACTTTACCTCCCTTTACTTGTAGACATTTTTTTTTCTTAGCAAGTCAAGTCAAGAGGTTGAGAATCTCCTTCTTCTCATTCCAAGTGATAATTCAACCTTTCTTTCTTTTTCCTCCAGAGATCATGAGGAGGAGGGAAGAGTGAATGAAACATTTCAAGAAAACTGACGCCTCAGGTGAACAAGTGAAGCAAAGAATGAAAAGGAGACTGAGGATTGAGGATCAAGTTTTGGTTCTTCTTTGTTCTTCGCTGTCTTTAGAAGAGAAAGAAATCTTACATCAAGTGTCTCTTACTTCACCAAATCTTGTTGCTGTTTCTGCAGTTCCTCTCGATTCGCTTTAAGAGGGTTAAAGTCATTTACTATACTCGTCAGGTTTTTCTTATATTCTTCCCTGTAGTTTTCTTCTTCTTTGATTCTTTTCTTTTCCTTCTTTCCTGTGCTCTTCCTGTCCCTTGGAATCAAAAATGATGAAGAGGAAAACAAAAGTCGAGGCGTAACTTACAGTAATTTTCACTCCTAAGAAGGAATGAAGAGAGACAATTAAAGCCGGAAAGAAAGTTAAAGCTAAAGAGAGGAATGTTGTTGTGAAATGAAGACTGCATACGAATAAGAGCAAGACAAGAGTACAGACAGACAAGACATGCAAAGAGGATTTAAAACTCTTTGCTCAATTCAAGTCTCTTTTATTGCGTGAGTGTTGTGTTGTGAGTGTTTTTCTTTCATTTCATTTGTCATTTCAAACAACAAGTCTCAGTTTTACCTCCCACTTTACTCATCTTCTCTATCTTCTCTGCCACCATTAGGTTTCAAGAAGAAACTGATGTCTTGGTTTTCTCTCTTCTTCTCTTTTCTCGTTGTTGTTGGTGCTCTATTTCTATCATGATTAGTTTGCGAAGGCGTGACAAGAGCTGAGAAGGAAAAATGTGTGAAGAAAAGAAGAAGAACGAAACAAGGTATTGAACAGCATTATCATCCGCGATTAAGTTTACAAAAAACAATAACGTGTCAAGATTGAATGAAAGAATGGGAAGAAAAGTAGAAAATTTTTAGTACAACTACTACTGATTTAAATCAGTTGATTTAACAACAACAGCAACTAAAAGGGACCGCCAGACGTTGATGAACAATTGTTTCAGGAATAAGTATGAGTATAAGTTATAACCTGTGATGATCTGATCTGATCAGAACAGCATTTTTTCAAGTCAAGTCTCACGAGTTATAAGAAGATAAAGTAAGAAGATAATGATGAAACATGGCTATATCATAAGAGTCTAAAGAGATTGTTGTTGTTCTCTTCCTTTAAAAGAAAAGCATTCTCTTGTTTTGGAAAATAAAGTATAACTACTACTTCAGGTAAACCTCCTCCGGAAAAGTCGTGACTCCTTTTGTCCTCTACCACTCTAACCTTAGTTTGGTTGGAATGCCTTGTGTGTGTGAAATGTGTTTTTCTTCTCGTATTGATCTGGTTCCCGCATGAATAGCGAAGAATACTTTGACTAGACTGACTTGACTTGATTTCTCCCTCCCTTTCCGTGTTCTTCTCATTCTGGTCATTTTGGTTAAAAGTCATGAAGAACAGAAAGCATGTCCAATTTTATTCTTTTCAACTGAAACAACTTCAAGAAGACCTTCCGTTTGTTTCATGTCGTTTTAACGTCTTTTCTTTTTTCTTTTTTCTCCAGGATTAGATAACAACAAAGGTTGCCTTCACGGTAACAAAACTTACAAGATTGGCCAGGTCTTTTTCGATGGATGTGCCTACAGGTGTACCTGCAGTAAAGGAGGTATTACAGAGTGTGAAGAGCGGTGTGCAGTTTATATCGACATCATTGGGTACGAAAATTGTGAGTGGCATCCGGCTCCTGATGACTCCTGCTGTACAATACCTGTCTGTCCTTTACCGACAAATAGTACGACGATATCCAGTGGAGGAGGAAATAATAATACCTTGAGGAAGAATAATAATAATAATAACAATACTATGTTATCCTCTCATGTCCCTCAAGTACATCCTCAACCCATTTCTGAGGACCCTGATCTCTTGCCTCCAACATCATCTCATGATAATCATCAGGGAGATCTTGATCCTTCTCATTCAGAAGGGGATGAAGGAGCTACTCCTGCTATTCATGAGGAGCCCTTTTGTCTCTCCCAAACCACTTCTAATGTTTACCGAGTGGGTCAATCTTGGCCGGAAGGGGATCATGCCTGTGTAGCCAAGACATGTAAATGTTTGCTTTTGCATAACGAATCTACTTCAATCGAGTGTACAGGAGGCTGTGCAGAGATTCCCCCGGAGGCCCTTAAACCCAATCCTGTCTGCATTAAACCATTCCTGGTTCAGCCTCAAGATCCTTGCATTTGTCCTTATGTTACATGCAATCATTCCGAGCCGGCTATTAAATCCAAGAACACATCTTATTTGGTGCCAAATAATAATTCAGTCTCCCATCAGGAACCTATGTTTAAGACACCATTGGCTCCTACCATTTCTGTGGCTCCAGACCCTAAAGAAATCCTTGGTATGAGACGTCTGCCATCAAACAACATTCCTTCCTCAACATCAATGAAGCCTTCGGGAGTAAACACTTCCTCTCCATTTTCTCCTAAATTGGATACCATCCCAAGCAAAAAGATGGAAGTGCCTGGTGAGACACAGGGCTGTCCCTTCAGAGGAAGGATCCTTTCATTCGGAGAAGAGGCTTACGATGACTGTAGAGCAGTCTGTCACTGTGGTTTCGATGGCAAACTAAACTGTGGAATCATTGAATGTCCACATCACTTTTCTTCCGCGACCTCTGAGTGCATGGAATGGGATTCCAATGGAGATTTCGTTCCAAGTCCTCCAGAATGTTGTCCGAAAATGAAGTGCAAAACTCCTCATGTTAACACAAACATAAGGAAGGATTCTCATCTCTTGTCCTCAAATGATAAGAAGGAGGAGAATGGAATGGGAATGAGAAACAGACATCCATCGACATCGACAACATGTACCTTCTCTGGACTAACGATAGACAACTATAAAATGATTCCCAAGGAACTCCTTCCTTGTGGAACCAAATGCATTTGTATTAATGGTAACATCACTTGTGAGAATCGATGCACACCATTATCAGATACTCCTCCTCCCAGTTTACATTGCTCCCCTCACATGGCTTTCAAAGGACATTTACCAGGGGATTCATGCTGTTTACACTGGGTATGTCGAGTCCCAGAGAAGGCAGGTCCCTGTCCTCAAATAACTGAAAGGCATTTAAGACCATCTCGTGAGTGTCCACTTCCTGTTCTTATCGCACCTGAGGATCCCAATGTTGTCTGTCCATACGTTATTTGCACTCAACCAGAGGGAGAGAGCAAGTCACTGGAACATGTCTCTGTGGTTGCCATGAACTCTACTTCTGTCAGAGTGAGGTTCACTTTACCTCAGATTCTCGTAGGATTGATTGGTCATGCAGAGCTTCATTTTACTTGGAATCCTCTTCTTCCCCGGTTTGAGTGGTCTGTTCAGAAGTTTGCCCGACCAAACAGACTATTTGACACACCAAACATTGAGTACCATCTCATGAATCTTAAAGCAGACACGGTTTATTATTTCCAGATTCGAGTCATTGTAGAAGCCCTGCCATCTGGCCTTCAATCTGAGGTCTACAAACTTAAGATGCCTCCTTTGGGTGAAGGAGACTATGCTTCTACTGCTTCCATGATCATTCCAAGAGTCAATCAATCCATTCCGAGTACAACTTCGACAACTTTTGCTCCTCCACCTTCACCTGCCGTTGAAAATCACATCAATATCAACTCTCCTTCCTCTGGATTTGGATCGACAACCGAATCGATTTCAGAGGAAGAAAATTCTGAAAATTCTGCAGAAGCAAAGTCTCTTCACACAGCCTTGGACTCAATGGATCCCAGGGTTAAAGGAGCTTCGGGAACTTCTTTGACAACAATTCTACCTCCTCAACTAAGGACAGAGGAACTCAGACCGTATTATATTGCCCTCACAATCATGGCACTCTTTGCAGCCGTAACATCAATAGCTTTTTTATCATTGCTTTGCATAATTTTAAGATCCAAGTCCTCAAAGGCTCCCATTACAAGGAACCCATCTACTGATGAAGCCTATGATAATCCCACCTACAAGTCTTGCGAATCAGGTACTCCGCACCATCACATACATATGGCAACGAGGAATGCATTCAATCATGACCATTTATTGTTACAGAATGCAGTTGTACATCTGAACCAGAGAAACGAGAGGAATTCTTCTCACCATCATAACAATCTCAATCATCTTCATCATTTAACCCATAGACGTAACTCACATGGAATCAACGATGAAAGTCCTGGTGGAACCAAAAGTAGTGATACTGCCAGTAGTAACACAAGCAATGGAAGCAGCATGACATCAACCTCAATTTCATCTGGACATCATCTGGCTTCTCAAATCAAACTTAATGGTGACGGCATGAACGGTGTTACCATCATTGGAACTGCTCAAGTTTGAACAAATAAAACAACGACTCAAGTTTTGACCAAAAATAAAGGAGCGAGAGATGAGGAGAAGAATACAAAATGAAATGAAAAGAAAGAATTTTGAGAGAAAAGAGAACATCCAAGATGTGCCCAACAATAATCTCACTTTCTTTCTCTCTTTCCTGTCTGGTCTCGATTTCTTTTCATTTCTTTCAAGAGAACATGTTCCTGTTTCAAACATATTGCTTCTTCTTGTGATCACATCTGCTACAGAAAATCTGAGAATGAGTTGGCTCTGATGAGTTGAGTTGGCTCTCTTTCTTTTTCTCTCATGTCCTTCACGACTTGCCTTCCCTTCCATCTGCTAAATTTTGATATCCCTCGCTTTTTGTTGATGAAGATGATCATCTAAAGTACCATCATCAATGGTAGGATGTCTATCTCTTGCTCATCGCAAAGACATTAACAGATACGTCGAAATGAGAACAGCATGTAAGGAAGCTGCTTCCTCACGAAAGAACAAGTCTATCTTCTCCAGGCAATGATGATGATGTAATTATTATTTTGTCCTTCAAATCCAGATCTAACTCTTGTTATACTGCTCACACTGTCCGTTTTGTTGTCAGACATCTGATTGCAGTTATAGTTAGAGCTCTGATACCTTGAGAGATCTGATACCTTTGAAATAGAAAAGAGACAGAGCGAAACTTCTTGTCGATAAGATTGAGGACAAACTTTTCGGTCGACTCACTTGTCCTACTGGACCCTGTACTTATTCGACACTTAAATCGATGACCAGTCAGGTCATCATCAACAGCACTGCTTATATACACTACGTACCTCTGAAACTGTAATTAAATTAATTAATTCTGCCCATCGTGTGCTTCTCTATCATGTCATGATCATTGCCTCTCAGTCCTCTTGTCCACCATTTACTCTGTAATGGAATATTAGTAGTGGTATTGAAAGGACTCTCTCACGATCATGATTATCCTCATTATTATCAGAGAAAAGGAAGTGAGACCACTCTTGACTTCCTAGAAACTGATGACTGTGTAGTCTCCAGGCTAAACTAAACCAAATACTAGACAAGTCAAAGGAAGAGCAGAGTAAAATTGATCTGAGTCGACTTCGATCATTGAATGCAAATGAGGAAACAGGAAGGAAGACAAGTAAAGGGAAGTTACGAGTCCTCTCTAATGGTCTGGTCTCTCAGGACGGAAGTCTCGGTTGGATCCTCGTTTTCTTGAAGAGTCAGGGACAGTATTGCTCACTTCTTGTTGTTTTCGGTGAAGCATATCCTTTGCTCACATTCTTCTTCTTAGTATGTCCTGTAAAAGCCGTAAAAGGCTTCTGTCAAGTCAGAGAAAGAACCAGGAAAGGACTGACTGAAAAGAAATAGAGTGAGGGAAAGAGATAACGGGGTCTGAAAGTAAACGTTCATTTCGTTCGTTGTGTGTCATTAAAAGATCACTGAGAATGAGAGGAAGAAAGATCTTCTTCTTCCAAAGTACTCTCTTTCATTCTCTGGTCTTGAGACGTCTGGCTACGAAAGGGAAAAGTGTAGGATGGCAAGCATTGTAGGCGTACAAGTAGGAGTATTACTGTTAGATGGTCCTTTTGATGGCACTCAACTCAACGGAACAAATGGACTGATGAAGCAGAAAAACGATGCGAAGGAAAAGAAAAGAATGAGATCAAGAGAAGAGAAAGGACTCCCTCTTGTTTCTCATCCTGGTTCCTCAACTTCCTTTCTAGGTATGTTCATGAGATCAAATGGATAGAAAAGAAGAAGAGGAAGAACAAAGAAAAAGGATTCGAAAAGAACAACACGAGCGAAAACGAATTATACAACACAACTTTACATGGTTTGAGCAAATTCTAATGAAATACAAGCAGACTAAGGAAACTCATCCTCACCTCCCACTACTCTAATGCTCTCTGTTTTGTATGCTCTTTACTTCCTGTTGAGATCTTTTTTCCAGTCTAAGAGTCGATGAGTTCTTCTCTGGTGTTGGTGTTACAGTACAGTAAAGAAGTCTAAGAGAAGAGGAGTAACAAACAAGTACCAGGGGATGAGAAGTGCAAAGACATGAGAGAAGTGAGAAGGAGAACAAAACAATCTCTTGCACTCTGTACTCTCATGTTTACTGTCTCTTTTATTTTTTCTTGTTTGCATTCTTTCCTTAAACCTTTAGACACTTCTTCTTTCCTTTCTTAATCCTCTCTTACTTTTCCTTATACTGTACTAAAAAATGGTAGAGAATCCCATGTCAAATACATCGCATTAGTCTGGAACCAAAATGAAAAGAGTTCTTTACTTCTTTGCTCCTCTGCTTTTCCTGTGAAATCAAGAACAATTCCTTTCTCCCGACTCAGTCTACACTAATGCTGACTCCAATTTCTCTGGTTCTCTTTGTATTTCACTACCATTTTTCTCGTTCACACATGGCTCTCTAATGATTATGAGGTCAACAACAGAGGATGATGACATTCGGGTGAGAATGGTAAAAACGACAATCCTTCTTCTTCTTCTCTGGTCTTTGACTTGCATGACTGACTCTGGTCTCCTTTCCTTCCTTCCTCTGTATTCCTTCCTTCGATCAATGACTCTGTTACACAAAACTTGTCGCTTTTTGTTTGCCCTGAAGAGGATTACGAGCTTTTCCGCCAGGATTGCATAAAAGAGATAATTCTGAAACGTCATCGAAAAATATGAACAACACAAGTCACGGAGTCACACCATCAGACATGAAGCAGTGTATAAGATAAGGAATGTATCATGTATGTAGCATGTCTGTCTGAATAAAGGATTCCTCCTTCATTCGTCCGATTCGTGTACTTTCCTTTCTTCTTAGGTCTTCTTCTCAATCTCCTTTACAAGATTAGATCTTGTTTTGATGAAGGAAGGAAGGACACATCGTGTTAGCATGAGATGACATTCCTTACTCTTTCTTTCTTGCAATAACTTCTATTACAACTGGGTTACAGATGATCCAGTTGGTCCTCCTCTTGTTCACTGATCATGAAAGACTTACTAATGGCATATCGCGAGTGAAAGAGAGAGAATAAAGTGGCAGAGGAATGAGAAGAATATCTGATATGATCCCTGAGAAGAGAAGGACCAAGACTTGTGTGTTCGATCTTTTCTTATTTCCTTCCATCAGTTGATCCCTTTCGTGAGAGACTGCTCGGTTTCTTGAGAAACACTTGTCTCGAACACAATGTCGGCATCTTTTCTTCATCCTCCATCACTTTCTTACTCGATCAAGACTCATGCCTTCGACATTTGGTTCCCTTGGTAGTCACTTGTACTTCTGGACTTGCAATTCCATTTCATGGCGACATAATCAACTCTGCCTGGTTCTCCATCCTTCGATCCCACAGAGAAATGAGGCAACAGAACAGAGTGAGCAGGCAAGTAAGTAAGTAAAGTAAAAGAAATCAACAGCACATGAAGAAGGGATCGAACCGAAAATAAGTGGAATCCAGACAAGAATTCCTGACCTGGAGCTGATATTTCTAACTCAACTCTAGTATGGAATCCAAGAGAACAAACGGCAAGAATTTTGGGTAAAAATGGATTGCAGTTGAGTTGACAAGTTTCAACGACGACGACGACAACAACAACAACTGCCTGACAACAACAAACGGAAGCCCAAGTAAACCATGCGGCTTTTCCTCCTCGTTTTCATGGTATCCTGCACTTTTTTCTACGGAATTTTATTTACCAACGAATGAGTGAGAGAGACAAGATTGGAAAAGTGGAACAACTATTCGTTCGGAAGTAGAGCAACCAACAAGAATCAAGTGAAAAATATGCGATGAAAGAAGAGTCCAAAGAATCAAAAGTGTCTGTCTAACAACCAGAAAATTTATTCCAATCCAGGATACAAACTCCCCTGAGATTCCGGGATAGGGATGAGAGCAATGTAGTTGAAGTAGATCGAGATGATGACTCTGAAGAAGAGCATGTATCATCAAAGTATCTTGGTATCATAGTGTGTGGGAACTGCAACCAGAGACTAAATATAAATCTGAGGAGATGTATCCTTCATGAATCATTGGAGAGATCTTTCTCTTTTTTCTCTCTTCTCTTCCTCCTTTATCTCTTGTACTCGAAAGAAATCACAAGAGGTATCACATAATCATTTCCAAGAATACTCGTTGTCTCTTCTCTTAACTCATGCTCTATGTTTTCCTTTTGCGTCACACCATGTACTCAATGTTTGCGAGTTTCAATCTGTTCTTTCAATCATGAACATGATGCACGAAAGAACCTCTTCCAACGAATAGTACGTATGTGTTTGTTAATGCGAGGTCTAATACAACTTTTTGTTTATATTATTTTCAGTCTGTCGCCCTTCTCTTCCTTTTCCTGGGTGTCTGTGCTGTAGGTGTCTCTTTATAAATCACTTCTTTACCATAAACAAATTAAAAATTCAAGAAGAATCTCTCAGTTTTATAACCCATTCTTTTGATAATTCATGCTAAGTTCCTGAAATTCATACTAAGTTACTGGACTATGAGAGTGCAAGAGAGACTAAAATAATGGCATTTTAATCTAATGCTTAAGACAGATTAACTGATATATTGAAAAAGAATGTAATTGTAGGACATTAATCTCTAATGGCCTTCAGATCCAGATTTAATTCTTGTTACTGATGATCACATGTCAGAGGATCTGATACCATTTAGAGTTCTCTCTGATGCCTTTGAAATTGAAGAGAACACAAGTCGATATCTCGCAGATAAAGTTCCACGCATTCGTCCTCTGGTCTCTGTACTTTGTCCTTCACACTCAATCGATGACCAGTCAGACCATCATCAACAACACCATTTATCTGAACCAACAAAATCCATGAAACTATTATTCATTGACTAAAATTTAAGAGAAGAAATGGTCTTCTGATGATGAATAAAAATAAGAAGTAGAAGAAGAAGAAGATGAATCTTTCTCTTGTGTCTCAAAGACTTGTCTTCTACTGCGACTCCTCTTGAAAAGTGTGGTGCATGTTATGTGGAATCATCTCCTCAAATGGAATAGACCGTCGTCAGAAAGAACTCGCTTCTGCTCGAAAGAAGCAGCTCAAGAGAGGAAGGAGAGCAGTAGCAACTCGACAAGAAAGAAAGCAAGAAGTCAAAGTCGTGTGTGTCTGTGTTAGTAGTTTTCGATCTCAAACACGAGACAAGACCAGCACTATTTTCTTCTTCCTCTTTGCTTGGTACCCACGTTGGCTGGGTTCCAATGGCAGCAGACATCATCCGTTTGCGTAGAATCGAGAACAAGAGGAAGACCCATAGAGAGAAGCAAAGCAAGAAGATTCAGTCCAAGTCCAAGAAGTTGTTGTAAAGAAAATGGTATGGATCCTCATCCTCTTGTTCATCCTTTGACTCGCCATGAGTTTACTAGTTTTGTCTCAGTTGTTGGTGATAATTCTACTCAAAAAGTCCCTCGAGATAAAGAAGCTCCTGTTGTTGCCACCACTAGTTTTCTTGTTGGTGTTGGATCATCATCAAACAAGAGAAGGAGAGGAGAAGGAGAAGATTCCTCTTCTCTTGTTCTTTCTTCTTCCAATTCAATCATGAGAACACCGTCTTCATTTATCTTTTCTTCCTCCTCATCATCATCTTCATCGACGACGTCATCCTCATCACCATCATCATGTTTGATGCACTCGCTTCTGTCTCATGTGTCTCATACACAAGATCATACACAAGATCATGACACCTTTTTAGTGAATTCAATGAATAAGATGCAACAACATTTACTCAAATGGTCGCCGGAGAACATCATGTTTAATGTTGAGATCAATAAGAATGATAATAATAATGATATTAGTTCATCTAAGAAATACATCGAAGACAATAACATGTTTAAATGTCACGGCAGGAGGAGGGGTCGTAACCACAAGAAGATACCATCCTATTTCAATACCAAGAGTTGGACACCAAATCCAATCCTTGCCATTTTCCTTCTGTCTCTGTCTCTGTCTCTGTGTGTACTCTTTGCCGACGGACTCAAGACTGATTATAACAAGAACTGGCACAACACACCTTCAGCATCCCTTCCTTCAAACAGCTCAACATTAACAAAAAGCCTCAAGTGTGTCGATGGCCTTGTCATGCCTGCCTGGCAGCCCTTGACCAACCTCTCGGGAGGGGATGTCTTTGCCAGGGGTTTAATTTACTTTCTCTCTTTGATCTACATGTTTATTGGAGTGTCCATTGTTGCTGACCGTTTCATGGCCTCTATTGAAGTCATCACTTCTCAGGAGAAGGAGGTCTCCATCACGAAACCCAATGGAGAGACTCAAGTCATTTCAGTTCGAATATGGAATGAAACAGTTTCAAACTTGACTCTGATGGCTTTGGGATCATCTGCTCCAGAGATCCTTCTCTCAATCATTGAAGTTTATGCCCAAGACTTTAATGCAGGAGACCTGGGTCCCGGAACCATTGTTGGATCAGCTGCCTTTAACCTCTTTGTCATCATTGCCATCTGTGTCTGGGTCATCCCTACTCCTGAAGTGAAAAAGATTAAACACCTCCGTGTCTTCTTTGTGACCATGGTATGGTCTGTCTTTGCCTACTTGTGGTTGTACGCGATCCTTGCCTGGTCTTCTTATGGAGAAGTGACCATCTTTGAGGCCGTTTTAACCTTCTTGTTCTTTCCCATGACTGTTGGAACTGCTTACATTGCAGACAAGAGACTACTGGTCTACAAGTATCTTTCAAAACAGTATCGAACCAACAAACGTGGGGTCATCGTAACAGGAGAAGGAGGGGAAGAGATTGGCGACATCGAAATGGGAGCCACAGGATCAGGAAAAGCAAACAATATTGAACACAGAAGGTCAACTGTCGGTGCGATTCGTGCATCATTGATTGCAGACCCGAACGAAGAGATGAATGAATTTGAAAAACATCGAATGGAATACATCAACATACTCAAGGAATTGAGAAGGAAGAATCCAGATGCATCCATTGAAGAGATTGAACAAATGGCCAGGGATGAGATCTTCAATCGGGGACCCAAATCAAGAGCCTTTTATCGACTTCAGGTAAGGATTTTTGATTCCAATATTTTCTTGATTCCAGATGTACATTTCGAGTGCCCTTTTGACTTTTCTCTCTCTCGTTTTGAAATATAAAATTGCCGTATTTCATGATCCGTAATGTACTTTTACTTAAAGAGAAACAGAAAGTTTTATATCCGTCCATTATCCTAGAAATACAAATGCGATTCATTTCTTTCCTCTTGAATGGCTCTTAAGTAGGTGAGCATGAGAGACAGATTAAACTTCTCTTCTCTTTATTTCCGGCCTGTTATTCCAACATCATACCCTGAGATCAAGATCAAGTGGTCAAGAAGAGTAAACATACGAGAAAGAAAGGTAACTTGAAATGGCTATGTAAGTGTATTTAGATGAGAAAAGGCAGACAAGAGAGAATAACATGGCATATAATGTATTGTGAGTGTATATGACGTCGAGTGAGAAAAATGTGAGTACAGAACAGAACAGAACAGAACAGCAAGAAAGAAAGCAACACCAACCAAAGATTGTCTATCAAAGCCAGTCATAAAGAGAGAATCCATGGTGTCTTTGTTGTTGTGACCATGAGTTGCAGCAGCAGTCTGTGGCAGTAATTTCTATGGGTGATTGAGTTGTGTTGGTCTGGTACCGACACTTGAACATTTCAAAGCAATTCGTTTGGTTCCATTATTGATTCCTCGTTGAATTGTGTGTGTTTGTCTGTCTGTTTGTGAAGATGATGAAAGACAAGTGGAAGGAAGCGAATGAGAGGAAGGAAGGCTGCATTCTCTCGAATCATTCTTCTCTCGAATCACTCACTCGATTTTTGTATGTTGTTTCTCAGATCTATCTCAACTCAACTCCATTTCTTCTTTTTTATTTTATTCCCAACTTCTTGTGCTTCCTTTCTTGCATTGCATTACTTTGTCATTCTAAGCAAACACTGAGTCATTTAACATGTTCCTGTTTGTGCATCGACAAGGGATGCGACGAATGTTGATGAGTCTGTGTGTGAAGAGGAATCAGTCATGATCATGATGATCCCAGAGGCAAAGGAATCTTACAGCACAAGAGCATTACAATTCCCTACGAGAACTTTTTGGCTCCTTCTTTTTCAATACCTTGTACTGCAGAACATCCTCTTTTTTCTCTCTTCATCATCCATGCATGTTTGTTCCTGAGGTCGACTTGTGCATTTCAAATGATGATGCTTCTTCTTCCACTCCTTCGATGATGATGGGGATGCACAATCACAAGACGTCCAAGTCAGACAAACTGATCTGGAAGCTGCTGTTAAAACGAGAAGATGATGATGATGCAGGGCCTCTGGAATATCGAGAAGCTCTCAATCGAATATTCGAGGGCAGACACACAACAACAACAAGATCAGATGAAAAAGAGAACCAGGAAAGGAAAGAAGAAGATGAGGGAAAGGCATTCTCCTCGGAATCTGATAAAATGTGAGACATCCATTTAACATCAAGGACACGGCAGGAAGAAGGAAGAAGAATAGAGATGCAATACAAGGGATCGAAATGACAGCAAAAAAGAGGACAAGAAAGAGAAGCAGAGGGAGAAGGAGGAGAAGAAGAAAATCAAAAAAGAAGATGAAAAAGTATGGGTTGAAGCCATTCTCTCTCATTCTTACTGATCCAGAGAAGAAGTGAAGCATTTTAAAGCAGAAGGCAAGGGATTCTCTTGAAGGAAGAAGACTTGATTGAAAATGTATCGAGTGATTCTGGAGTGAATTTTCTTTTTGTTTGCTTCTCTATTGCAAACTTGATCCCTGTCATTCAGTCTTTGTATGTGTCTCCTCCTTGAATGCATCGTCATGATCATTGAAGGGAGGAAAAGAATAGGGAGAAAAGGCGTATGAGTCATTGTCTTTTATATTCTCTCCGCCCATAGTCTTCGAGTTCTTACTCGATCTTACTCGACTCTTCAATCTTTCTTTCTTCCTCTTTTCTTGCTCCTCATTCTCTCGTGTCGTTTCTCATCCATGAGACAGACATTCTCTCATTCATTCATTGCATGCCTTGTTCCTGCCTGTTTTTCCTCAAGACAAGGACAGGAGGAGGAAGTGCAATGAAATGAACAAGTATCGTATCTGTATCTCATTCTTTTTTCTTTTTCCTCATTCATTTATTCCACCTTCTCTTCTCTTTCTTTTCTTTGATTCCTCTGTTTCTGGTGTCGGATGCACTCTTTCAAAAGACCCTGATTTAAATTGTGAGTTGGAATTTGAGCAAATTGAGCTTATTTTAAGCATCTCTTGGATGGAAAGACTTGCATTTACTTGAATGTCTCTCTCAAGTTGCCTGGTTGTCTTGAGGTCTTTTCTGACGAAGAGAAGAGGCAGAGATTGAGTGCCAAAGTTCTTGTTCTTCCTCCTCATCCATTCCCTTCCGCTATTCTTGTTGTTGTGTATGCTGCTCATGAAGTCAAAGCTTTCATACTCTCCCTGGCACTCTCATGCAATTCTTGTGTTTCAAACTAAACCTAAACCTTGTGTTGGAGGAGAGAACATTGAGATGCAACCCATGGATCTTCCTGCTTATTCTTCTTCCCTTTCCTTTTCACTCATTTTGCTCAGGATGTGTTATGTGTGTGTCGTTGTGTCTCTGTCTCTGTCTTGACTTCTGAATTCGTGGGCAGAATGAACGACTTGTGCTTCATCTCCAACATCAACACTTTCTCTCTTCCTCACTTAAGACAAAGGCAAGGTTTCATGATGATGATGGTTCTGAGACTAAAAGATTTCTCAGTAAAAGAGAGAGAACAGAGGGAAAAGACAAAGGAAGGTTTAACGAGGAAACGAATGCAGCATTAGATCAGAATCAAACTCAACTGAACTAGATCTCTCCCTCTCTTTTTAAAGTAAAAGCAAAGGAATAAATAATATAACCAGGCCCAAGGGATGAAGAAAAAATCACGCCATGAATCCCTTGCCAACGAAATGCAATACAAAGTTAGTGGTGGTGATGGTTGAGCACTATAACAACAACCCAAGCAAAGGATTCTTTCGAAGCAAAGGGTTCTTTTTCATTCTCTCTAGTCCTCCCTTTATTTACCCATCCATGACTTGCTTTCGCTCACATGTTGTTTTGAAAGAACCCACTCGTCATCATACAATAGATGCACAAACCCAATGGAATCTCTCTCTCTCTTTCTCGTGATGCTTCTCTGACCTCGTTACTCACGAAGGGAACAAAAATGATGATCTTTCTCTGAGAGAAACCACTGTATTCGACATTCCATCTCTACTCCCACATGAACAAGAAGAAGAATCCTTGAATCTTGTCTTGTCTGAGCACTTGTTTGGAAGCATGAATCCGAACACAACTATCATGACTCATGGGAGACATGCAGTAGCCTTCTCGTTTGAAAAGAATCTTCCTTTCATTGTTTGTGTCCGTCTCGGATCCCTCTTAATGTTGTTAATGTTGTCGAGTTCTTTCTCATGGAAACCTTGAAAAGACCTTGAGACTTTTCTAAGATTTTGTTCAATATATTTTTAGAGAGAACTTATTCTTTTTGATTTCAAGTTATTTGTTGTTGTTGTGCTTCTTGACTTGTCTCCTGATTCTCTCTGTACTCGAGACCCTTTCGATTAAATGTTGAAGTCTAGTTTTCGCTCTCCATTGTGCTTGACTGACTTGCAATGTACAACTCGAAGAAGGAATTGTTGAAGGATAAGAACAAAATGCCTCCTGTGAGACTGACTCGCTCTTCTCTCTTTCTCTCTTTTCTTGATGTTCAATCTCTGAAATGACTCTTTTCTTCCTCTTTAGTTCAAGTTCCTCCCCCATTTCATTTTCTTTTCTTCCTTTTCGTGATTCGATCTTATACTTCCATCTTCTCTTTACCATTTTATTCCTTGGAATTCCAACATAACTGACAAGCAAAGTGACAGAAGTTTGCATTCGAATACTTGAGTGAGAAATCGAGCGAAGTGTTTCTCTCTCTGTTTGGCAGGGAAAGACTGTTTTGTCCAGGCCTTGTTGTTGTGTTGTTTCACTCTCTTTTTGGTTGAAAAGAAGACATCCTGTTTTTCTCGATGTCTTTCCGTTTCGTGTTACACTTTGCTTCGGTTTTTGCATTCAATCACTTCTTCTCATGAAAACCGAGGAACGAATCTGTTCTCTGCAGGAGGTGTTCTTGATGTAAAGACGGGAAGTTGGAGTAGAAGTAGAAGACTAAGTAGTAGAAAAGGAAGAAACCAAGTAGTCTTTTACATGAAAACATGAAAGGAATCAAAAGGATGTGATGGAGTTGTGTAACAAGACAAGTTG
>Ga0157374_10001900_pt1 | contig 17502 bp, 14 predicted proteins | sample M25metaG_FD_115308 | JGI IMG/M metagenome (GOLD analysis project Ga0157374, IMG submission 115308) | Miscanthus rhizosphere microbial communities from Kellogg Biological Station, Michigan, USA - M2-5 metaG | ecosystem: Host-associated > Plants > Roots > Rhizosphere > Soil | place: USA: Michigan...
CGCTCGAGCTACGCATCGCTGATCCCCGGCATGGTGGTGCTCGGGATCGGGATCGGCAGCTTCTACCCGACCGCGACGACCGCCGGCGTCACCTCGGTCGACGAATCGCAGACCAGCCTCGCCGGTGGCATCGTCTACATGTTCCAGATTGCCGGCGGCTCGATCGGCCTGGGACTGACGACAACGGTCTTCTCGGCCCAGGCCTCGTTCGTCGACGGCATCCAAGCCGCCTTCCGGCTCGACGCCGCGCTTTCGCTCGCCGGCTTTCTCGTCGCCCTCTTCTTCGTCGGCGGTCGCCTGCTCGGACGCCCTCGTGCGAGCGAAAGCGCCTCGGCCTAGAGCAGCTGGCGGCGAAGATCCTGGCGGATGTTGTTGGTCCCGGAGCCGCCGTTGATCGCGTCGTTGCCGGGCCCGCCGCGGAGGGTGTCTTCACCGGATCCGCCGTAGATCGCGTCATTGCCAGGGCCGCCGAAAATCAGGTCGTTGCCGCCTTTTCCGATCAGGCGATCGTTGCCGTCGCTGCCGATCAGTTTGTCGGGGCCACCGCCGCCGGCCAGCGTGTCATTGCCCGCACCACCCCGCATCGTCACCGGGATCGTTACCGCGCTGGAGACGACGACCGAGTCATCGCCGCTGCCGGCGTTGACTTCGAAGCCGGCAACCAGCGGCGCTTGGCAGACCAGCTCGGTCGGATTCCCCACCGTGTGTTCGCAGACCGTCCCGCCGACTTCGAGCGGGGCGACGGAGTCGATCACGTAGCTGCGGCCGTCGGGGGTGAGCCAGATGTGGATCATGCTCAGTTCGGCGCCGCCGGCCAGGACCACGGTGTAGGAGGTCGTTTCGGCGCGCGCGACCGTCGCGGTCTGCGCCGCCAGGATCGCCAGCATGATCAGAATCGCCCTCTTCATCGCAAGTCACCCCTGTCCAGGTTGGGACAGGCGCCTAACTTGGAAACAGCACTACCTTGCCGACGTTGCGGCGCTCGGCAATGAATTTGTGCGCCTCGCCGGCTTGCTCGAAGGGAAAGGCCTCCGCGACGACCGGCTCTAGCCGCCCCGCCTCGAGATCGGCCATCAGCGGCTCGGTGACCCGGTCGAGGCTGCCCTCGCGTTCCCACCACTTGAGCATGTTGAGCCCGAAGACGCCCTTGTTCTCGTTCATCACCAGCAGGCTCTTCCACCAGGGGACCGTCGCCAGCGGCATCTTCAAGAGCCCCTTCAGCATCGCTGGAAGGTCGCGGCCGCTTTCGCTGGTCACCTCTGAGAGCCCGTACATGACCAGGCGGCCACCGGGACGGAGCAGGCGGTAGTCCTTGCGGAATGAGGTCGGGCCAAGCGCGTCGATGATCAGGTCGACGCCCTCGCCGCCGGTCAGGCGCATCGTCTCCTGCTCGAAGTCCTGGTTGCGGTAGTCGATCGCGTGCTTGACGCCCTGGGCGCGGATCGCATCGTGCTTGGCAGGAGATGCTGTGCCGAAGATCTCGGCGCCGACATTGGCGGCGATCTGGGTGGCGGCAATGCCGACGCCACCGGCCGCGGCGTGGATAAGCAGGCGAGTCTCCTCGCGCAGACTGCCCATCAGGACCAACGCGGCGTAAGCGGTGCCGTAGTTGACCGGAAACGCAGCCCCCTGCTCGAAACTGAGGCGCTCGGGCAGGGGCAGCACCTGAACCTCGGGAACGGTGACCAGCTCTGCCTGACCGCCGAAGCGCGTCCCGGCCATGACCCGGTCGCCGATGGCGTGAGCACTGACACCCTCCCCCACCGACTCGACCACGCCCGCGACCTCGTAGCCCATCACGCAGGGAGGTTTCGGCGCGTCGGGATAGAGGCCGACCCGCGCCATCGTGTCGGCGAAGTTGATTCCGGCGGCTTTGACCGCGATCCGCACCTCGCCTGGGCCGACCGGCGGATCGGGACGCTCCTGCACCTGAAGCACGTCGTATCCACCGTTCCCTGTCTGCAACAGCACCTTCACCGGCGCAAGCCTACTCGACCGGTCGCGAGCTAGAGATCGACCGAGCGGCCGACCGAGAAGCCGTCGAGCTCGAGGATCTTGGCGACCGTCTCGTCGTTGACGGCAGCATCGGTGGTGAGGGCCATCACCGCGCGCTCGCCTCCCTGGGCGGCGCCAACCGCTGCGGAGACGATGTTGACCCCCTCCTCGCCGAACGTCGTCCCGACCCGGCCGATCATTCCGGGCCGGTCGGCGTAGCGGAAGACGGCGATGTGCTTGGCGAAGGGCAGGTAGAAGCTCTCGCCCCAGGCCGAGACGAGGTAGGGCTCGTTGCGCGGGCCGACTCCCGTACCGGCGACCTCGACCTCCTCGTCTCCCGAGTGGAGGCGCACGGTGACCAGCTCGGTGAAGTCCTCGGAGCTGGAATCCTTGGTCTCGACCAGCTCGATGCCGCGCTCTTCGGCCATCTGCGGCGCGTTGACGAGATTGACCGGAACCTCGGTGTGGCCAGAGAGAATCCCGACCAGGACGGCGATGCCGAGCAGGCGGGTGTCGTGCTGGGCAAGTTTGCCGCGGAACTCGACCGAGACCCGGTCAACCGAGCCCTCTCCGAGCCCCTCGGCGAGCCGCCCGAGCTTTTCGCAGAGCGGCACGAACGGCGCCAGCGCCTCCATCTCCTCGGGCCGCACGGCGGCGATGTTGACCGCGTTGGTGACGACGCCGCCCTTCAGCGCCGCGGTCACCTGTTCCGCGGTGACGACGCCGGCGCGGTCCTGGGCCTCCGCGGTCGAGGCACCGAGGTGGGGCGTGACGACGACGTTGCCGCGGGCGAAGATCGGGTGCTCGGTAAAGGGCTCCGAGGGGAAGACGTCGAGCGCGGCACCGCCCACCTTGCCCGACTCGAGGCCGGCGTCGAGGGCGTCGAGATCGACCAGCTCACCGCGAGCGCAGTTGACGATCCGCACCCCCGGCTTCATCGCTGCGATCGCCTCGGCGCCGATCAGGCCAATCGTCTCCGGCGTCTTCGGCACGTGAACGGTGACCACGTCGGCCTGCTGAAACAGCTCCTCGAGGCTGGCTGCGCCCCGCACGCCGAGCTCGCGGAAGCGCTCAGCGGAGACGAACTTGTCGAAGGCGATCACCTCCATCTCAAAGGCCTGGGCGCGCTTGGCGACGAGCTGACCGATGCGGCCAAAACCGACGATCCCGATCGTCTTGCCGTAGAGCTCGGCCCCCTTGTACTTGGCGCGATCCCAGCGCCCGTCGACGAGGGCGCCGTGCGCCTGGGGGACATTGCGGAAGAGCGACAGGGCGAGGGCGAGGGTGTGCTCGGCGGCGGCGACCGAGTTCGATTCGGGGGCGTTGGCGACGACGATTCCGCGGCGCGTCGCCGCCGGGATGTCGACGTTGTCGACGCCGGTTCCGGCGCGGCCGATCACCTTGAGGTTGTCGGCGCGCTCGATCAGCTCCGGCGTCATCGTGGTCGCCGAGCGGATCAGGATCGCGTCGTAGGCGCCGATCGCCTCGGCCAGCTCCTCGTCGGACATGTCGATCCCGAGGTCGACGTCGAAGTTCTGGCGCAGCAGCTCGACCCCCGAGTCGGCGATCTTCTCCTTGACTAGGACCTTCACGAACGAACCTCCCCCACGTTCTCGACCACCCAATCGATGCAGGCGGTCAGGGCTTCGACATCGGCTGGATCGACCGCGGGGAACATCCCGATCCGCAACTGGTTGCGGCCGAGCTTGCGGTAGGGCTCGACGTCGACGATGCCGTTGGCGCGCAGGGTCGCGGCGATGGCGGCAGCGTCGACGGAGTCGTCGAAGTCGATCGTGCCGACGACCAGCGAGCGCTTGGCCGGGTCGGCGACGAAGGGTGTGGCGAAGTCAGACTGCTCGGCCCAGCCGTAGAGATGTCCCGATGAGGCCGAGGTGCGCTGCACGCACCTGTCGAGCCCACCACCGGCCAGCATCCACTCGATCTGGTCGCCGAGCAGGAGCAGGGTGGCGAGCGCGGGCGTGTTGTAGGTCTGCTCCTTGCGCGAGTTGTCGAGCGCGGTCTTCAACGAAAGGAAGCCGGGCTGCCAACGGTTCGGGGCGCCATCGAGCTGCTCGATCCGCTCGATCGCAGCCGGGCTGAGCAGGGCCAACCAGATGCCGCCGTCGGAGGCGAAACCCTTCTGTGGGGCGAAGTAGTAGGCGTCGGCCTGGGTGACGTCGACGGGCAGACCGGCGGCGCCCGAGGTGGCATCGACGAGGACCAGAGCAGCGCCAGCGCCCTCGGGCCGGGCGACGGGGACCATCACTCCGGTCGAGGTCTCGTTGTGGGCCCAGGCGATCACGTCGGCGGCGGGATCCGCGGTCGGGGTGGGCGCGTCGCCGGGATCGGCCTCAACCAGAATCGGATCGGCGAGGAAGGGGGCCCCGGCCGTGACCTTGGCGAACTTCTGTGAGAACTCGCCGTAGGTCAGGTGCAGGGCTCGCTCGCGCACTAGCCAGGCGGCAGCGGCGTCCCAGAAGGCGGTCGTGCCGCCGTTGCCGAGGACGACCTCATAGCCCTCGGGAGCACTGAAGAGCTCGACGAGCCCACTGCGCACGCGCCCGACGAGGTCGCGAACCGGCGCCTGACGGTGCGAGGTTCCCATCAGAGCCGATTGCTCTGCGAGCTTCTGCAGCGCCTCCGGCCGCACCTTCGAGGGCCCGCAGCCGAAGCGACCGTCGGCCGGCTTGAGCTCGGCGGGGATCTGGATGTCGGTGGCTGAGGGAGTCACGGGAGGCGACAGGTTATTGACCGCCGCGGGTGGACCTCGGGCAGGGTGCCGCATAGGCTCCTGCCCATGAACGAGACCACAGCGCAGGTGACGAAAGGCGACGGCTACGCCGTCGCGAATCTCAGCGACCTCGGCGACGGGCCGGGATTTCGCAAGATCCGCAAGGAGCTGGGCGTGACCGCGTTCGGCGTCAACGCGATCGTGCTGCCCCCCTCCTACTCGACCGGCGGCCACTACCACGACGAGCAGGAGGAGCTCTACTTCCTGCACAGCGGCCAGATCGCGATCGAGTTCGGCGATGGCACCAAACACGAGCTGCAACCGGGCGGCCTAGCCTGGGTCGACGCCTCGACCGTGCGCAAGCTGCACAACCTCAGCGACTCCGAAGACGCGGTCTACGTGATCGTCGGCGGCAAGGACGGCTACGTCGGACGCGACGGGAAACTGCCTGAGGGCGAGACAAGATTTGGGGCGGACGGACCGCCTGGGGCTGCGTAACTCGAGTGGGATAGGAGCCCGGTTGGTCTCCAGCCGGGCTCCTCTCGCGAGATTGAGCTCAGCACCAAGGCCCAAGCAAAACAAGCTCAAAGCCAAGGCGAGAACTCGGAGCTGACCACGGTCCAGGAGCACCGCAGGGGCTCAGCTTCGACTTGAAGCTCCTCGCTTCGAAGCCGCGAGCGTCTTCGGCTCGAATCGGAAATCTTGGAGCTTCGTGAGGAGGGCGGTGGTGGTCCTCTCCGGGAATGTCGCCGAAGGCGGCCGCCGCACTCGTGGTTCTAGGCGCGGCGCAGCCGCGCTCTCAAATTGTCGCTAAGCGCGCGCAGCGCGCGTGCGACATCAATTCCCGGAGAGGACCACCACCGCCCCCCAGCCCAGCCGCTTAGAACTCCTGGTCGACCCAGGGCATCATGTCTCGGAGGTCCTTGCCGACCTTCTCGACCTGGTGGCCCTTGCCCTCCTCGCGCATCCGCGAGAGGTTCTCGCCGCCGGCCCGGTTCTCGGCGATCCACTCGCGGGCGAACTCGCCTGACTGGATCTCGCCGAGGATCTCCTTCATCGCGGCGCGGGACTCCTCGCCGATCACCCGTTTGCCGCGGGTCATGTCGCCGTACTCTGCGGTGTTGGAGATCGAGTAGCGCATGCCCTGGATCCCCTTCTCGTACATCAGGTCGGCGATCAGCTTGAGCTCGTGCAGGCACTCGAAGTAGGCGAGCCGCGGGTCGTAGCCGGCCTCCACAAGCGTCTCGAAGCCCGCCCGGACCAGCTCGCTGGCGCCGCCGCAGAGGACCGCCTGCTCGCCGAAGAGGTCGGTCTCGCACTCGTCCTTGAAGCTGGTCTCGATCACGGCGGCGCGGCCGCCGCCGATGCCGGAGGCATAGGCGAGGACCAGGCCATGGGCGTTGCCGGTGGCGTCCTGGTGGACGGCCATCAGGCAGGGCACACCGTTGCCTTCCTCGTACTGGCGGCGGACCAGGTGACCCGGCCCCTTGGGCGCGACCATGCCGACGTCGACGCCGGCAGGCGGCTGGATCTGCTCGAAGTGGATCGCGAAGCCGTGGGCGAAGAGCAGCAGGTTGCCGGGGGCGATCCCGTCGGCGATATCCGACTCCCAGACCTCGGCCTGCTTCTCATCGGGCAGCAGGATCATCACCGCGTCGCCACGGCTGGCGGCTTCGGCGATGTCGAGCACCTCGAGGCCCGCCTCTTCGGCTTTGGCGCGACTGGAGGAGTCCGGGCGCAGGCCGACGACGACGTCGACTCCGGAGTCCTTCAGATTGAGCGCGTGGGCGTGGCCCTGGGAGCCGTAGCCAAGGATGGTTACGGTCTTCCCGTTGAGCAAGGAGAGGTCAGCGTCTGAGTCATAGAAGATGTCTTTGGGCATGGCGAGCAGGCTATCGGAGCGCTCTGCGCATCAGCTTGCCCGAAGGCGTGCGTGGCAGCGCCGCCGCCAGCTCCACCCGCTTCGGCACCTTGAAGCCCGCCAGCGACTCGGCGCAGTGGCGACGCAGATCGTCGGGACTGGCCTCGGAGCCATCGGTGAGGACGACGATCGCGGTCACCGCCTGTTGCCACTCGGGGTCCTCGCGGCCGACGACCGCCGCGTCGGCGACCTCGGGGTGGCGCAGCAGCACTTTCTCGACTTCGGCCGGGACCACGTTCTCGCCGCCGGTGACGATCAGGTCATCCATGCGGTCGTCGACGTAGAGGAAGCCTTCATCGTCGATGCGGCCGAGATCCCCCGTGTGCAGCCAGCCGTCGGCGTCGGCGCGGCCGGGTGCCACGGTCGGCCCCTGGACCAGGATCTCGCCGTCCTGGATGCGCAGGTGGGTGGTCAGCAGCGGCCGTCCCGCCGAGCCGAGCTTGCGCTTGGCGTCGGCGGGCGCGAGCGTGGTCACCTGCGAGCAGGCCTCGGTCAGGCCGTAGGTCTGCACCACGGTGGCGTCGCGGCCGAGCGCCTCCTCGAGCGGGTCCTCGGGCACCGGCCCGCCGCCGACCAGGATCGCCCGCGGACCGGAGAGGTCGGCGCCTGCCTCCAGCAGGCGGGTCAGCATCGTCGTCACGAGGGAGACGACCGTGATCTCGTCGCGCTCGAGTGCCGCGGCGACCCGGTCGACGTCGAAGCCATCGTGGATCACCGCGGTGGTGCCGTAGATCACCGAGCGCATCACGATCCCCAGCCCCGAGATGTGGCTGAGCGGCAGGCAGCAGAGCCAGCGATCCTCCGGCTCGACCCCGATGTTGAAGGCCGAGCCGACGGCGTTCCAGAGGAAGTTTCCGTAGGTGAGTCCGACTGGACTGGGAGTGCCGGTGCTGCCGCTGGTCATCACATGGCAGGCGATCGCGTCCATGTCGTGCTCGCCGAGCAGCGGCAGGTCGGCCTCAGTCTGGGTCAGCTCGCCGGCGTCGTCGAGATCCACCGCCGGCTCCTCGGCGGCGATCACGCCCGCTCGCTCCTCGGCGGAGAGCCGCGGGCTCAGCGGCAGCAGCACCGCGCCGACCTTCATCAGGGCGTGGACCATCACCACCTGCTCGCGGCGCGGGTGCATCGTCATCGCGACGGTGGAGCCGCGGCGCACGCCGTGGGCGATCAGGCGCCGCGCCACCCAGGTCGCCTCGGCCTCCAGCTCGGCGTAGGTGACCTCGGCGCCGTCCGCGACCAGACCCGTGCGCTCCGGACAGCTCTGCGATCTCTGGGCCAGCCAGTCGTCGAGTTTCATCGTGGATATCGTGCCCATCATGCCCAAACGTCACAAAGAAGCCCCGCCCGAGGAGACCCTTTACGCGCCGATCGAGTGGCAGAGCGTCGCCGAGTACGACGACATCCGCTACGAGAAGGCGGACGGGATCGCCAAGATCACGATCGACCGGCCCGAGGTCCTCAACGCCTTTCGGCCCCAGACGCTGATCGAGGTTTCCGCTGCGTTCGAGCTGGCCCGCGAGGATGCTGAGGTTGGCGTGGTGATCCTCACCGGCGAGGGACAGCGGGCGTTCTGCTCGGGCGGCGACCAGCAAGTTCGCGGCGACACCGGATACATCGCCGAGGGCGCCTCCGTCGGTCGCTTCCACGTCACCGACCTGCAGGTGCAGATGCGGCGGCTGCCGAAGCCAGTGGTGGCGATGGTGGCCGGCTACGCGATCGGTGGCGGCCACATCCTCCACATCTGCTGCGACCTCACCGTCGCCGCCGACAACGCCGTCTTCGGCCAAACCGGGCCGCGGGTCGGCTCATGGGACGGTGGCTTCGGGGCCTCCCTCCTGCGCGACCTCGTCGGCACCAAGAAGGCAAAGGAGATCTGGCTTCTCTGCCGCCAGTACGACGCCGAGGAGGCAGTTGAGATGGGCCTGGTCAACACCGTCGTCCCACTCGACCGCCTCGAGGCGGAGACGGTGGCCTGGTGCCGCGACATGCTGGCGCTCTCGCCCTTCGCCCTGCGCTTGGTCAAGGCCAGCTTCAACGCGCATGAGGACGGCTATGCCGGCATCCAGCAGCTGGCCCACGACACCAACCTGCTCTTCTACGGCAACGAGGAGGCGCGCGAGGGCCGCGAGGCCTTCAAGGAGAAGCGGCAGCCGGACTTCTCGAAGTACCCTCGACGTCCATGAGCGCCATCACGATAAGGAGCCGACGATGAGGATCTGGGTGATGGCGGCTCGGCCGCGAACGTTGCCTGCGGCGATCGCGCCGGTGCTCGTCGGGACGGCCGCCGCGGTCGAATGGGCAGGGAAGTTGCCGCGGGTGGGCGCCTTTATCGCTGCCCTCATCGGCTCGATCTTCATTCAGATCGGAACCAACCTCGCCAACGACTACTCGGACGCCAAGCGCGGCGCCGATACGACTGACCGCTTGGGGCCGGTGCGGGTGACCTCGGCCGGACTTGTCACGCCGCAGCGGGTTCTGAACGCGACCTGGATCGCCTTTGCGGTCGCGATTGCCTGCGGGATCTACCTGGCCACCGTGGCCGGGATCGTGATCATCCTGATCGGCGCCGTCTCGATCGCCGCCGGGGTCCTCTACACCGGCGGCCCGCGGCCCTACGGCTACGCCGGCCTCGGCGAGGTCTTCGTCTTTCTCTTCTTCGGCCTGGTCGCCGTCAACGGCTCCTACTACGTGCAGCTGGAGGAACTCGACGCGCTGCCACTCGGCCTCTCGATCGCGGTTGGTTTCCTCTCTACCGCGATCCTGGTCGTCAACAACGTGCGCGACCTGGAGACCGACCGGCGGGCCGGCAAGATGACCCTGGCGGTGCGGATGGGGCGCCACAACGCCGTCGTGCTGTACCGCTCGCTGGTGCTGGGCGCTTTTGTAGTCCTCCCGATCGCCCTCGTCGCCGGGGGCGGCAGCCTCTTGCCGCTGATCGGCCTGCTGGCGCTGCCGATGGCGATCGGACCGATGCGGGCGATGACCAACCGCACCGACGGTCCGGCGCTGAACGGCGCCCTCGCCGGCACCGGCGCCCTGCTCGGCGTTTTCAGCCTGCTCGTCTCCGCGGGCCTGCTGCTCGGCAGCTAGACCGAACTGCATCAAATTCTCAAGCTGGCAAGTAGAGAATTTGATGCAGTTCGCGTAGACCTCCAGGTATGAAGATCGCCGAAGTCGAGGTCATTCCATACGCGCTGCCGTTTCGCGAGCCATATGTGACGGCGCGGGGGCGACTCGACCGGCGGGAGATGGTGCTGCTGCGACTGCGTTCGGACGATGGACTGGTCGGGCTGGGCGAAGCGGTACCGCTTTCGCTTCGGGGCGGAGCGGTACTGGCACATGTGGTCGATGAGCTGGAGGGGCTGAGCGAGCGCGACTCGCTCGACGAGGCGACACTTCGAGGCGATGCGCTGAACCTCTCCGCCCCCGCGCGTTGCGCGGCCTTGATCGCACTGCTCGACCTGCGGGGTCGGGCGGCGGCGGCGGCGGAAGGCTCGACGACGCCCGGCAAGGGCGAGGCGGTCGAGTGCAACGCAACGCTGGTCTCCGGAGAGCCGGCGACCGTCGCCGCCGAGGCAACGCGCTGGGCCGATGACGGCTTCGACACCTTCAAGCTGAAGCTCGGCAGCGGCGATGACTTCGGCCAGGTCCTCGCGGTACGCGAAGCGGTCGGGCCACGGGCCCGGATCCGCGTTGATGCCAACGCCGCCTGGGACATCGAGACGGCGAAGCGAACGCTCCGAGCCCTCGAGCCGCTCGAGGTGGAGCTCGCCGAGCAGCCCGTGGCGACCCTGGAGGAAGCGGCAGAGGTCGCGGCCTCGACCTCGATCCCAATCGCCGGCGACGAGAGCGTCGAGAGCCGCGCCGATGCGGAGCGAGCGCTGGCGATGCGCGCCTGCGCCCTGACCGGGATCAAGCTCTCGAAGGTCGGCGGGCCGGAGGCGGCGATTGAAATCGCCGAGGTGCTGCCGGCCTATGTCTCCAGCGCCCTCGACGGGCCGATCGGGATCGCAGCGGCGGCACAGGTGGCGCAAACGCTCGACGCCGCAACCGGCGACCGAAGCCCGGGGCTCGCCCATGGCCTCGCCACTCAGCGCCTCTTCGCTTCAACGATCGCCGCAACCGAGTGCGAGTTGCGTGACGGCCTGCTCCACCCGCCCGATGGCCCCGGCCTGGGCGTCGAGATCGATGAGGCGGCACTCGCTGCCCACCGGATCTGAAGTGGCCTGGCGACTTTCCCGTGAAATAGACGGGTAAGTCGCCAATAGTCTCCCCGGAGATGGATCCGACCAACGGAAACACAGCGCTTGCCTCGGCATTCGTCGAGGAGCTCGCCCGGGGAGGGGTGCGGCTGGCGGTGATCTCGCCCGGCTCGCGCTCGACCCCGCTCGCGGTCGCCCTCTGGCGCCAGGCGGAGATCGAGGTGAGCGTGATCGTCGACGAGCGCTCGGCGGCTTTCTTCGCCCTCGGCGCCGCACAAGCAACCGGCGCACCGGTGGCAATGCTCTGCACCTCGGGGACCGCCGCGGCCAATTACCACCCGGCGATCTGCGAGGCCGACGAATCGGCGCTGCCGCTGATCGCGCTGACCGCAGACCGCCCACCGGAGCTGCGGGGGATCGGGGCAGGGCAAACGATCGACCAGATCAAGCTCTACGGATCCTCGGTGCGCTGGTTCTGCGAAGTCGGCACCCACATCGCTGACGACGACGGCCTGCTCCACTACCGCTCCGTCGCCTGCCGGGCGCTCGCCGCCGCGCGTGGCGAGCCGCGCCCCGGTCCGGTCCACCTCAACCTGCCTTGGCGCGAGCCGCTCTCGCCTATTCCGGTCGATGGCGCGGTCACCGCGACCAATCCGCTGGCCCGAGAGGGGAGAGATGTTCGCCCGCTGACCGCGGTGACCCCGATCGACCTGGAGCCCTCGGCTTTCCTGCTCGACGAGGTCGCGGGTCACATCGCCGGCGCCAGCTCCGGCGTGATCGTCGCCGGCCGCCAGCTCGATCCTGAGCTGCGCAAGCCGCTGGCCGAGCTCGCCAAGGCGTCCGGCTTCCCGATCCTCGCCGAGCCAACCTCGCAGCTGCGCTGCGGCCCCCACGATCGCTCCCACGTCGTCTCTACCTATGACCATCTACTGCGCGATGAGTCCTTCCGCGAGTCGGCCAAGCCTGACCTCGTGCTGCGCTTCGGCGCGATGCCGACGAGCAAGCCACTGCGCACTTGGCTGGCCGAATCCGGCGCCGATCAAATCGTCGTCGATCCGCGCGGCGGCTGGAACGAGCCGACTGGTCGTGCGGCCGCGATCTTGCGCGCCGATCCGACCGAGCTTGCCTCGGGGTGGGCAGCGCGGCTGGGCGACGATCCCCGACCGGCGCCGACTCGTTGGCTGGAGGCCGAGGCGGCCGCGCGCGAAGCACTGACCAGCGAGCTGGAAGACCTCGACGAGATGACCGAGCCCGGCCTCCACCTAGCCCTTGGGAAAGTCCACGCCGACGGCGACCTCGTCTACACCGCCTCGAGCATGCCAATCCGCGACCAAGAGGCGTTCCTGCCACCGAGCGAGACCGACGCCCTCTTTCTCTGCAACCGCGGCACAAACGGCATCGACGGCCTGGTCTCGTCAGGCATCGGCGCCGCCCAAGCCAGCGCCCGGCCGACCACGATCATCACCGGCGACCTCGGCCTCCTCCACGACATCGGCGGCCTAGCCGCCCTCCGCGACGTCTCCACCCCAGTCCGCATCGTCGTGATCAACAACAACGGAGGCGGCATCTTCGGCTTCCTGCCCCAAGCGAAAGCACTAAACGGCGACGAGTTCGAGGAACTCCTCGGCACCCCCCGCGGCGTGGACACCGCAAAGGCAGCAGCACTCTTCGACCTCCCCTACCAACGCCTGGAGTCCCTTGTAGAGCTCCCAGATGCCCTCAGCGCCGGAACCAGCTTGATCGAGGCAGCGGTAGACCGCGCCACCAACGTCGCGCACCACAGACACCTCACAGATCGCGTGCTCGAAGCGATAGCCCCGCTCCGGTAAAGGGACGGAGGAGGCCCTCTCCGGAGCCTCCATGCTGTTGCTCCGGAGAGGGCCTCCTCCGTCCCTACTCCGCCAGCAACGGAAGCAGAGCCCCCAGCTTGATCTCGGTCTCAGCCAGCTCAGCCGCCGGGTCGGACCCGGCCACCACGCCGACTCCCGCGTAGAGGTGGGCCTCGCGGTCACGCAGCAGGGCGCTGCGCAGGGCCACGCAGAACTCGCCGTCTTCGGTGGCGTCCATCCAGCCGACCGGGCCGGCGTACCAGCCGCGGTCCATCTGCTCGAGCTCGGCGATCGCGCTGGCGGCCGCTGACCTCGGCTCGCCTCCGACCGCGGGTGTCGGGTGCAGGATGCCGGCCAGCTCAACCGCCGAGCGGGGCTCGGCCAACTGGGCGACCACCGGGGTGGCTAGGTGCTGGATGTTGGCGACCTTGACGATCTCCGGTTCCGGCGCGGCCTCGACCCAGACCGCGTGCGGGCGCAGGGTGCGGCCGATCCTCTCGGCGACGATCCTGTGCTCGCGGCGGTCCTTGTCGCTGCGCAGCAGCTGCTCGCCGAGGTGATCGTCGACGGCCGGATCGGAGCTGCGGCGGGTCGAGCCAGCGAGCGCGACCGTGGAGAGGCTGGCGCCCGAGCGGCGCAACAGCAGCTCCGGGCTGGCGCCGATGAATGCCGCCTCGGGGGTGCCGCAACAAAAACAGAAACAGGAGGAGAACTGCTCGCGCATCGCGCCGAAAAGAGCGGCCGGATCGTGGGCGGCGCCGGCGCTGACCAGCACCTCGCGCGCCAACACCACCTTCGACATCTCGCCGCGGCCGATCCGCTCGGTCGCCGCCGCGATCATGCGCTCGAAGTCTCCGGGCGGGCGGGCGCTGCTGATCTCAACCCGAGAGGTCGGGTGCGGGTCGAGCAGCGGCAGCGGATCGCCGCGCAGGCCGACAAGCCGGGACTCGAGCGCGGCCGTCTTTTGCGCGGCATCGTCACCGGGCCGGATCACGGCGTTGAGAGTGAGAAAAGTGTCCTCGCCGCTGCGGCAGACCGAAAGCTCCGGCAGGACCATCGACGCCGGCGCCAGCGAGGACCAGGGCGAGGTGCCGCCGCCCTCGGCGTCGAAGGCGAAACCGCCCACCCAGACGGCGCCGCTCCCGGCGGGTAGCCCGGGCGGCCCCTCGACGATCGCTTCGCCCCCGCCCAGACACTCGCGGGCGATGTCCTTGAACCGGCTCGACCCACGCGAGCTCGCCTCGTGGGCGACGCCAAGCGCCGCCAGAGCGAACTCGCGGTCGGGCTGCTCCCAGCAGAACCAGCGGTCCGATGCCAGCCGCGAGGCAAAGACCGCGGCGCAGGGATCGACCCCCTCTACCGGCACCGTGACGCTGACAACCGCTCGTCGCTTGCGCGCAACCGCGCGCCCGACGCCCTCGCTCAGGCCGGCGAGGAGGTTCTCAGTCGGCACCACGGGCGATCGCGATCTCTCCCGTACGGACCATCTCTATGAGGCCGTGGGGGCGGATCATCCGCTCGAGGGCCTCGATCTTGTCGGCGGAGCCGGTGACCTCGATCGTCAGCGAGCGGCGCGAAACGTCGACGATCTTGGCGCGGAAGATCTCGGCGAACTGGATGATCTCGGCCCGGTTCTCGACCGCCGAGGAGACTTTGAACATCGCCATCTCCCTGGCGACGGTCTCCTCGGGCTCCATGTCGCGGATCTTCAGCACGTTGACCAGCTTGTGCAACTGCTTGGTCACCTGGTCGATCGGGTGGACCGCGCCGTCGAGGGTGAGGGTGATGCGAGAAACGCTGGGGTCGTCGGTCGGCCCTACCGCGAGCGTGTCGATGTTGAAGCCGCGGCGCGAGAAGAGGCCGGCGACGCGCGCCAGCACGCCCGGCTTGTTCTCGACCAGGATCGAGAGGATGTGTTTGCGCCCACTGAGCTGGCCAGGGACGCGCAGCTCCTCGAGTTTGACCAGCTGTGGAGTCCCCGCCTCCATCAGCCCACCATGTCCCGGGCGGCGGCACCCGCCGGAATCATCGGGAAGCAGTTCTCTTCGGGCGAGACGCGCACGTCGACCAGCACCGGGCCGTCGGTTTCCAGCGCCGTCGCCATCGTCTGCTCGAGCTCGCCGGAGTCCTCACAGCGCAGCCCGGTCGCGCCGAAGGCCTCGGCCAGCTTCACCCAGTCGGGGCTGGGGCCCATCTCGACCGAGCTGTAGCGGCGATCCCAGAAGAGCTCCTGCCACTGGCGGACCATGCCCATGTAGCCGTTGTTCATCAGGAAGACCTTGACCGGGATCTCCTGCGAGACGCAGGTCGCCAGCTCCTGGCAGTTCATGATCAGGCTGCCGTCGCCGGCGAGGCAGACAACCGTGTCGTCGGGGCAGGCGACCTTGGCGCCGACCGCGGCGGGCAGGCCGAAGCCCATCGTGCCGAGCCCGCCCGAGTTGATCCAGCGGCGCGGCTTGTCGAAGCCGTAGTACTGCGCCGCCCACATCTGGTGCTGACCGACGTCGGAGGTGACGATCGCGTCGCCGCCGGTCGCCCGGTGCATCGCCTCGACCATGAACTGGGGCTTGATCTCGCCGTCCTTGCCCTCGTCGTAGTGCAGCGGGTATTTGTCCTGCCAGGCCTTGATCTGCTGCCACCACTGATCGAGCCGGCTGGGGTCGGTCTGCAGCGCCCGGAACTCCCGGGTCAGCTCGGGCAGGACCAGCTTCGCGTCGCCGACGATCGGGATGTGAGCGGGGACGTTCTTGGAGATCTCCGCCGGATCCACGTCGATGTGGATGAACTTGGCGCGCGGGGCGAACTCAGAGAGTTTGCCGGTGATGCGGTCGTCGAAGCGGGCGCCGATCGCGACGATCAGGTCGGCCTCGTCCATCGCGTAGTTGGCGGCGCGGGTGCCGTGCATGCCGAGCATCCCCAGCCACTGCTCGCCCGAGGCCGGATAGGAGCCGAGGCCCATCAGGGTGGAGGTGATCGGGAAACGGTCGGCGGCGGCGAGCTCGCGCAGCTCCTCGGAGGCATTGGCGTTGACCACGCCGCCGCCGGTGTAGAGGATCGGCCGGCGGGCGTTGGCAATCGCCTTGGCGGCAATCCGGATCTGCTTGATGTTGCCGCCGTGGGGTGGTTTGTAGCCGGCCAGCTCGACCGGCTCGGTGCGCGGCGCGTAGTCGATGTCGGCGCGCGAGAGATCCTGGGGAACGTCGAGCAGCACCGGCCCCGGGCGCCCGGTCGAGGCGACGTGGAAGGCCTCGTGGACGTACTCCGGGATCTGGCGTGGGTCAGTGGCCTGGAAGGAGTGCTTGACGAAGGGCAGCGTCGCGCCGAGGATGTCGGCCTCCTGGAAGCCGTCGGTGCCGATCAGCTCGGTCCGCACCTGGCCGGTGATGAAGACGGTCGGCACCGAGTCCAGCATCGCGTCGGCGATCGCGGTGACGAGGTTGGTTGCGCCCGGGCCCGAAGTTGCAAAAGCGACCCCGACTCGACCGGAAGCCTTGGCGTAGCCCTCGGCCGCATGCCCCCCACCCTGCTCATGCCGAACCTGAATGTGCCGAAAGTCAGCATCGACAAGCGCGTCATAGGTAGGCAGATTCGCCCCGCCAGGAATCCCAAAGACGTGCTCCACGCCCTCGGCCTTCAAGCTCTGCATAAGCGCATCCGCCGCTCTCATCGTGAGGCGATGCTACCAGCGGCACTATGCCTGCCGACCGGGGGTTTTAGGGCCCGCCAGATCCGTTGCTCGCGGGGGGTGGCGCCGATCTGGGGGACCACCCCCGAGGAGGCAGCGAAGCTGCCCCCGCAGCGGGGTGGTGGTGCCAGATCGGTGACAGGACCCGCCGCGCCTAAAGCTTGACGGGCGCCCCAGGCGCCCAGCGCGTCTTCGGATCGATCGAACCCTCGATCACGCGCCCCTTGAACCGCTCGATCGTGTGGATCATCGACTCGACCAGCTCCTCGCCGAGCAGGGTCGGCTCGAGGCCGAGGTCGAGCAGCTTGGTGTGGACCGCGTTGTAGTAGTGCTGCTCCTTCTCGACCCGCGGGTTGTCGCAATGCTGGATCTCGACCGAGTAGCCGAGGTGCTCGCCGGCCTGCTTGACCAGATGAGCCAGATCGATCACCGAGAACTGCTCGGTGAACTGGTTGAAGACGCGGAACTCGCCGGCCTCGGCGGGGTTCAGGGCCGCCAGTTCGACGCAGGCGAGCGTGTCGCGGATGTTGAGGAAGCCGCGCGTCTGCGTGCCGGCGCCGTAGACGGTGAGCGGGTGGCCGATCACGGCCTGCAGGCAGAAGCGGTTGAGCACGGTGCCGAAGATCTCGTCGTAGTCGAAGCGGGTGATCAGGCGCTCGTCGCGGGCGCTCTCCTCGGTCTCGATCCCGTAGACGACGCCCTGGTTGAGGTCGGTGGCGCGCAGCCCCCAGGTGCGACAGGCGAAGTGGATGTTGGTCGAGTCGTGGACCTTCGAGCAGTGGTACAGCGAAGCCGGCAGCTTCGGAAACGGCAGGGTGTCCTTGCGCCCCTTGTGCTCGATCTCGATGTAGCCCTCCTCGATGTCGATCTCGGGCTGCCCGTACTCCCCCATCGTGCCGAGCTTGACCAGGTGGCAGTCGGGCACGTGGTCGCGGATCGAGAAGAGCAGGTTGAGGTTGCCGATCACGTTGGCGTACTGGGTCTCGACCGCCTTCTCGCGCGAGGCCATCGAGTAGGGGGCGGACGCCTGCTGGCCATAGTGGATGACCACCTCGGGCCGGGTCTCGGCGACGACGCCGTCGAGGAAGTCGCCGTCCTGCACCGGGCCGACGAAGCTGCGGATCTCCTCAGCACCCGAA
>Ga0157374_10001904_pt1 | contig 17485 bp, 34 predicted proteins | sample M25metaG_FD_115308 | JGI IMG/M metagenome (GOLD analysis project Ga0157374, IMG submission 115308) | Miscanthus rhizosphere microbial communities from Kellogg Biological Station, Michigan, USA - M2-5 metaG | ecosystem: Host-associated > Plants > Roots > Rhizosphere > Soil | place: USA: Michigan...
CCTCCTCCTTATTTTTTTAGCATTCCTTACTAATTTTTTTATCATCTTCGTTTGTGCTATAGTGTTAGCGTTAGTGTATGTGGCGCCAACGAAAACACCCCCATAGAAATGGAGGTGTTGCGTTTTTCTTTGCTTTTTAATCGAGATGATCACCGTAGAAACGGCGGTCGTGATTGAATCATAAATAAACCTTATCCTTATTACTGTGAACCTTCTTTACTCGCCCGTCTTATCTTCGTCCATACTGGCGAGTGTATCATTGGCCAGTTCCAGAGCTTTTTCCCGTTGCGCGGGATCAAGAGGGTAGAGCGTAGTGAATATTTTGGTGCCCGCTTTGTTGGCCTCGCTTTCCCAGGCTAATTTTTTCTTAATGCTTTCGGGAATGGGAGCGGCTGCTTTACGGGTGCGCGTTTTGCCTTCATCCTTTTTGCCGCCGGCTGCGGATGTTTTTGTTGACGTTGCCATTTTTAAGTTTTTGATTAAATAATAATGCAATATAATAATAATAATTCTAAACATCAAAAATAATATGCCTATTTAACAAAAACTAACTTTTCGTCATCTGAAAATAAATTGCCAGACCTAACCAGCCTTATAAATTGCAGGCTGTTCCTGCCTAGTTGCATGATATGATGAGAGCTGATCCCGAATATGTCATCGTTGATCTTGTAACAGCCCTTGCAGACAAATACAGTATCTGTCATGCTGTGTACTTTGTAGTTGCCTGACATGCCGGATATGGAGAATATGTCTCCTTTTTTGAGGTCTCTTACTCTTTTATTTTCCATGTCTGATGATAGTGTGAATGTGCAATTTCCACAACCCTAACGGATACGTCATCCTTGCCAAATACATCGATCTTTGTTTGTATGGCGATATCCTTGTCATCAAAAACCTGAGCGTCTTCAAAATACGGAGACCACGCCATAGCAATGAGTGGCATAACAGCTTTGCCAGAAAGAGACAATCCGCCTGTACCAGGAACGGGAGTCAGGCCACAATACCAGTGCCATGCGTATTTAACATCCTTTACCGGCATGTCCCCTTCGATAGTGACTTTGGAAATGTCTTCACCTTCACCAATTTCAACGGGCAAGTAGCTTTCAATAACAAACGTGTGCGGTTTTATTATATTCATTTTTTCCTGTGTTTACGAAACTGAATAGTTGTTATTATGTCCTCTATAATTTCGTATACACAAAATATAATAGCGGGCATAATAACAACCAGAAAAAATACTATAGCTATATATAGCATATGATTAAATTTAAAAAAAAAATCCCGGCCTGTCTTACACCAGTCACCGGGACGCTGCTAAACCGGACTTAACCAAAAGAAAGCTGATCGCATTCTATGTAGCGAACTTCATATACATGGCCATTGACGGCAACGGTTCCGTAGGCTGTCATTTTAGGAATGTCAAATATATCAGACATTCTATCTAAAAATTCCTGCGCACAAAACTCAACTACTTTTAGTATTTCCTCTTCAGAAAGGCCCTCTCTATAAATGGCCAACACAAGTACGGTAGACTGAAGATCAGAAAATTTACATTGGCAAGTGGTAACGCCGTTGACGATTGTCATTCCTTTCATAAATAATCTATTTGTTGTTATTAGATTTACATTCAGCCATAAGGACCCTTACGTTTCCAAAGTTACTCATATGCTCCCCTACGCATACAATTTCATCGAAATTTGTAAAAACGCTGGCTAATTCTGATTCCTGAGTCAAATGCGGAAATTCAACGTCTTTGCAATAATACCAATTTCTTAGGGAGCCAACGGAGAAAGCGGATACTATAGCAGGTGATATATGCTTTCCCATATTAAAACGTCTTAAAAACATTAGGAATAAAAGATACTACAAGAGCGGCAACACTAGCGATAACCGCCATAATAATTACAAATTGGATCAGGGTTTGGAAGATTTCTTTTTTCATAAAAATTGATTTTGATAATATAAATATACAGCCAAAATCCATTCCCTACAATAGTAAATTAACTAGACTTTTTCTTCGTAGTTTTACTACCAGATAAGTGTTTACGCTTATGCGCCCAATGATTGCTAACTACTTTAGACCTAAATGCAAACCCCAATTCCTTTACCTTGAGCATGTACGTATGTTCGTCTTTCTTACGATCAATCCCTAGACCGGCAATGCGTAATACATGCTCATTGTAACACTCCGTACAGAAATGTACGTCTGTTTTGTTTTGATGACAAATAGGATATGACTGCTGGCGGTCGAACATATCCTCTATGGGATTTATTCCGACAATTCCTTTTTCATCTACCAAGTGATGTTTGTAGTCGCAATAAAATGCACTCGCTTTCATTTGAAAACATTTTTCATTTCTTCTCTTATCTTATTGCCGCACTCTTTTCTTTTTTGCAACGGACATCTAAAGCAGTGCATGTAAAACAAATCAACGTCTCTCAATTGATCCTTGGTTTCAGGACAGTGAAGGTCAGTGCCAACGGGCCGCTTTTTCTTTTGATAATGTTTCCTCTCCATACGTTCGTCAATTATAGGGTCAAGGAATAATATAATAGCACAAGCAAACATTGCCCAAATTAAACAGGTGCAAAAGAATTCTAGAGGGGTCATGACTGTTGTTTAAGAAAGGGTTTGAGCTTGTTTGAAAACCAATTTAACACAGACGCGGTCGTCGTATTTCCACTTTATTTTCCATACAGCAACGGTGTATTCGTTTGCGCCATGAATAGATTCGTTAGGCTCAAACCAAAAATTAATCATATCAAAGCACCTATCCTGTGTTATAAAATTAGGATGGTCAAAATTGTTGTCAAAATATGACACAGATGTTATGTGCGCATACGGGTATATCGTTTTCATATCATTTTCATTATTATAGGTTGCTTCGTATCCGGTTTCTTCAATTCCATAAACGCCGGATACAAACGAGAATACTTTCTTTGTACGGTAGCTTCCTCGTCATTGGTACGGAACAATACAGCCAGATCAGCTATCTCCATTATCTCCGGCGGAACCCTGTTAATGGAGTGGAACAAAAACAAGTAGTGATTGCCAGTGTGGATACGCCCAATGATTAACTGTGATGTTTCTTTACGTAGCTTACCACGAAAAAACATAGTGGCTTCCTCAAAGATGACAACTGTATCTTTTTTAGACAACGCCAATTGCATGAATACATTCAGATCAGTGCCAATAAATCTACAACGGGGTTCCTTGGTATTATGTGACAATCCAATAGGCCGTTGTCCTGGATATTTGGTACGAAGACCGTATTCATTATTAACATCAAAAACCAAACACCGCCGACCCTCAATCATTTTCTGTGCATAGGGAGACTTGCCTTGTCCCGGCGCTCCCATAATAATTTGCATGCTCATATCCTATCGAAATTCCAAGTTGACCAAAAACTTCCTGGTAAGGATGAAAACATTGACCCTAACAGACGAATGATTAAAACATATCCGCCATTCATCCATATGCAGTCAGATACATACCACAGCTCGTTATCAAATAAGAGAACTTGACCCGATCTTATATCTTCCGGATTGATCCGCATATCAATAACGAAGTAGCGGGAACTTGCATCGCCACGTATGTGTGTAGCGATGCAAGTTTTGTGCAGTGGGTATTTTTTCATGAGTGGATACATTAAATAACCCCTCCATTCTTTACCCAATTCTTTTCCAGCCACTCCTTCGCGTCATCGTATCCGCGTTTTCTCTTCCTCAACACCTTCATGATGTCGTCCTTGTCGTACGGGCGCAATTCGCCAACAGCTTCCACTACGGATTTCATGGCCGGCTTTCCGTCGGACGTTTGCTCTTTCTTCTCTTCCTTACGTACGGCAGATTTCTTTTCTTCATTCTTTTTCTCTATCGCAGCCTTGCCGCCGTGCTCAATTACTTTGCTTCCGTACATAATGCCAGCCGTCACGGCCAATGCTACCCACGGTGAGTTAAAGTTGATCATGAGTGCGTCCAGGCAGTTCTGCACCAGCGGGGCCAGCGTATCCTTTTCTTTCGCTGTCAGCTTCATGCCGGATTTTTCTATCTGCACTTTGAAGCGGGCAAACAGAACCACCATAAGCGACGGTATGAGACTATCCACCAGCTCAACCACCAGCTTCGCATCTACCATTGAACCGGCTGCGACACTGTTACCAGACTTCGCCTTGTCGCCTATGGAGTCAAGCGATAAAGTGTTTAGTTTAGCGCCGTCCGCCCCTTTAACCGCCTCTTCTACGCTGATCTGACCGGGAATGCCGCTTATCGGTTTCGGTTCGCCGTTAGTCGGTGACGTGGTTCCCGAACCTGTCGGGTCTATATGAGTCTGTGTCGAGTTTATCGGTGTTTTCAATTGGATACTCTCCATTGTCGTGCAGTTTTTTTGCTTTTAAATAGCGGGTGATGTAATCGATGACTTCCGGATCATGTAAGGCAATGAGCATTTCGCTGCTAACGTTTTCGAAATACTCTTTTTCTTCCGACGCGGCAATCATGCTTGCCCGCATAGCGTCTTCTAATTCACCCAACTTGTTTAGCTTTTCGAATTGGGCTTTAGAAACACCTACCGTGTCGTTGTCGTCCGGAAAAACAATGACAGGTGTTTTAGAAAAGTCAATGTCAAAACCAGGAAGCGGACCGCCTTCGTTTGACGGATTGTTACGCAGTATAATTACTGCGTAACCGTTATCCGTCATGAGTTTTCGTAACTGACCAAAGGCAAGTTCTTTTACTTTGTCGTTGTTGAATAGGCTGCTAAGGATACTCATGTTACTTGGTTTTTTCCTTAACAATCCAAGGTCCCAATTTTGCGAGAGCCGTGTCTTCCTTTTCTTCAGGCACGGCCAAATGCGCCACAATCTTTTCATCGAATATCCCGTCAGACTCGGAATAGGACAGGAGCGTAATAAACCCATGCGTACCGATCAAGTCAGCTACCTGTCCGGCCTCAGACATTTTGAATTTCAATTTTACTTTTTTCATATACTATATTTGTTTTAAACCTTTTTCAATTTCCACAATTGACGATTGTCAATAGAGGTAAGTTCTGAATTTTTGAAAGCAATGATATGAGAGCGTAATAAATCCCACAATGTAATAAATAGGTCAGATTGCATCCCGTCCAATTCGAAATTGTGATATACGCATGCGGAACCAGTAGACAGCACACCTATTGTTATCCATATATTATAAGCATGACTCTCTATGGATATAGACAATATTTGATCCCTGCATGTTTCCTTAATTAGCTCAAACAATCTACTTAGATCGTTTTCCTTTCCTTTTTCTTTTTCGTTCGTCATCATTCTCTTTTTTTATCTGCTTATATTTTTTACCAATTCCGTCTTCGCTTTTCTTCCTATTAGACGACAAGACCGCGTCAATCATGATCCGTTTAAATTCAGACATTGGAGACGGCAAATTAAATACCTTACGTTTGCCATCCTTCTTAAATGTTACCAGTGTATTGTCTTCACGTACTTTAACTTCAAATTCTGTTAACACATCGAAGCTACAACGGAAGTTGTATTTTTCCAAGTGACGCACACACCAGTCTTTCACTTCGTCATTAGGCAAGAAGTATATCCCGTCTACCCATGTGTACAGGTAGTCATTGCCACAAACCTTTTTGAGATCGGACATGATATCATAGGTCCTTTTAACTGCGTGGAAGAAAAACCCGGACTTCTCAGAAACAATCTCTTCCTCGCTAATCGGAGAGCCAGATTTGAATTGGAAAACTTTTTTCCTCGATGCCAGCATACCGACGCTTGCAAGCCTTTCCTGTTTGGTCGAGGACATGATATACTCAAAAGTTTTTTTATCGATGAATTTATCATTATATAATATTGTTGCATATGCGCTTTTTAAGTCAATGTTATAAACGGTGTCAATATAGATATCCGATTTGAAATCATGATGAAAATAAATCAAGCTATTCTTATCGATGTCTGGAACCGGTTTATCCTTGATCTGACTTTTTAACTTAGCAAAGCAAGCAAATGTACGATTGCTTTGCATCGTCTGTACAAATTTCTCCTTTATATCTCCGTGTTCCACCTGTGTAGTGTAATTGGAAGACGTAAGGATGAAATCCATATGCGATTCTTGCAAGTACGTAATATATGATCGAGCGTTACCCATGCGCATAAGTATTGGGGGCATTACAAGAAATCATTTTGTAGTGTCGTTATCGTTCCTTATATAAGATATATTTGGGTATTCGTCGTCCACAAATTCTAATAACTCTTCACCCATTAATTCAGCATACTGAGACGGACGCGGACAATTGAAATGTATGTTGCCGTTAAGGTCAAAAGCATATTCTATAAATATTACTTCGTACGTAAGTTCCGTTTCCAGTATGGCCTTCTTAATCGCATGCAGTAAAAAAATAGCGTATGGTCTGCTAATGACCTTGAATTTTATGGGACAGTATATTTTAGCAGACTTGTGCAATGAACGTATCAGTATAATAAGATCGTCAATCTCTTTCCTGTAAAAAATAAGGAAGTCTTTCAGCATCTTCTCAATAGCTGATTCGTTTTCCTGTACGAATTTCCTGATAGACTGATTCTTTACCTTAGCACCTTCAGAAATTAGTTCATATGCTTTAGACCCTGGCTTAATAATCTTACCAGCCACTTTAATTTCCGCTTGGCTCTCTTTCCGCGCCTTTTCCTTAGGTGCTTCTTTTTTTGGTGCTTTCTTTTTTTCTTTTGCTTGCTTCTTTTTAGCGGCTCTTCCTTTGGCAGCTCCTTTAACTTGTCTGAGGTAAGTAAGCGCCTCACCATCGAAATCAGCAAGGCGAAGATGTTTATAGTCATCTTTAATTTTCTTTTTGAGGGACGGAGTTAGTTTACGGCGGATCATAGTATTTCAAATGTAAAATTTGATTGTGCCATTTCAGCAATGAAACGCAACGCATTTGATATGGATGCGCATCTTATTTTAATAGCCATAGATGTCTTTCTCCAAATACGTTGCTCTATTAATTCTATGCCATGTTTTGATAGCAAATTGTTAATAGCAAATGATACGTCATGTTCACTGTCGCCAAGATAGTATATGATTCCAAACTCTTGCATAATTGTAGATGTTAAACGAAACTAGAATCTGTTACAAAATAGTTCATGGTCAGACTGGTAGTTCTCTTCTTAGCTTCCGTAATATCCGATTCACTACCGGATATGGAAAACACTTCCACCTGCTTAAACACGCCAATGGATTTCACCTTACACTTTCCCCCAAGGTTGTAAATAAGCTCACGCAGGCCAGTAGGTTCTAATGAACTTATGAGAATGTAAAACTTTTTCATGATTAAATTATTTTATAAGGAATATTATTACGGTCACACTCTTTCTTAACCAAATTCCATTCCGTGTCCGACATGAACATTTGCCGTAGTTTGCCCTTAGAGGTAACAAGACTGTTTACAGCGCCTATAAGTGACGCGCATATTTTGGCTACCTCGCCAACGTCTTCTCGTTCAAAATCTATAAAGATAGGCATGGTTAAATCTTTTCAAACGGAATATCCGACTCAAGTAATTCTCTAATAAAAGAAAGGTTTACTGAAGATGTTTCATGCAAATGCATAACAGCCGACGATAAATCAGCCGTCTTCATAACATACACGCTTGTTAGCCGTCTTGCACAAATGCCGTCCAACTTGCGAACATTTTCAGCACCTTTGATAATAATTATCCATTTCATAAGCAAAATAAAAATGCCCGCGCCGCCATCTCACGACGCGGGCGGGTGATTAAAATGGAATGTCGTCGTCCATTTCAGGAGGCGCGCCTTCATTACCCTTTCCGGTCGCATTGCCGGTTGTTTCGGCAGTTCCTGCCGCTGCTTTAAAAGACTTGTGCCCGTCGGGATATAGTTTGCGTAATCTCTTATTTAGAGCATCGACAATCATTTTCTCAAAATAGTTTTCCCTTTCGGTGTAGTCTTTTACATCCTTACTGCCGACCTTAACAATTTTCGCTTCCGGGAATTTTTTCTTTTTGTCTTCATTCGAACTTTTGAAATACCACTTAATGTGGTTGCCTCCCTGGTTAATAAAAAGAGTGGCGAATTCTTTCTTTTTATCCTCGCTTTTACGCATGCCGGGAGAGATTTCAAAGGGCTTTGCAAGGTCTATGTTTGGTAACATAGACATAAACGCTACCATGTAGCCGCTGTTCATTGCTGCTTGCACATGATACAGAGGCAGCGTTTTAGTATCCAGGTCCACCATGTACAGCGTAATGCGTTTGTACGTTTCACCTTCGTACTCTCCCTCGTCCACACCAATATCTACCAGTGCACCCGTGAAATGCAGAAACTCATTTCCACCATTCACTAATTTGCCCTTACGGAAGTTGATAAATTTACCACCCCCACCGCGTTGCTCATTTGAAAATCCCATTGTTTTAAATTTTATTGTGATTGAATAAGAGACTACATAATGATATATGGTTGTGAGAACCACACAAAGATGTTGTCCGCTAACGGCTTTTTATTATCGTCCAAATACTTTTCTGAATATGCACCTCCGACAGCGTCCTTCTTTTCAATAACGTAACCGAATATGGAAATAGATGTTGCCTTGCGTGTATCCGGATTGCACTGAATGCCGGATATAACACATGCCACCGTGTCAACGGATTTACCGGACGGAATGTAACGGAAAAGAATTTTCTTATGCGTCGGCTGTAATTCGGAATGCATAGGAAAATACTTTTGCGCTATGGCGGTAATAATGCAAGCGCCAAGAATAATAGACATAATGACTGCTGTTTTCATGTTTGATTGTTTTATTATTTGTTTTAATTCTGACTCAGTCATGCCGTTTACTTTATCTGTATGAATTAAGATGTGCAATAAGTTCTTCGACGGAAGAAAATATGCCGTCAAATAGCTTGTACATTAACTCGGGTTCCTGCATGTCTTGCATAATTATAAACGTAGGTTTAGAAAGACCGCGCATGTATCCAGCTTCCGTGTGAGCAGACCTTCCGCATGGCAGTACTAGTACACATATGTCAGCGTTGATCATTGCTCTAAAATCCGATTGATACCCCGCAATGGCTAAAGGATGTTCTAAATTCTTTTTGTATTCCTGCAATGTCCATGCTTGCCAATCGGGGCTAATTTGTTCCCAACCAAATCCAGATTTATTCGGCGGATTTTTAAAATCATATACATCATATCCATTAGCGCGTAAACATTCAACGACATGTTGCTGGTATTGATTTCGCCAGGACGATGCCACGTAAATTTTCTTTTGCATTATATACTTGGTTTTAGGTTTAGACAGGAATAAGTCATGAAAGATTTGCATTGCTGCAATAATTCCGAAGATTATAAGTAATGCACCGATAGCGTCAATCATAACTCAATATGTTTTGTCCCGTTAGCAATAAACAACCTGACCACATCCTGTTCATACAGGAGACCGCTCTTTTTTTTCATAATCGATAGCTTCTTGAATTGATCCTGGTCAACCGTCATAGAGAAGGTGACGGTCTTTGGCGGCTCTATAGAAGATATAGGCCGTCCCCCAACGGGGATGCTTTTAACGGTGGATTTAGCCATTTTGGATACTTTTAAACACGCCCGTATATTTCAAACGGGATGAAAACCTTTAAGGATACAACGATACGGAAGTTTTGGGACACTTCCAAATCTTTCTGACCTTGCCTTCATAATTATCTGCACAAACTCAAAACAAAACGACATCGTTATGAAAGCATTTCTTATCACCGTTGTAGCTGTTGTTATAGGTGTAATCATCACGGACATGCTCCGTAAGGCTGTTCCTGCATTGTAGTACATAACTACCTTGTATACACGAAATCTACATTACTTACACTCAAATCACAAAAGTTATGAACGCTCCCAGGTCCTTACGGACTAGCAATTATGACCCTCGCCACTATGATCCCACAGCGGCAAGCGGTTACAACAACGCAGACGGCGACGCCGGTACGTCTGTGAGTCAGGCAAAACCCGGTATGAAGATGCAGGTAAATGTCACCATGAATAATGCGTCCGCCACTAAAAACCTCACGGTGGAATTATTCAACTGGATGACATCCGCTGTAAAGGTGCTTAATACCACGTACGTAAATGGCGCGTATAAGTACATACCGCTGCTGACGTATGAAGGTTTGGCCGCTAATGCAGCGGGCACGGGTGGAACGATTGGTTTCGACCAGTTAGGCAACCTGGAAATTCACGGTAACGACGCAACACCCGACGCTCTGTTGACGGTAGGTTGTGGCGAAACGCCGTATGTATCTTTCTTCGAAGCATCTGCCATTATCCCGTTTGTTATTGGGTTTATTCGGATGACTTGCAAAACAGATGCGCAAATAGACAATCAGATTACGTGGTTCCGTCGGACATTCTCCGGCGCGGTTACTACGAACAAAGTTTCTCCTCGCGCATATTTCAAGCCCAACCAATTCCAGAACCTCACTATTGACATTACAGCCAGCATGCCCGTAGGGATTGACTCCGGCCTGTATGTCCTGGTGAATGCTACGGAAAACTTGCGGCATTCTTACTTTATCAATTACTGGACTAACCAACAGATTTAGTCTATGTGATTACCTTTGAAAACCTGTAACGCGTCCACAACGGGCGCGTTACTTATTTCAAAAATAAAAATTATGATAACAGATAACGGTCAACTAGCATCGAAGTTCATGGAAAATTCACCCAACTTTAACGGGTCATTGAATAAAGGTCCTGAACAGATTTGCGCCAATACAAATGCGCGGCTGAAGTTTGAAAACACAATGAAAGGTGTTGCCATTCAACAACGCATTCCGTTGGACAAGATTGTTACGCAAACACTGACAAGTTTCCCCGATGCTCTCAACGCATACGTTATTGCACATGGCGAAATTCCTATAAAAAATAATCCTGTTCGACTCGCCTTGCAAGCCGTGTTACTTCGTGCGAAGGATGTTGCCAACGGAGCAAAAGCCATTGACACATCCGACGATGATGCGCTCATGAACATTGAGCAATCGGAACAAGGGGCACAATCAGATAACACTCCGGACAATGAGACGGTGTTGCCGATGGACTTGCAAGCTGCTATGAAGATAGCAATGGATTATATCAGTGATTGCCATATACAGGCCGGTGGGGATGGATCACTTATCAGTGCGTTGAATGACATGGAAACGCATGCGATTAACAAAGGATATTCCACCGGCATGGCTGAAGGCGCTAACAATGCAGACGGCGACTACACGGCGGCTGATTATGGAATGGACTTGGGCGGTGACTACATACCGTCATCCGCTACGCTGCCAGGGTTGGCCCCCATACCGGCAAGTGGCGGAACGGCTGTCAATCCCGTTAGCGGCATGCCAACAATTACCGCCAATCCTGCACCAACTACTAACACATCCGGTATTATCAATACCAGCACGAACGATTCCGGTGTGTTAGGAGCGATAGGCAGCATACTATCCGGCATTACGCAGGTTGCGGGACAAGTTACCAACGCGGCCAACGCCATTAATAATACGACGGGCGCGGTTCGTAATACGATCAACAATACTGGCTCAGGAATATTGTCTACCTATATTCAGCAGCACAAGACAAGCATTCTATTGTTAGTGCTGGGTGTGATTGCGTTAATAATTGCTATCGTATACCTTTCCAAGAAAAGCAAATGATAACAATCTACGAACCGTGTACATTGTATATAAAATTTTTGGAACAAATACCAAAAGTTTTCGTGCTGGGCAATCCTGACACGGGTGAAGTTTTTTTCTTCCGCCATTTGTATGGCAGTATACCACGTATTAAATTCAATGTTCCCATTCCTGGGAACTACGAAGCAAACGTACCCTTCGAGATAGTAAAAGAAACGGCCATAGAAATACCGCTGCTTGGACTGCCGGTGCTGCCAGCCGCTACGCGTAAGCGTTGGACCAGTGATATACAGGTGGAATTTAATCCAATGCTGTCTACCATTGCCAGGAACTTTACGGACATTGGATTGATAGAGGTAGGGCCGCGCTACGAGCAATTGATACAGCCTGTCAAGCGGTTTATTATCCTGCATGAAATGGGTCATTTCTTTTACGACAGTGAATTTGATTGCGATTTGTATGCGTTGGTAAACTTCATACGTGAAGGGTACAATGTAAGCACGGCATACTATTCCTTGGAACACTATCTAATGCGTAGTGCCCAGCAGATTGACAGGGTTAAAGCATTGTTTTCTAAAATAAATTCAATTCAACCGTTTAAAACAGGTTTATGAAATTAGAAAATTTCAATGAGAAACAAGGTAAAGCAGTGGTAACGATCGTAATTGTTGCTGTCGTTGTTGTGCTCATTGTTGTGTTTGGCAAGAACATAGGCGATTTTATACGAAAACTATTTGGTGGCGACGATCAACAAAGTTCAGCCGCTAGGGATCAAGTTCATTCGTTTGACAAAAATCCAAAATCAGCAGGTTCTCCATTTGCACTATCTACGTACAATAATCGTCCGTCGGGAACTAATGATCTGTCTGACGACGATGTGGACGATATTATAACGGATGTCTATAAAAGCGTTGGTATATTTTGGTGGTTGCCATTTTCTACGGACATTGACGCAGGGGAGGCATATCAAGCATTGGAAAAATGTAATAGCAAATCTCAGGTGTCACAATGCGCTAACGCATTTGCCGACGAATACAAGACAGATATGTACGATTATATGTCAAAGTATTTCAACAGTAACTCTAATGTTGAAATATTTGCTCAGATATTGACGTATTGCAATTCTTTACCCGCATATACTTAATTTTATGGGCGCACAAGTAACAGCCAACGGCTATACCATTAATGTCAACGACGCTACGGCTCAGTTGTTTAATAACCTGAACGATTATACAAACGGCCTAGCAAAAAACATATTGACGGTTCAGGCGGGCGGAAAATTAGATGCTAATTCCGCTCAGATATTGGCGTCCGTGTCGAAATCTATTCCCGGCGCGGCTGAAGCACAACAGATAGCGGGTGTGATTACCAACTTGGTTGACACTACGCTGGGTTCTGGTTCTACTGCTGGGCGAGTGTTGGGTGCATTGCAAGGGAGCAACGTACTAACGGCTCCGTTCAATGCTATGCAGGCACTGTTCTCCGGACGCACATACGGCTATGACCAATATCAATTAGCCGTTGCATATTGGTTTCATGTGGTCGGTAAAAATGTTGGTGACACCAATCACGCGTCCGATGCCGATGTGTTACAAGCATGCAAGTGGTTTATTGACAAGTTAGGTGTATACATTGACGGAGCTGACACGCTGACTGCATTGCTACACGGTCCACAAGCATACATGGCACTCGTGAGAACGCACCCGTATGTTACGTTAGACCCTGTAAGGGTTCAGGCCGCGTGTGAAGTCAGGCAGCAATACATGCCAGATGACAACACGACGCCGGGCAATTGGAGAAATGCTCAAGGTGTGTATGACAGTATACTGGTCAATATGGTCAATAAAGGGTATGCTGACACACAGCAAGACTTGCAAATAATTCGTCAACAACAGTCTCAAGGATCAACAGACATAACACCAGTCAACTATTTGACACAAAATCCAATTCTGTTGATACTTGTAATTGTTATTGTCATTTTATTACTCATAAAAATTCTTAAATAACATGACTCTTTTCCAGCAACAATTAATTGACGCGGCCATTGCTGCTAACAAAGCGGCAACGAGCACTATTACGCCGGTTCCGACAGCTACCCCTTTGTCCCCAGGCTCTTACAATAGCAATCTGCCGCCCACAACAACGAACCCAACCCCGTCGCCTGTCACACCTATTAATGTCATGAACGCCGTACCCTCTTCAGCGGTGGTAGAAAACCCCACTACTTCGTCCGGCGCAGCAACAATTGCAGTAGGGTCAGGCATTACCGACGCGTCTTCATCCACTCCTAAAACCAACACATTCCCTACGTGGATTGTGTACGTGTTAGCGGTCCTGCTTATCTTTTTACTTTATAAATACGGAAAAAAATGATTACATCGACACAACAAAGCATTGCCAACCGAATACTTCAGCAGGCAACTAAAGGAACAACCAACAATCCGGGACTTCCACAATTATTGGCGTCGTTTCTGGTAGATCAATCAGCACACGAAACAAACGGATGGACTAGCGGATTTTTTGTAAACAATAATAATTGTTTCGGATATGCTTGCTACCCTGGCTCTGACTGGCAAGACGGATGTTCCGATAACAAAGCAGACAACGGGGTTACCGTAGGTAATTATGATTCTATAGAGGACAGCGTATGTGAAATTGTTGATTGGATTTACAGACGCGTGTCCGATGGTAAATTCCCTGCCGATCTGACAAGCATCACTACTTCCGACCAGTATGCGCAATTATTAAAAAATTCCGGGTACTATGGTGACACTGAAAGCAATTATTCCGCTGGTTTAAAAAGGTGGGCAACCAATTTGGCGGATTTTTTCAAACGGCACTATCAGAACATCCCGCGATAGCTGCCGTCGGACTAGTTGTAGTTTTAGGGATTTTATTTCTGTTCTTTAGAAAAAAACGATAACATGACAGACCAAAGCACGGACCCCGGCATAATGCCCAACCCAAACAATTACGTATCGCCTGTGCCTATGCATACAATTGTATTGTCAATGGTCGTTTTTCTTATCGTAATTTTATTGGTTCATGTTTTCTTAAAATACATTGTATGAGCAGAATCTCAGGAAAGGTGTACGAGGTGTCATCCGGAAAACCTATAGCAGGTGCCAATGTTGTGCTGTCAACAACGGATGTTTTACACCCTATTGAGGCGGACATTACAGACGCTAACGGTGTCTATACCATAGACAACCCAGCTACCGACGATGCTAATGCCCAATTATTTATATCCGCTGACAATTATGGTGACGCGGCTGTAGATACAAAGTGGGGCGACGTAGGTTTGTACAGAACAAACTTTATCAGCAGTGTACCTAAATGGGTATGGATTGTCGTTGCCGTGTTAGCTTTGGTTATTATCATTTACGGTTTCAAAAAATTAAACTCAAAATAACATGGCAGCACCTTGTAAACCGCCATTAGGCACTATTCCGGGTACAGGCTTTAATGTCGTATCCGTCCCAGACGTTGCCGGGTCTTCGTATAATAATGCAGCGGACCAATTGCTATACGAAATTTGGCAAACGCTTTTATTAATCTTGGCCGCATTAGGAGGGGGTATGACAACAAAAGTAGTTGCATTTACTATCGGAGACGGACAGGTAGGAACACCCGTTGCCGGAACTAATTCGTTTGTTGTAGCTGCCTTTGGTGGCGTCAACCTTGGCAATGTTGAATTACTTGTTTTGCGTAACGGCATACAATTGCAATACTCAAACGGAGTAACAGCATTGCAGATCATAAGGAAAAACACCGGCGCTACCGGCGGGTTCCAATTCGATGCTGCATCCGGATTGACTTTCCAGGATGGAGAATCTTATCAGCTTTTTGTAACAGGCATTAACAACACAATAGAATAATCATGAAATACGTTTTAAAATTTCTTCTCTTTATCTATGTATGTCTGTTGACATACGGAGCAAATGCACAAGGGCATAATCCGCCTCAAAAAATACCGGCATGGTATGAGTTTACAGCGGTGACACATGATAGCGCTAATAATCTGCCCAAGGTTCAGACGCCTGTATTCTATCGAGTAAAAGGGTCTGTCTATTGGGACACGGTAAATAACCAATTAGTGGCGTACGACGGCACCAATTTTCGTTGCATCACCTGCAAGATTAACGGCATATCTGATTCACTTGGATACGCAAAGCTAGGCGGTACGATCGATAGATACACAGTATTGGACGATTCTACAGCCAAGAAGGTAGTATTGTTTAAAGGCACACAAGCACCTGACGCCGTATTTAATTTAGGTCCGTTTGCTCGGTGGGTTTTTGGTGAAGATACAATTGCCAAAACATCAAAGAACACCAATTATGTAAACGACTCTCATTCTAATTTGAATAGCCCTTTAATGGTGCTAAGAAATTGTCCATTGTCCGACGGGTTCAATCAAGTTCCCTTCTTGTATATGTCTTCGTCCGACGCAAATGATATTAATGGATTTTATTTCCAAAATTTCACTTCGTCACAAAATCAGTATGAGCCGGTAATGTACACCATTGCCAACAAAGACAGCTCATCGCAGCAACACGGCATGACGTTTCGATCATACATGAAACACGGCAATCCGTCTGCTCCATCGTTTGCTATATCCACTGCGTGGACGTTTCAAATGTCTAACACTGATAGCTTTTCCATTGCCAATAAAACAGGCAATAAGGTAAACAATGTAAACATATTTGCCTTTGAAACGGGTACGCAACATCCACTAGTGCTAGACAGATTTTTTCACATGAGATTGGGCGACATTGGTACAACCGCTGACATAACCGCCAATGCGCAATATGAAATAGTATCGGATACGGCAACGAGAAGACTTCTTCAATCCGGCACAACAGGTATCAACGCATTTGAGGCGCCGATACAGGTAGGTGGAACGTTCCCGCACACTCCTACTGCGTCTGCCAAACTGGAAATCATTTCCACTACACAAGGGGTGCTTATGCCAAGAATGACTACCACGCAGAAACTGGCCATATCGTCACCGGCGGAAGGGCTGCAAGTATACGATCTGACTCTTCACCAAATGTCGTACTACAATGGTAGTACTTGGATAAATTTTTAATTCACTTTTAAAATTTCACGCATGAAAGGAAATGTCCTGACCACCCTATTCGGGTTAATCGCAGCAGCCGGGCAAGGTATTGCAAACGCGTCCGACGGAACTATTCATAACATCGCCGGCGTCGCATCCGTTATCGGTATTGCGTTGCTGGGATTGTTTACGCACGATGCTGGTAACAACAACCAGCGATGAGCCGTTGCCAAGTACCAGCCCCGTAAGGCTGGTATTTTTTATTTGGTAGTATCAATTATTATATATACATTCGTAAAAATTAATTTTATGGCAGACGCAAACGGCTCACTCGAAAACACCAAGGGGGGTAAATTCCCTAACAACTTTCATGACTACCACCAACAGTTTGTAGCGCCCTTAAAGGATACTGTTGATAAAACAGACCCGGAAAAGGTTCAATCGTACATCGATGGACGTATGCAAACACTACAGGCTACTATCACTACACAGCAAGAGCAAATAAATTCCTTGCTGAAAGATAACGGCAAACTGGAATCTCGCCTGGAACAATTGGAAAAACGTATCCCTGTTCCGCAACAATCCACCGTTACCCAACAATAGTTTTTTCATAGGAATAATAAGTACGGTACAACACACCTCCATTTCTATGGGGGTGTTTTCGTTGGCGCCACATACACTAACGCTAACACTATAGCACAAACGAAGATGATAAAAAAATTAGTAAGGAATGCTAAAAAAATAAGGAGGAGGAG
>Ga0157374_10001910_pt1 | contig 17466 bp, 20 predicted proteins | sample M25metaG_FD_115308 | JGI IMG/M metagenome (GOLD analysis project Ga0157374, IMG submission 115308) | Miscanthus rhizosphere microbial communities from Kellogg Biological Station, Michigan, USA - M2-5 metaG | ecosystem: Host-associated > Plants > Roots > Rhizosphere > Soil | place: USA: Michigan...
CACCTGCCCCCGCGCGTCGTGCCCGCCTCGATCATGGGCTGGCTGTACGCCATGCGATCAACGGTACCACGCTGGTGCGGTCAGCCAGCTGCGCCCCGCGGCGGACATTTTCCGCTGCGCCGCACGGGCACGATCGCCGTGCAGGAAGAGCCCGTAGACCGCCGGGCCCGCGCCCGTGACGTCGGCACGGAACGCACCGAGAGCCTCGAGCTTCGCGGTGAGCGGTGAAGATCCGAGATCGTTCGGCGGCAACGCGGCGAGGTCGCGTGGACGCCTGACTTGCCCGAGCGCCTGCAGGAGGGCTGCGCTGCGTTCTTCGTAGCCGTCCGCGCCGTTTCGCGTGTCGAAGCTCGAATACACCGCGCCGGTCGAGGTCTTCTCGGCGCCCCGAGGGAGGACGAGGACGACCCAGTAGTCCTGAGGCAGCTCGAGCGGCGACAGCTCGGTGCCGTCACCGGTGCCGAGCTGCGGCCCATTGGCCAGGAAGTACGGCACATCGGCGCCGATGTCCCGCGCGAACGCCTCGATCTCTTCGCCGCTGTGTGGCTCTGCACGTAACTCGTTCGCTAGCCGTAGGGCCGTGGCTGCATCGGAGCTGCCGCCGCCGAGCCCGGCTGCGACGGGAATCCGCTTCTCGATCCGCGCCGCGAAACTCGTCCCGTCGCCGTCGGCCACGAGCTCGAGCGCCTGCCTCACGAGCGTGTCGCCGGCGAACCCCGTGACGCGCAGCTCAGCAGAATGCTCCACCGCGATCCGGTCCGAGAGCGCAACGCGCTGGTAGACGGTCACGAGCTCGTGCTTGCCGTCGTTGCGTAGCGGCCCGACGACGAGTGCGAGGTTGATCTTGGCCGCGGCGGCGGCCCGCCTCACCGTAATGCCTCGGTGAGTGCGAGGAACTCCGGCGGCGTGAGCTCCTCTGCACGAACGTTGCGGTCTCGGCCGATCCGCTCGACCGCAGCTTCCGCGTGCCGACGGTCGGCGACGCCCGCGAGCTCGAGCGAGTTCGCGAGCCGCTTGCGTCTGTGCGCGAACGAGCCTTCGACCACACGCTTGACACCGCGGAAGTCCGGCGGCAGTTCGGTGCGCCTGAAGGCCACGAGCGCCGAATCGACGTTCGGGCGCGGACGGAACACAGACGGCGACACCGGGTGAAAACCCGTCCGCTCCGCGACCAGCTGCACGAGGACCGACACCGCGCCGTAGGCCTTCGTCGACGGTGCGGCGAAGAAACGGTCCGCGACTTCGCGCTGGACCATGACCGTCCACAGCTCGATCTCCGGCAAGCGGTCGAGGCTCTCGGCGACGAGCGGTGTGGCGATGTTGTACGGCAGGTTGGCGACGAGCTTCTTCGCCCCCGGCGCGATCTCCGCGAGGTCGAGCTTGAGCGCGTCGCCGAACCGAAGCTCGACGTTCGAGCGTCCTGCCAGCCGGCCGGTCAGCTCCTTCTCAAGCGACGTGTCGAGCTCCACCGCGTAGACCCGTGCGACCCGGTCTGCGAGGTACGTGGTCAGCACGCCGAGTCCGGGCCCGACCTCGAGCACAACGTCGTCGCCGTCGAGCTCGGCGAGGCGGCCGATCACGTCGAGGATGTTCTCGTCGACGAGGAAGTGCTGGCCGAGCTTCTTCTTCGCCCGGACGCTCATGGCAGTCCGAACGCCTCGGTCGCGTTCGCGTCGATCTGCGCGCCGAGTGCTTCCGCGTCTTCTCCGCGCGCTTCGGCGAGAGCCGCGACGGTATGGACGACGTAGGCCGGCTCGTTCGTCTTCCCTCGAACCGGCTGCGGCGAGAGGTACGGGCAATCCGTCTCCGCGAGGAGCCGCTCGGCCGGAACGGCACTCGCCGCGACACGCAAGTCGTTCGCGTTCTTGTAGGTGACGTTGCCGGCGAACGAGACGTACCAGCCCTGCTCGACCGCCTCGTCGAGAAGCGCGACCGACGAGAAGCAGTGCAGCACGACGATGCCGTCGAACCACTGCCTGAGGATGGAGACCGTGTCCTCGTCCGCCGCGCGGTTGTGGATCACGACGGGCAGCTGCGCCTCCTTCGCGAGGCCGAGCTGGTAGATGAACACCTTCGCCTGCGCGTCGCGTGGCGCATAGTCGCGGTAGTAATCGAGCCCGATCTCGCCGAGCCCGACGACCTTCGGATGGCCGAGCAGCCGCGGCAGGGCCGCGAGATCGAACGTCAGGGTCGCTTCATGCGGATGAAGACCGACGACGCCGTAGACGTCCTCGTGCGCCTCGATCAGATCGAGCGTGTTGGCCCAGGAGACCGGATCGGTGCCGATCGAGATGACCCTGGTTACCCCGACGTCACGCGCCCGCGCGACTGCTGCTTCGGCATCCTCGAGCGCGTCGAGATGCGCGTGCGTGTCGATCACGTCTCGGTCAGGCGAGCGAGCTCGTCGGCGACGATGCTCGGCTCGAGCTTTCGGAAGAGCGGCTCGGGCTCCCGCAGGTTCTGCCCGGCGGGGAGCTCGCTCGGCTCCCAGCGACCGATCCAGCCCGAGTAGTCGCCTGTGAGGACCGTGTGCCGGTCTTCTCCCTCCTCCTCGATCTCCCGGAACTCGAGCGGACCGGCGATGAAGCCCTCGTATCCGAGCAGCTCGTGCAACTTCTGGCTCGAAAACGGCAGGAACGGCGTGAAGATCACCTTCAGCGAGTCGACGATGCGAAGCGCGACGAACAGGATCGTCGCCGCGCGCTCACGGTCTTCCTTGATGACGGCCCATGGGGCCTGGTGGTCGACGTACTGGTTCCCGATGCTCGAGAGCCGCATCGCCTCCGCGAGCGCCTGCTTGAACTTCGCTTCCTCGATCAACTGGCCGACGACCGGAAAGCCGGCGTCGACGGCCGCGAGAGCCTCGCGGTCCTCGTCCGTGAGCCCGCCAGGCTGCGGCACCTCTCCAAAGTTGCGCTGCGCGTTCGTGAGCGTACGGTTGACGAGATTGCCCCAGTTCGCGAGCAGCTCGTCGTTGTTACGCCGCAGGAACTCCGCCCACGAGAAGTCGCTGTCCTGGGTCTCGGGCCCCGCGGCGGTGAGGAAGTAGCGAACGGGATCCGGGTCGTAGCGCTCGAGCACGTCGCTGACGTAGATCGCGATTGACCGGCTCGTCGAGAGCTGCTTTCCCTCCATCGTCAGGAACTCGCTCGCGACGACCTCGTCGGGAAGGTGGAGCTCGCCCTCTCCGGCACCGAGGTCTCCGCCCGTGCCGTACCCGAGCAGCATGCTCGGCCAGATCACCGTATGGAAGACGATGTTGTCCTTGCCCATGAAGTACGCGTGCGTCGCGTCAGGGTTCTGCCACCAGTCCCGCCATTCTTCCGGTGTCCCGTTGTTCTGGGCCCACTCGACGGCAGCCGAGAGGTACCCGATCACCGCGTCGAACCACACGTAGATGCGTTTCGTCTCCGGCGGGTAGCCCTCCACCGGCACCGGAATGCCCCAGTCGATGTCACGCGTCATCGCGCGCGGCTTGAGGTCGTCGACGAGCGAGAGCGAGAAGTTTCGGACGTTCGGCCGCCAGCTGGTCTTCGACTCGATCCACGGGCGGAGCCGATCCGCGAACGCCGGGAGGTCGAGAAAGAGGTGCTTCGTCTCCCGGAATTCCGGCGTCGACCCGTCGATGATCGAGTGCGGCTCGATCAGGTCGGTCGGATCGAGCTGGTTACCGCAGTTGTCGCACTGATCGCCGCGCGCTTCCGGGTACCCGCAGATCGGACACGTTCCTTCGATGTAGCGATCGGGAAGCGTGTTCCCCGTCGACGGCGAGAACGCTCCGAGCGTCGTCTTCTCGATCAGGCAGCCGTGCTCGTAGAGGGTGCGGAACATGTCGGTCGTGACACGTGCGTGATTCTGCGTGGTGGTGCGCGTGAAGTTGTCGTAGGTGATGCCAAGGTTCCGCAGGTCCTCTCGCGTCAGCTTGTTGTAACGCTCTGCGATCTCACGCGGCGACACGCCCTCGCGATCGGCCGTAACCATCACCGGCGTGCCGTGCTCGTCCGTCCCACTCACCATCAGGACGTCGTCGCCCTTCAAGCGGTGGTACCGCGCGAAGATGTCCGCCGGGACTGCGAACCCCACCACATGTCCCAGGTGTCTCCGCCCGGACGCGTACGGCCAGGCTGGGGCCACCAGGATTTTCTTCTTCGATGGGCTCTCCGACATGAACGTGCGTCTCCGTCTCGGGGAGGGACATGATACGAGCCGCCCTTTGCGCCGAACGCCGTCGCCACGCGCACGCGAGGGCGACGATCAGGACCAGCGCGCCCAGAACGAAGGTCCAGGAATGCCCTCCTTCCTTCGACGCCGCCGGTTGCGTCATTGCCGCGACGAGCCGAGACGCTTGCTCCGCCTCCTGCTGGAGGCCGTGCGAGGAGCCGGCCGACGACCGGGTGTCGTGGCTCTCGGCCGGCGACGGGCGTTGGCGGTGTCGCGGCGCTGCCTTGACGCCGTGCCGCTGCGTGCCTTGCACCGGGACGCGCGCGAGAGTTACCTTTGCCGCGCCGAGCGAGACGGAGGGGCCCGCTTCCTCGTCGACACGCGGGTGCGAAGTCGGCCGGGCCTCCGCCACAGCCCCAGCCGCCGACGGCTCGACGCGGGCGCTGACGGGCGCGGCGAGCGGTGCCGACGCAGCTGGTGACCCCGCCACGCTCTCCGCGGGAGCGTTGTTGGCGGTGACCGTCGTCGTGGCGACGAGCGGCGCCGCAGCCGGGGCCTCAGCCGCGGAGGCGACGCCGACGACCGCCATGACGGCCGGCGCGTCCCCCACGGTCGCCGGCGGCGCGCCTGTGCGCGACGGCAGGAACACCATCGGATCGACGTACCCCTGTTGATCACTCGTGGTGCGCAGACCGAAGTAGACGTACGGCTCGGCGAGCTCGGGCACGCCGCTCGGGCCGACGGTTCCCACGACCGAGCCTTCGCCGACGGGCGCGCCGCGCTTCACACCGATCGAGCCGAGGTGAACGAGTGTGGCGGTGTACCCGTGCGGCGTCTCGATCGAAACGGTCTTCCCGCCCGTCGGCACCGTTCCCGCGAACGAGACGATTCCCCCGGTCGGAGCGAGCACCTGGGTACCGCCGGGGGCGCCGAGATCGACGCCGCGGTGCTGACCGCCCGCGTAGGGATGCGCATGATCGAACGAGAAAGGCCGCAGAACCGGTCCGTCGACCGGCCAGGTCCACGCACGCGCCGCCGACACCGGGAGCGCGCACGCACACACGAGCAAGACAGCAAGACGCCGCACGGATTTCCTCCTTGTTGCCAGTTTTGAGAACGAAGCGACCATAGCAAGGGTCGATCTCTGTTGTCAATACTGGCTACAAAGTACGGCGGTAGAGCTCGTTGCGCGACGCACCCGTCAAACGGGACACGACGTCTGCCGCTTGCCTGCGCGGCAGTCCGGCGGAGACGAGCTCACCGACCGCCACGATCGCTGCACCGACGTCCGCGCTCGGGCTCCCAGGCCCGAGCACAAGCGTGATCTCACCCTTCGGCGCTTCCGCGAAGCGCGCCGCCAACTCGGCTGCCGTCCCGCGCACCACCTCCTCGAATTTCTTCGTCAGCTCCCGGCACACGGCAACCTCGCGCGCAGGCTCGGCGTCGGCGAGCGAGCGCAAGGTCGCAGGTAGCCGCCGTGGCGATTCGAAAGCCACCACCGGGTAGGGCCAGGACGCGAGCTCCTCCCAAAGCGACGCGAGCGCACGCGCACCGCGCGGCAGGAAGCCGACGAACTGATATCGCTCGGCCGGAAAGCCGCTCGCGACGAGCGCGGTGTCGACCGCCGTCGGCCCCGGGAGGACCGTCACGGGAACGCCACGCTCGAGCGCCGCAGCCACAAGTCGCGCACCGGGATCGCTGATCGCCGGCATCCCGGCATCGCTCACGAGTGCGAACCGCTCCCCCGCTTCCATTCTCGGGAGCACCTCTGCGGCACGCTTCGCCTCGTTGTGCTCGTGGTACGACAGGAGCTTGCCGGAGATTCCATGCCGGTCGAGCAACACGCGCGTGTGACGCGTGTCCTCGCAGAGGATCACGTCAGCCGAGCGCAGCTCCTCGAGAACGCGCAGCGTGACGTCGTCCAGGTTCCCGATCGGCGTCGCGCAGACCGCGAGAGCCACTTACCCGACCGTGTCGAACGCGACGAGACCGGCGCCGATCAACCCGGCGGCGGTCCCGAGCTCTGCGCGAACGATGGGGATCCGGTAGCCCACGCGAGCGAGGGCCTCGCGGCGCATGACTTCACGCGCCGGCTCGAGCACGAAGTCGCCGGCGGCCGCGAACCCGCCGCCGATCACGACCAGCTCGGGATTGAAGATGTTCACCAGCGTCCCGATTCCGGACCCGAGATGCCGGCCGATCCCGTCCAGGATCTCGACCGCGCGCTGCTCACCTTCGTTCGCGAGGCGCACGAGCCGGTGCGCGTCGACCGCCGGGCCGAATTCCGCCTGAGCGAGCTTGGTCGCGGCGACACCCGTGACATAGGGCTCCAGGTGTCCACGACCCGTGCACGTTCCCTGACACGGGATGCCGTCGTGGACGATGACCATGTGGCCGAACTCGGCCCAGCCGCGGAAGAGCTTCCCGTCCACGACCGCGCAGCCGCCGCAGCCGGTTCCGAGCGTCAGCATCACAATCGTCTCGACGTCGCGGGCAGCGCCGAACCTGAACTCGGCGTACGCGGCCGCATTTGCATCGTTCTCGATCCCGACCGGCAGGCCGAACCGCTCGCGCATCCTCCCGCGAAAATCCACGCTCTCGTCGAGTGGGATGTTGACGGCCTGCAGAGCACGGCCTGCCTTCTGGTCGATCGGGGACGGCAGCCCGAAGCCGAGGCCCGCAATGTCGTCAGTGAGGAGCTCCTCGATTGCGGCGTCGAGGCCTGCAAGCAGCTCGTCCTGCGATGCGGTCGGCGTCGGATACTCCCGGCGCCGCTCGACCTGTCCCCGGTCGTCGACGACCCCGGCCAGGATCTTGGTGCCGCCGAGATCGACGCCGATGACACGGTTTCCGTCCAAAGCGCGCGGCTACCCTACTTCCTCGATGGCGACGGGAGAGAAGCCCTACCGCGTCTACCGTGGTGGACGCGTGAAGGGCAAGGTGCCGCTCGACCGGCCGCAGAAGAGGCCGGACCGCAGCGCACGAGAGCCGAGAGAGCCCAAGATCCGCAGGCCTCGGCGGCGCTGGAGCTGGAAACGGCGGATCGGCATCGGCCTGATCGTCTTCCTCGTCGTCGCCATGGTCTGGGGCATCGCCGGGTACCTGTCCTTCAGGAGCGGAGTCGACAAGGCGAACGCGCGACTCGACCCGTCCGTGACGCCGGTGCTGGCGAAGCAGGACGGACTGCTGCTGTCGAAGCCGACGACGATGCTGCTGCTCGGCCGGGACCACGAGAACACCGACCAGCGCGTCGGGCTGAACCATTCCGACTCGATCATGATCTTGCGCACGGATCCGAGCCGTCACCGGCTCGTCTACCTGTCGATCCCGCGCGACCTGCGCGTCCCGATTCCAGGGCATGGTGAGGACCGGATCAACGCAACGTTCCCGCTCGGCGGCGCCGCCCTCACCATCCGCACGATCAAGGACCTCACGGGGCTCGAGATCAACCATGTGATGATCGTCGACTTCCGGAGCTTCAAGAGCCTGATCGACAACATCGGCGGTATCGACGTCAACGTGCCCGCGCCCATCCTTTCGAACAAGTTCGATTGCCCGTACAAAGCGTCACGCTGTGCGCGCTGGCCCGGCTACCGCTTCCACAAGGGGCTGCAGCACATGAACGGACAACGGGCGCTCGTGTACTCGCGCATCCGTGAGAACCAGCTCAACCCGTCGGACAGCGACATCACACGCGGCCTGAGGCAGCAGGCGGTGATGCGCGCGGTGATGGCGAAGCTGCTCGGCGTCGGAACGGTCGTCAAACTTCCGTTCAACGGCGATTCGCTCCTGCAGCCGCTCACCACTGACCTGAGCGCGTGGCAGTTCGTCCAGCTCGGCTGGGTGATCAAGCGGGCAGGGCAGGCGAACGCGCTCCACTGCCGGCTCGGCGGAACGGCAACCTCGATCGGCGGCGCGTCGGTGATCGTGGGCGGCGAGGAGAACCGCTCCGTGGTTCAGATGGTCATGGGTCGCGCTGCGCCGCAGCCTCCGCCCCCGGGATCCGGACAGTACGGCCCCGGCTGCGTCGTCGGCAACCGGCAGTTCCGTTAGTGCTAGCCCGCCTCGGCGGCCTTCTTCTCCGTGGAGGTCTCCTTCTTGTCGCCCGAGCCCGAATCCGAGTCCGACGAGCCCGATTCCTTCGCCGGCTGCTCCTTCTTCCTTCCTCCGCGGCCGTAGTCGGTCGAGTAGAACCCCGAGCCCCGGAAGTGCACGGGCACGGGATAGAGGACCGTCTCGACCGGGGAGGCCCCGCACACCGGGCACTTGTCCGGCTGCGGGTCGGCGATCCGCTTGAAGACCTCGAAGACGTGCCCGTTCGGACACTTGTATTCATACGTGGGCACGAGATTTAGGACGCTAGCAGTGTTATCGGCTTGGACATCGTAAGGAGAAAGCCCTTGGTCGAGCTCGCCGGTCATAGCTCGCAGCTCGCGCGTGCCCGCACGCGCGTGCACGCGACGACGCTCTTTTGGGCCGGAACCGCGGTTGTGACCGCTGCGCTCGCGGGCGTGTTGGGCTGGTTCCTGCGCGCGTGGCCGCCGCACGAGGACGAGGCCCTCGCGCTCTTCGTCGGCCGCGGCTCACTCGGCCACGTGCTGCGGACCGTGCTGTTCGAGCGCGGCGGCGCACCGCTCCACTTCACCTTCGCGTGGGCGATCGTGCACCTGGGCGGAGGGCTGACCGCACTGCGGGTGGTGTCGCTCGTCTTCGCGGTGGCGAGCCTTCCGTTGATCGCGCTGCTCGGCCGGCGCCTTGTCGACCCAGCCACCGGCGTCGTCGCGGCGCTGCTTGCATCCGGCACATGGGCACTGCTCTTCCACGGGATCTACGGCCGGATGTACAGCCTCTTCCTCTTCACGAGCCTGCTCTCGTTTCTGGCCCTCTTCGCTGCGCTCGACACGGGCGGACGGCGGCGGTTCGCGCTCTGGGGAGTGGCCGTCCTCGCGATGCTCGCGAGCCACCCGTATGCCGTGCTCGTCGTCGCGGCTCAGGGCTTGTTCATCCTGGTGCGTCGTCGCCGTGTGCGCGAAGCGGCCTTGACGCTCGCGGCCGTCGGCGTTGTCGGCGCACCGTTCTGGTGGGCTGACATCGTCCTACGGAACAGGTTCGACGTCGGGGTGGGCGGGGGCGGGCCGCGGCTCGGCTCCCCCACGTCGGTTCTGCACTACTTCTGGTGGGTGTCCGGCGACTTCAGCGCCGGACACCACGCCTGGTCGATCCCGGTGTTGCTCCTCGCCCTGGTCGGTGCGGTTCTCTTGTGGCTACGGCACCGCGAGGTCGTGGTTCTCATTGGGTGCGTGATCGCGATACCTGCGCTCGCGTTCATGCTCGCGACGCTCAACTCGACGGCGTCGCCGGAAGCGCGTCATCTCATCTTTGCGTTGCCGTTCTTCAGCATCTTGCTCGCGGTCCCGCTCGTCGTGCTCGCGCGCCTTCGTCCGCCGCTGACCGGCGTGCTTGCGCTCGTTGCGGTGCTCACCCTCGTCGCCGGCGAGGTGCGCTGGGCACACGAGAAGACGCCGCAGCTCTTCGACGGCGATCCGGCGAGCGAGGCGCAGTCACGCACGGCTGCCGGCGCATGGCTTGCCGCCGGCAACCGGTCGAGTGACGTCCTGCTCGGCTACGAGCCCGTCTACCTGCGGGCGTGGGAACAGGACCGCTCGTTCTCCGGTCACGTGCTGCCGCGCGCGGATCCCGCACTGCTCGCCTCGACGCTCAAGGACATCCCCGGGCCGCTCGGCCGAGGCGTCTGGGTGCTGGACGCGAGCGATACGACGAATCTCGTCGAGCGCCAGACGATCCCCCTCGTACTCCCAACTCCAGGCTCGGGCTTCGAAGGGCGTGTCTACGGACCTTTCCTCGTCATCCGCTCGCGGCGGCCGCTTGTGACGCGCGCGCGTTATCTGCAGGTGTCGGAAGACGTGATGCGAGTGGGCGTCCGCCTCGGGATCGGCGACGCGGACATCAACCTGCGGACGTTGCTCCGCGCCGCATCACGGCTCTAGCCGGTCGCGCTTCTTCTCGACGATCTCGCGGTAGCAGGGTGCGCTCTCGAAGGCCTCGAGCCCCTGGAAAACGGGTCGATCGGGCTGGGCCAGCCGGCGCCTGCGGCGAGCGGCCGCGAGAGTGGCGGAAGCACCGAGCAGCCCTCCGACGATGAACGAGCCGAGACGACCGCCCCTGTTCTCGCCGTCCATGGGACGATCTTAGGTGTGATCACGACACTCGGAGATGCACTCCTCGACGTGATCGTCCGCCTGGACGAGCCGCTCGCCGCGGGTGCGGACGCCCTGGCGGCGACGCAGACGAGTGTGGGCGGGCAGGCGGCCAACGTCGCAGCCTGGGCGGTCGCCCTCGGCGCGGAGGCGCGCTGCGTTGCGAAACGCGGTGACGATCTTGCGGGGAAGCTCGTCGACGTGGAGCTCGAGGCGCGAGGCGTCGAGGCGGCGGGGCCGGTGCAGGGACGCAGCGGCATCGTCGTCTCGCTCGTCGGCACAGACGGTGAGCGGACGATGGCGTCGGATCGCGGCGCCGGTCCGGAGCTCTCGGCCGACGAGCTCGACCCGGAGTGGTTCGCATGCGACTGTCTGCACATCTCCGGCTATGCGCTCTTTTCGAGGCCGATCGACGGCGCTGCGCTTCGCGCGGCGGAGCTTGCGCGCAAGCGGGGCGCGCGGGTGAGCGTCGACCTCTCCGCCTGGACGCGGATCCGCGAGTACGGGCCCGTTCGTTTCCGGGAGCTACTCGAGCGCCTCGCCCCGGACGTGATCTTCGCCAACGAGGCCGAGTGGGAGATCGTCGGCGCCGCGTACGGGCTCGCGCCCACGGCGGTCGTCAAGCGCGGCGCACGCGGGGTGCTCGTGCTCGGCGACGAGCGCGTCGACCTGCCTGCTGCCGCCGTCGATGTCGTCGATGCGACGGGCGCCGGCGATGCGTTGGCCGCGGGCTTCCTCGTCGGCGGCCCCGAGCTCGCGGTCGAGGCTGCCGCCCGCTGCGTCGGCAAGCTCGGGGCGATGCCGTGATCGTGGTCTCCGAAGAGGTGCGCGAAGCTTCGGCCGTCGTCGCGCTCGAGACGACGCTGATCGCGCACGGCTTTCCTGCAGGAGAAGGCGTCGCCGTCGGTCTCGAGTCGGAGCGGCGGGTGCGCGAGGCAGGCGCCGTCCCCGCGACTGTCGGCGTGCTCGACGGCGAGATCCGAGTCGGGCTCACGGAGGACGAGCTGACACGGTTTGACGCGGGCGCGCGGAAGGTGGGGCCGCGTGATCTTGCGGCGTGCGTCGTGCAAGCTGCGATCGGCGCGACGACAGTCGGCGGGACGCTCGCGGTGTGCCGCGTCGCCGGCATCCGGTTCATGGGCACGGGCGGGCTCGGCGGCGTGCATCGAGGCTTTCCGCGTCCGCCGGACGTGTCCGCGGATCTCGGCGAGCTTGCTCGCACGCAGACGCTCGTCGTCTCGGCTGGGATCAAGTCGCTGCTCGACGTCCCGGCGACGCTCGAGCTCCTCGAGTCACTGGGGGTGCCGGTGCTCGGGTTTCGCACGAACGAGTTGCCACTCTTCTATACGGCGCACGGCGGCCCGGCGGTTCCGGCACGCGTCGAGTCGCCGGACGAGGCTGCGCTAATGGCCCGCGCGCACTGGGATCTCGGCGGCGGCGGATTGTTGCTCACGCGGCCGCCTGACCGGAGCCTCGACGACGTCGAACCGCTGATCGAGGAAGCGCTGGCGGAAGCCAACCGCCAAGGCGTCACGGGCCAGGCGGTGACGCCGTTCGTGCTCTCCTTCCTGCACGAGCGAAGCGAGGGCCGGACGCTGGCCGCGAACCGCGAGCTCGTCGTCGCCAACGCCGGCCTGGCCGCCGAGGTCGCAATCGCGTCCGCGTCGGCGTGAACCCTGTCCGAACGGTACGTGTGCGCCGGAGCCACGTCGGGGACTGTCCCCGACATGTCCCGGTGCGACAGGTCTCGGCCACGTCGCCTCCGGCCGGGACGGGTGTGCCGAGAGTGTGACTTTTCTTCCACACCTCGCCGGCGCGGACACGGCTGACGGCGCGGCGTCGCATACCTTCGAGGACGGCACGCCGCGGTCCCGTTCGGAACTCGGACAGCTCTCGCTACAGATCGCGACGCACGAAGCCCGCGATCGCGAGCGCACCGACGATCACGAGATACGCCACCACCCAGAGACGCAGTCCGACTCCGCCCTGCTCCGCGCCTCCGAACGGACCGAGTCGAAGGAGGAAGCCCGTCAGACCCGACGTCTTCTCGGTGATCCCACGTAGCGCATCCTGGTACAGCGCTTCGAACGGGATGATCCACGCTGCGATCTTCGCGGCATGGATGAGGCCGCTCGAGTTGAGCACGTGCCCGATGTTCCCGAGCAACCCGGCCACGAGGCCGGCACCGAACACCATGAACACCGCGATCCCGTTCGCAATCGAACTGAGAAACACCGAACCGAGCAGGGACAGCGCCGCCACCACCAGCACACCGGCGGCGAGCTCGAGCCCGGGCGTCACGATCCGGTCCGGCCACCACGAGCCCTCAAGCCGAGTCAGCAGCATCCCCGCGAAGTAGAGGATCAGCACGTACGGGACACACACGGCCGCCGCGCCGAGGAAGCGCGCGACCAGCAGCGTGGCCCGGCCGATCGGACGGACGACGAGCGGCTGCAGCAGGTTGCGCTCCGCATCGCCGCGCACCGTCCCAAGCGTCAGGAAGATCGCAAGAACGACGCCTAGAAAGAGCGTCCCGAACATCGCCATCCCGAACAGAAACGCACCGGCGAACGTCTGTGCATCGACACCCGCCGGCGGGACGACGCCCGCGATGTGATGAAACGCGTACCGCGTCCCGAGCCAGTACAGGACGAGAAACGCAATCGAGAGCACGCAGACGACGACGAAGACCTTGCGCCGCAGCGCCTCGCGCAGTCCGTACCCGGCGATCGTCAACACGGCCGTCACGACGTCTCACCACCGACGGCTTCCACGTAGACCTCTTCGAGCGTGGAGGTCAACACGCGGGCTCCGTACACGTCCTGACCGTCGCGCACGAGCTCGGCGATCAGCTTCGGGACGTCATCGCGGCCCGCCTCCAGATACGTCCGTTTCCCCTTGCTCGTCTCAATCTCGACGCCGCGGGGACGCTCGAGCTCGGCAGGCGTGCCCGCCGACACGACCTTGCCGCCGAGCAGGATCACGACTCGGTCGCAGACGAGCTCGACCTCGCTCAACAGGTGCGAGTTCAGGAGGACGGACACGCCGCGCCGCTGCAATTCCTCGAGGAGCGTGCGCACCGTGCGCCTTCCCACCGGGTCGAGCGCGCTCGTCGGCTCGTCGAGCAGCAGCAGCCGCGGCGATCCGATGAGCGCCTGGGCGATCCCCAGCCGCTGCTGCATTCCCTTCGACATCGCCTCGACCGCCCGCCTGCGGGCCTCCTCCAAGCCGACCAGCTCGAGCAGCTCGACGCGCTCGCGCTCACCACCTCGCGAGCCGGCGAGACGCTGGTGCAGCTCGAGCAGCTCGTCCGCCGTCATCCACCCGGGAAAGCGGAACAGCTCCGCGAGGTAGCCCATCGCCGCCCGCGCCTCGCGTGAGCCTGCGCGCGCGCCGCAAACCTCCGCGCGTCCCGATGTGGGGCGCACGAGACCGCAAGCGATCTTCACGAGCGTCGACTTGCCGGCGCCGTTTGGCCCCAGCAGTCCGACGAGCTCGCTCTCGCGGACTTCGAGGTCGACACCGACGAGTGCGTCGACGGCGCCGTAGCGCTTCACGAGACCGCTGACGGCGAGCGCGGCGGGCACGGCGCCGAGCGTACACTCACACTGATGCCGCGCGGTTACGAAGAAGGCCCCGTTGCGGAAGAAGCGCAGGCACGACTGGACGCGCTAGAGCGCGGCGAGCCGATCGAGCCTCCACCGCACGCGCCGGACCGTCGCGCCGTGTACGGGTCGACCGAGGACAACCCGGAGAAGCACTTCCTCGGCTGGGCAGACGAGATCGATCCGGACGAGCTCTTCGACTCGGGACGTGCTTGGGGGATCTCGGTTCTCCGCGAGCGCTCGGACTAGCCGAGAGCCTGCAAGAACTCGTCGATCGTCAGCGCCGTGAGCGTGCGGATCTTCGTGCTTCCGCGCGCACCGAGTGAAACGGACACGCGCGCGATCGTCGCCGCGTCCGGGGCCTCGACGATGTTCACGAAGTCATAGTCGCCAAGCGTCGCCCATTGATGGAGCACCTTGGCGCCGAGCTCTTCGACGTCCTTGTTGACCTCTCGTAGACGGTCAGGGTTCGACTTCAGGGTCTGGACGCCCTGCGCCGTCAGACTCGAAAGCAGAATGTAGGTCGGCATCGCGCTTCCTCCTCGGTCGGGAGCCCGACTCTACTCGGGCCTCCTGGTCGACGTAGAGCACGGCGGCTCCGAGCACGAAGATCGGAGCGAGCACGACGAGGGCGAGCAGCCCCGCGACACGGATCGCCTGGTCGCTCAGCTCGCGCAACGAGAAGAAGAGGACGAGACCGGTGAGGAAGATCGTGATCGCGAGCGTCGCGAGCGAACCGAGCGCATGAACATAGTCGGCACGCGCGAGCTCGACGCCACGCCTGATCGAATCCGCGAAGCCGCGACGCTCGACGAGGGCAGCGGGGACCCCGAGCCCGACGAACGCGAGCCAACCGAGCGCCACAAGGTAGATCCCCGGAAAGATCCAGAGCCGTGACAGACAGAGCGGGAAGAAGGCAATGAAGCCCACGGCCAGCGCGACCGGCACAGTTCTGCCGCGGCCGATTGGGCGCACGAGCGCGACGGCACCTGCGTAGGAGCCTGCCAGCAGCAACGGTCCGGCGACGAGGACGACCGCGAATCGCGCGGGGCCCTCGAGCTCCGCGTCCGCGACGCCGACGACAGCAGGACCGATGCCGAGCGCGAGCGAGGGCCAGAAGCGCGCAGCGTAGAGCTTCAGCGATTCCGCAACGAGCTGCCCCACGGTGCGGGTCTCCGGCGGGAGCGGCGGCGGCAACTGGGTGCGGTGCACGCGGTCGAATCTAGCTGTGCTGCGGAAATACCGGCTTGCCGTCGACCCAGTCGAGCTCGAAAGCAACCCGTGAGTTGTGCAGCGCTTCGAGGTTGGCGACCACCTCGCGGGTGGCGGTGTCGATGACGTCGCCGGAATCCCCGACGTAGACGAACCGTCCGTCTGCGCTGTGCTGGAGCGACCCGATGCGACCGCACGACTGCGAACAGGGGCTCTCGTCACCGGAGATGGGCTTCGTGAGACGAATGTCCTCGATCCGGCGCGGCGGCTGTTCCGGGAGCCCGCTCACGTCGAAGAGATGCACGACACTGTTCGGCGCGTCGAGCGCCCAAAGCTCGGGGCGGTCCGGCGCAAGCGAAAGGCCGTGAGTCGGCGGGTCGGGCCCGAAGCGCGGGTTCCAGGTGAAGCCCTTGAAGCCCGCGACGTAGAGCTGTTGCCTTGTGCGCAGGCCGAGGACACGGACGCCGAGCAGCCCGCGCTTCGTCTCGTAGGTGACGCCGTGCTGGCGGTCATCGACTCTCAACGTGTCCGAGGCTGGCGGGGCGGCCTTCGCGAGCCACCTCGCCTGCGCCAGAGAGAGCGCGCCGACGAGCCGGTGCTTCTGAGACATGTCGAAGAGACACGCGGAACCGCTGAGGAGGACGACCTCGTAACGATGCGTTCCGGCGTCCGCCGGCGGCCGCCAGGTGCCGACGCCCGAGACGAGACAGCGTGGAACCTTGTCGGAGCTGTAGTAGACGGTCAGGCCGGCCACCGCGGCGATCGCGGCAAGGGCGAGCGCCGTCGCCCGAACCCAGACGCGGCTCACCGGGCGAGCTCGGCCAGCAGCCTCGGCAATGCATCGTCGAGCGCGGCGAGCGCATCGTCGAAGCGCCAGCGCGCGCGATCGGGCTCATCGATCTCGTTGGACACGGCTCGCACCTCGACGGCCGGCACGCCGGCTCGTTGCGCAGCGCTCAGGACCGCGAAGCCTTCCATGGCCTCGACCTGGCAGACACTCGTCCCACCGACGCGCGCGCTCGTCCCGATCGGCAGCACCCGCGCATCGGGAAGTGCGCGCTGCGCGACATCGACAAGACGAGGGTCGGGCCGAACCCGGTCCGGCACGAGGCCGCCTGTTAACGCATCCTCGTAAACCGCCTCGGAGCCGATCACGAGCTGAGGGACCGGTATGCCGCGAGCCCCGGCGATTCCGACGTGGAGAAGCGCATCCGGCCGCTGCGTGGTCAGCGCGGTCACCGTCGCTGCCGAAGCCTCGACCGGGCCGATACCGCACGCGAGCGTCACCACACCGGTGCCGGCGCCGGCGAGCTCCCGCGCAGTGGCAGCGACGACGAGGATCACCAGGCCACGGTAGCCGTGTCACCCGGATGGGTGAACGGCTGCAAGGATCGCCGGGCGCCGGCGTCTTCAGATGGTGCGGCCCGCTCCCCGTACCCCTGATGGGGGATTTGTTCGAAGCCCCGGCAAGATCCGGCCACTTGAGGCATCTCAAGGTGAAAGCACCAATAGCAAGTCGCCCCTAAGGCCAGCCGCAGGCCGATGGGGCGAGTCATTTCCCAAAGGGCCGCGGCAGCGGCCCTTTGCGTCGTCGGAGGTAATGAGATGTACGCGTTGCAGATCCAAACAGGGGAGCTGCGGGAGACCGATCTACCGCCCGGCTACGGCGAGTGGAGCGACTACGCCAAGTTCGCCGTGACGTTCGCGCCGAGAGATCGGGAGTCGTGCACCGAGTCCGCAAGCGGCGCCTTCGCGCGCTGGCGTCGGACCGGCGAGGTGCCGCGGACGCTCGAGGAGCTCCGTGCGTGTCTCTGGTACGAGCAGCGCCGCTGGCGCTTCCTCGGCCGCGAGCCCGACACCGAAGGCATGCGCTACGCGGGTGCGCTCATCCGCGCAATGCGCACGCACTTCGGCTAGAGCCCGGCGGCAAGCACCGCCTGGGTCACCGTGTCGTCCACCGACGACACCGGTGACTCACGCCCGATCCACGGATCGCCGCCGAAGTAGCGGACGAAGATCTTCTCCGCAGTGCGCGTTGCGAGCGCCTGTGTGGTGAGTGTGGGATTCGGGCCGCCGAGGCCGTTGGGTAGCGCGGAGTTGTCCGCGACGAACAGGCGCTTGACCCAGCGTGACTCGGCATCGGAGTCGAGGACGGAGTCGCTCGCGCTCGTGCCCATGCGCATCGTGCTGTGCAGATGCAACAGCAGACCCGGGAGGTTGACCCGGATCACCTCGCGTGCGCCGGCTGCTCGGAGCAGCTCGACCGCACG
>Ga0157374_10001916_pt1 | contig 17440 bp, 16 predicted proteins | sample M25metaG_FD_115308 | JGI IMG/M metagenome (GOLD analysis project Ga0157374, IMG submission 115308) | Miscanthus rhizosphere microbial communities from Kellogg Biological Station, Michigan, USA - M2-5 metaG | ecosystem: Host-associated > Plants > Roots > Rhizosphere > Soil | place: USA: Michigan...
CAATACTTACTATTTGTTGGAACCTATACCGACAGCGGAAGTGAAGGAATTTACGCTTTCCGATTCTCGGAAACGAATGGGGCCCTTGATCCACTCGGACTTGCTTCGATTCGACTAACATCGACAATTCGCCTTTATCATGTTGAACTTCCCAGTGGTCGCCTTGTGTTTATTCGAGATTATTCGTCCGGCGGCGAAACCCCGGCGACGTTTGCAATCTCGCCATCGGGGCGGTGGCTTATCGCCGGAAATCAGGACTCTGGCACTCTCACGGTCTTTCCGATCCACCCTTCTACTGGACTCCTGGACGCAATGCGATTTACCGTCCCGGTGAGGTCTCCGGCCAGCATCGTTTTCACGCTCGCTTGACGGTGGAAGGGCGTTTAGCCATCGTCCAGCCTGCTGGACAAGCAGGCAGATTCTCTTCATTCTGCTATCAGGCAGTGATTAACATATGCCTGTTGGTTACCGGCGAACTTTGCGCTTAGGCGAAAGGGGCAAAACAATGGCTACGGTCAAAAAATCCCCAAATCGGAAGATCGCCAACATGAACTCTGTTGAGCGAGCTTTCGCGATCCTTGAGTTTCTCAATTCCTCCCGGCGAGGGTGGAATATCTCGGAGATGAGCCGGAAGCTTGGCCTACCGAAGAGTTCAACTCACGTTCTCTTCTCCACGCTGGACAAACTTGGATACATAACCGAATTTCAGTCTTCCAGGCGCTATCAGCTGAGTCCAAAGCTGTACGGTTTGGGCCGCCGAGCGTTGGAAACCACGCCTCTGCCCATGATTGCTCTCCCGCATCTTCATTGGTTGGTTCAACAAACAAACCTCACTGCCCATGTTGGCATTCTCGAAAAAAAACAAGTTGTATTTGTGCAGAAAGTCGACGGTCCGGGGATCATCAAATTCGATACTTACGTGGGGAAATGCTCGCAACTTCATTGCACGGGTCTGGGAAAATCACTCGTCGCATTCCGCCCGGAAGAAGAAATCAAGCTTCTCTTGGACAAATACACCTTCAGCCGGTTCACAAAACAAACGATCTCGTCACTCAACGCTTTCATGACTGAGTGCGACCGAATCCGCCGTGCAGGGTATTCGATGGATGATGAGGAAGAAGAGCTCGGAATTCGTTGCGTCGCGGTACCTGTTCTTTCCGATGGCATCGCTGTGGCCGCGGTTAGTGTGACCGGCACCACCGGTCAGATGCCGCTGGACGCGATTCCAAACATCGTTTCGAAGGCTACGTACGCGGCGGGCAAAATTGCCTGGCAGCTTCAGCCTGCGCGCGGACGTCACCACACATCTGAAGAGACAGTGGAAGGAGTTGCATGATTGTTGATTGCCATACACACGTAGGTGAAGAACAACATCTGGCAAAGGATTTCGAGAAAGACGCCAGAACGGTTTCCGGTAATCCAAATCAAAAGCTTGCGGTCAACCTTACGGAACACTTGAAAGCAATGGAAACGGTAGAGCGAGCTGTCGTGCTTGGTTTTCGTGCACATCACGTCGGTTACGTTGTGCCTAACGAATATGTCGCAGATTACGTGCATCAGCACGACGATAAGCTAGTCGGGTTCGCCTCAATCGATCCCCATGATGAGGATGCAGTTGAGCAACTTGACTATTGCGTGAAAAACCTTGGACTCAAAGGGTTAAAGCTGGGACCTATTTATCAGAACATGCATCCGTCAGATCCGCGCTTTATCCGGATCTTTCAACGAGCGGAGCAATTGGATATTCCGATCCTCATACATCAGGGAACTACATTTTGCCGAGACGTATCGCTGGAATATGCCAACCCCGTTCTGCTGCAGCCTATCGCGCGTGCATTCCCCGATTTACGCATCATCATTGCCCATTTGGGTCATCCATGGATCGGGGAAACAATTTCACTCATCCGAAAACATCCCAATCTCTACTCCGACTTGTCGGCATTACATTATCGGCCATGGCAGTTCTATAACGCGCTTGTTTTAGCAAAGGAATATCGAGTCCTGCACAAGCTCTTTCTCGGTTCGGACTATCCGGTGACAACGCCTCAAGAAAGCATTGACGGCCTTCGTAACGTCAACGCGCCGGCCGCGGGAACTAGTATGCCAACCATATCTTCTGACGCAATCGAAGAAATCATTCACCGAGACACATTCGCGATTTTAGGGATTTCATGAACGTCGAGTTCTCTGAAAGAAAGGGATGGCAAGCGCTTGCTTACCTCCCTTTTTTATTGCCTGTTGCGGATCGCGAGATTCTATTTTGAGTCGCTGAGTATTTGCTGGATCTTTTGCTCAACCCAATCCTGCCTCCTCGGGAAATCCTTGTACGATTTCAAATCCGAAAGCAAAGCAGAGTCCGGCTTGATCCCCGCCGTTTGCAGCAGGGCGTAGTCTTGGAGGGACTCCGCAAATACTTCCCAGCGCATCGAATCGATAGGTCCATCCGGGCCTGGATAGACTACGAATGGGTCTCCATAAGCAATGCCGGGCCATGCACCGCCTGCTCCCTCGCTGAACGTGTCTTCGAGTTGCTGCGTGTCCATCTTGTACCAGTAGTTGTACCCCCAATGCAGAAATCCACCAGCTCCCAAGCGGTAAAACAGCCAGCCACTCATCCGGATCGTTGCGAGAGGAGTATCGTAAAACCGATTGAGATACTCGCCCCGAGGGCCAGTGCAGTAATACACCCAGTGGGGAATCCCTGCATCAATATAGTCCTGAGCAGACTGCAATATTGGCACAGGGATATCCGTAATGTGCTGTTTGCCATAGGCCACATCGCTCAGAGCATCCATGGTCTTCATCCAGGGTGCAAGCTCCCTTAGCAATGCGCGGGCTCGCTTATAATTCTCGAGCTCTTCCCCGCTGCCGGGTTCATCCGAGACATGGAAGAACGTGTGGTCCGGTGCAAGATTTTCTTCGTCGAGAAACTTCCTCAATGCAGGTAGATACTGTTCAAGGAAATTTCGGTAGACGCCTGTAGTCGGCGGCGTCTTGGTGGGCCATAACAATTCGTACTCTTCCCCTGCTCGCCTGTATACATGGATTGGCTCCCGAACACCCCAGTATAGCCACATGTGGGGAAATTCAAAATATTCCATTCCAGCATGTTTGCTCATTTCGATAAAGCGGTGGACATCACTAAAGTCGAAACTGTACTTTCCCGGAGACATTTCGGCAACTTTCAATAGCTGGGCGGGGCGTTCAACCACTTCGCGTCTCGTCTGAAAGACAGGAATGGCGATCACATTCGAACCGTGTGCCGTCATGTCATTCACATAGCGTTCCGTGTACTTCCACCATATTTCACTGAATGGTTGGGTCTTATAAGCGTCGTAGATTCCGTCCGCACTCCACCAATGCGTCACTGGAAAATCATGTCGGGCTTTGATGACCAATGGGCGAACATCAACATGCGCCGACATCACACCGAGCTCCGTCAGCTTTTCTTCTTTGCCTTCCTCGGCGCTGAGATGAAATCTAAGCTCGCGAACTCCCGGAGCAATCGATGATGGCACTTTAACCGTGATCCAAAACGCCTGATTCTCATACGGCCCTACGCTTGCCACCTGCTCGGGAAACAGAGGATCTGGCACTTGACCTGGCAAATGCTCCCCTCCATCAGCTACCTTTAGGTCAATGTCAGTGTTTCGATGCATCATAGGAACATAGCCCACTCGACGAATCTGGACCCCAAGGTCTTGCACTTCATTCACTTCGCACTTAATGCGAATTCCTCTTTTCGGAATTTCATTTCGAACAACGACCTGAAAAGATAGCGTGGCATTCCGTGCAGAAAGCAATCGGATATCTTTCTGTTCTGAAGCAGGCGAAGTCGGGAACACCCGTTGCATTGAGCTTTCCATCCACATCTTCACTGCCGGACCTGTCGCAGACTGTGAACCGCCCGCCATAGGACTCATTAGGTATAGCAAGAAAACGGGGATGGTTGCCCACCCCCGCACGTTAACAGTGTTAGCTTTCTTCCAAACAACTGATCTCATTCACTCCCTTTCGTGACTAAAACAAGAACTTGAGCCCAAACTGCATGGTGCGTGCCGCCTGGGAACCAAAGATCTTGCCCAAGTTCGCGTCGTTGACATTTTGATTGGGATTATTCAGATTTGTTCGATTCAGAGCATTGAAAGCTTCCCATCTGAATTCAAAATATCGAATCTCGCTCAGGTAAGCCCGCTTCATGAGCGCTGTGTCGACGTTGAAGAAGCCCGGACCATTGACGTCACCTACATTGGAGTTTCCAAACGTATATAGCGGCGCTGGCGCAAAGGCAGCTGGATTGAACCATCCGCTGGCGCTTTGCTTTGATACGCCTGGATTCGAAACGAGATTGGCTCGACTGCTTTGCCCGTTTCCAAGGTTGCTGTTTGAATTCGCGATAGTAAGAGGTTGCCCTGAACGCCCCCGCTCGTAAATGGAGCCTTGCCATCCACCCAAAATCGCGTTCACAAACATGTTTGAGTCGCGACCAAATTGACGTCCGTGCCCATAGGGGATTTCCCACACCACAGTCGCAGATTGGATATGACGATAGTCATTGATACTGCGATGGCGGTTGTACCAGGCTGGAGAGTATGCGAGCAAAGCATCGAACTCGCCCTCACCGACATTCTCGTCCATACTTCTGGAGAAGGCATAAGCAAAGGTATATGCCAGACCACTGGCAAATCGCCGCTCCACATACGTCTGAAGACCGTTGTACCAAAAGCGACCTTGATTTCCGTATGTGTGGATCAGAGAAAAACTTGGGAGCGGACGATCAGCTTGCAGGTTCGCATGAAAACCTACAGTTGGCACGTCGCGATCCTGTCCCGATATTTCATTCGGCACCTGGGTGCCGACGTAAGAAATCGTCAGGGCTGTCTTAGCGATGATTGGTGTTTGAACCGAGATGTTAAACTCCCTCGTCTCGGCCGGTTTGATATTCACCAATGGAGAATACACAGCAAAATTGCTCGCCGCATTCGGCCCCGCTGCCCACACGTTCTCCCATTTGTTGAGCGAAGATGCTGAGAAGCTTTGGCTATACACGCTCCATGTAGGCATATTAATCAGCGATGCTCCGCGATTGCCTGTGAAGTTGTTGTAATACGACCCGTAACCGGCGCGGAAGACAATGTCCTTGCTCCGAAACGGCCTATATGCCACTCCGAGGCGAGGTTGCCAGTTGCCGTTCGGTTCGTAGAGCCCATTTGGATATCCTGCTTGGGTCGAAGTTTCCCAAAGACCAGATGTCTGCGCCGCCCAAGCCGCCGACGTTGAGAAAGTCGTAAAGTTCGGCTTTCCGCTTCCGTCCACTGAAACAACGACCTTGTTGTCTGTCGGATTCCAGATACTGCAGAGATTCAAGTAGCAGCCTCGCGCGAGATAGCGATCATATCTCACACCAAGATCGAGTGTGAGATTGGGCAACAGTTTCCACGTATCTTTTGCATAGATTCCGATGAAGGGCGATTTGTCTTCGCCGAAGAAAGTAAGAGGATCGTTGAGCGAACTCGTGTTGGTATAGCCCAACAAGTAATCTGCAAAGGCATTGCCCGAGTATTGACCATTGAAACCGAAACTTCCGCGAGCGGCCGCAGATCCATGACCTCCGTACGCCTGTCGATTTCCAAAGTCGAATCCGACCTTGAGAGTATGTGTTCCAGCAATTCGGTCGATTGAAGCTTTGCCTGTGTACTGCGCATTCCTCTGTCCTCCTGGAACGCCGTAGCCGCCTGCAAAGAAAACGCCGGTGTAGCCGCTAATGCCTATATCTGGAGGGCCAATCCACTTCTCGCGTCCGGCACTTGGGATACCGAGAATACCGGCAAGCTGAGAGTCATTTTGTTTGCCAAGTGCTGGATTCGTATATCCGTCCTTGCTCCGCATCATGCCGCCAGTAACAGTGATCAAGGTCTTCGGGGTCATCTCCCATGTGTAATTTACGGCGAGGCCATGTTGCCGAAGCGTATTCAAACCGTAAGTCGACTCATCAGCTCGATAACCGACCTGCTGCGTAGGCTCCTGGAGATAAAAGTAGCGGCCATAGATTCGCTGATTAGAAGTGATCTGATGATCTGCCCTGCCAAGGTATTCGTAAGTCTTGTCGTACGTATGTGCGTTCGCAATGTAACGATTTCCGGTGGAGTTCGGCGTCACCAGAATAGGGAGAAAGTATTTGGCAGCAGAATCGATCCGCGATGCGGGAATTTGATTGCCTGCAAATGGAAGCCCGGTTACAGGATCTTTGATTGGGGTCGGCCATGAGGAGAAATCAGCTCCGCCCGAAGCTGTAGGAATAAACGCCGTCGGAATGGCGGCTTCATTCAGCAACTGAGCATTGCGAATAATCGTGCCCTGAAAGCTCCCGAAGAAGAAGGTCTTGTTGCGGTAGATCGGACCGCCCAAAGTACCTCCAAACAAATTGTACCGAACACGGGGCTTCGCCTTCGTCTTATCAGCGAACGCATTATAAGCGTTGAAAATATCGTTCTGAACGAATTCAAATGCACTTCCGTGAAACGAATTGGTTCCGCCCTTTGTGACAACAATAACCTGGCTGGGGCTACGTCCCGCTTCAGCTCCGGAATCAATCGTCTGCACGCTGAACTCTGCGATCGAATCGACATTCGGAACAGCCGTTCCACCCTCAGCAGAACCGTCGTTACTCGTAACTCCATCAAGCTGGAAATTGGTCTTATCATTGCGCAGACCATTGCCTTGTACAGTCGTAATGCGCATACCCGCAGCATTACTCGTTCCTTGATAGTTCATTCCTGGAACCAGTCCGACTAGCGCGAGTGGATTGCGAGTGGCAAGTGGTAGCTGTCGAATTTGATCCATCTGTACCACTGTCTCTAGAGTGGCACTCTCAGTTTGGATAGCTGAGCTTGTCGATTGAACTGACACTGTTTCCGTGGCTCCGCCAACTTCCAATACCGGCTCAACGCGAACCCGCGAGCCTACTGTTAGTTGTACCTCCGAGTTTTCCCAATGCTTGAAACCCGGGGCTTCAACGACAACGCGATAAGAGCCAATCGGAAGAGCCAGAATGGTGAACTCACCGTCTTCGCCGGTTTGTTGCCGACTGACTGCACCTGTCGCTAGGTTGGAAGCGGTTACAACGGCGTCTGGAACTCTTGCACCACTCGAGTTACTTACGTTCCCCGTGATTGTTGCTTGAGTTCCTACTTGGTAGAAAAGGGTTGCAGTGCCCAGCAACATCACTGCTAACAATTTCAATGAGAAGCGCATACGTACCCCCTCAAGATTCATTTTTGGACCATGCGTCGTAGGCAATTGTCCGGACCTGAACTAGACTTTGAGCAGAATGGGATATTAGGAGAAGATCCCAGTCTGCTTTCCCGGGTAGGTGATACCCAGCGTGAAAGCAATTATGTATATCTCTTTAATTGTTAGCAAGACGATTGGCTTGGGCTTCCACTCGGCTGGACGATCTCTTCGCCGCCTTAGCGGTTCGTCCAAACGCCGGCACATACAAAGAATCACGCGTTGGAGATTTGCTAATTGCCTTGAGAAGAAAGCGAAGAGTGTATCGCTGTATACGGCGCATAACTCATCACCAAATTAACGATGATCCATCTGCATTTGGAATGAACGTTTAGCAAGACTGACGAATCTGAATGCGCACGGATTCATTGGGTGTTTCTCTGATCCACAATCAGGTTGGCGTCCGCTAAAGGACGCCATATTTTGCGAATACCTGGGAAAGAAAGGCTCCCGCAAAGAGATCCCTCCTACTTTCGTTCTCTCGGAATGCTTTCTCTTTCGCCTGGGCTAATACCTCGGCAATCATGCCCGCAGGGATCGCAACGATGCCATCATAATCAGCGAAAATTAGATCACCTGGATTAACTAATACCCCGCCGCAAACCACTGGCACGTTGTAGTCAACCACTTGGCCACGGCCTCGTGAATCAACGGGCTTTATACCGGCAGCGAATACAGGGAAGCCAAGCTTTTGTATCGTACGTACATCGCGAACGAGACCGTCCACGACAGCACCTCGAGCGCCTCTAGCTCTTGCCGCAGTTGACAGCAATTCTCCCCAAGGCGCATTGCGTTTAGATTCGCAAGTTGAAACAACGACCACTTCACCGGGAAGGATGCTATCCATCGCTTCGATCTCGAGACCATAAGGATCATCCGGCACATAAAACATATCTTGACATTGAATCGTGCGGGCCCATCCAGCAAACGTAGCATCCGGTGAAAGTGGCCGTAAGTATTCGCGCATTGCCTGATCTCGTTGCCCAAGTTCATCCAGCGCATCAGCGATCACGGCGGTATAGAGCTTCAACTCGACTTCTTCAAACATCGCCAATTCGTCTTTCTGGGCGGGCCGACTATCAATACGTTGTGCGTTCTCTTTTATCTTTACTTCTCTCACATTCTCCTCCAACACTGTTAACCATTGCTCTTTGCTGCATTGCCAACGTCAATATGCCACTAGCTCGATTTCTTGAATCGCTCAACGCGCACTTGCGCAGTAATCGCGTGGGCAACCATTCCCTCGAGCATGCACTGCCGTTCTGTTACTTCGCCGGTGCGAACGCTAGCGGCCTCGGTCATGCGTTGGTATGTGCAGGTCTTGAGAAATTTCCCAACCCAAACACCGCCGGTGTACCGAGCTGCTCGGCTAGTTGGTAGAATGTGGTTTGTGCCAATTGTCTTGTCACCGTAAGCTACGGTCGTCTCCTGTCCGATGAAAAGGGAGCCATAGTTCCGCAAGTGCTCAACAAAGTAATCGTTGTCCTTAGTGTGCAGCTCCAGATGTTCGGGTGCGTAATCATCGCTAAGAGTCACTATCTCTTCACGAGAATCCGCTAGATAGACTATTCCGTTGTCTCTCCATGAGAGCGCTGCTACGTCACGAGTCGACAGCGTCGCTAGCTGCCGTTCGACTTCTTCGATTGTCTTTATCGCAAGATCTTCACTGGTAGTAATGAGACAGAGGCCGCTGTTCGGATCATGTTCAGCTTGCCCCAATAAGTCGCACGCGACCAATGAAGGATCCGCTGCGTGATCCGCAATGATAAGTATCTCGGTCGGCCCGGCTAAAAGATCAATTCCACAGCGGCCAAAAAGCTGCCGTTTGGCTTCCGCAACAAAGCGATTCCCCGCCCCGCAAAGCATGTCGGCAGGCGGGGCGCCGTCCAGCCCAAATGCCATCAAAGCTAGCGCTGGAACGCCGCCAAGGATATAGATTGAGTCGGCGCCGGCCTTATGAATCGCATTGATTGTTGCTGGAAAATATCCCCTACCCCGTACAGGTGGGGTGCACGATGTTACATGTCGAACGCCTGCTACCTTCGCAGGTATGATGCTCATTTGAGCGGAGCCAAACATCGGATAGCGGCCCCCAGGTATATAGCTCCCCACTGTCTTTACAGGAATGTGCCTATGGCCCAACGTCACGCCGGGACGTATATTCACCTCCAGTGGCAGTAGCGTCTTCAGCTGTGCTTCCGCAAAGACGCGCACATTGTTTTGGCAGTAGTCCGTGTCGTCAATCGCCACTTGCGGCACTTCCTTAATCGCGCCGTCAATCTGACTCGAATCGAGACGGAAGGAACCTGGGTCCCAATCATCAAATTTCCGACTATATTTCCGAACGGCATCCATTCCGTTCTTTTCAAGATCGAGCAACATGGCTGAAACCGTTGCTGCTGTATCTATGTCGTGCTCGAACAGCCTGTGCCCACCTGATCTGATCAACTTCATCTTGTTCCTATCCTCGATTGGCTTGCCCTTAGTTGGAAGACTTTCACTGTTCATCGGTGCGGCGGGATCAAGTGGTCAAGGCGTATAGTCTCTCGGGCCAAGGCGGTCACTCCATTGAGTGACGCTCCAGCCACCGTCTACGACCACAGTTGTTCCAGTGATGTAGGAGGCATCGGAGGACGCAAGAAAAGCTACAACGGATGCGATCTCTTCTGGTCTGCCGATACGTCCCAATGCTATGCGTGCCTCACGATCCGCTAGTTCATAGGAGTCTTCCTTGATGCTGCGAAACGTTGGAGTATCAATTGCGCCAGGACATACGGCATTGCACCGGATTCCTTGCCGCCCGTAATCAATTGCTACAGACCGTGTAACCTGCAAAATCGCGGCCTTTGCAGCGCAGTATGCGACCGTGTTCGCAAATGGAAAGATCCCGCCGATCGATCCCATATTCACGATGGATCCACTCTTCTGCTCGATCATGGCTGGAAGACAAGCCTTAGACATGCCTACTGTCCCCAAGACAGTTATGTCGAGTTGCTTTTGCCATTCGCTTTCATCTGTCTGCAAGAGAGCCCCACCTCGATGTGCCGTGTAAGCAGCGTTGTTGATGAGTACGTCGATACGACCATGCGCCGAGAGAACTTGTTGAACCGCTCTATCAGGAACCTTTCCGTCCCCGAGGTCGGCCTCAATCCAGAATTCGCGATCGCCTTGCCGGTAAGTACGTGCATCTTCGAGTGCCGGCCGGGCTCGATCGAGATTATGTACGAATGCCCCCTCCTGCAGCATCATCTCCACACAGGCGCGGCCGATACCAAATGAACCCGCGGTGATAACAACAACTTTTTCTCTAAATCTCATGGGGCCGCTTTGTCCTCAGCTATCAGCGCTATGTTCGAGGCGATCCAATCTGTCTATTCGTGCTCATCAAAAATCGACGCAACACATTTGCCGTGATTCGCGAAATATTCTCGTCGGGGAACAAGCATGTTACCCATGTGATAGATCCAGTCGAGAAAACTTGTCCCTCGCCGAGATTGAAGCACACCACATCTGCTCCTCCGGAATCGGCATTTTCACCCCGTGCGATGATCTCTAAATTCTTTGGTGAACTCTGCGTAACCTTGTCCGTCTCATGACCTGAAGCCCCACCGGGAACGCGCTCATGCTGACTCTTGTCTCCGAAAGTGTCTCCTTCATTCAAGCCTGTACCCTCAAATGCCCAATGTGTCGGCTTCAGCACGGAATATGGAGCAGCAGTCATTGCGCCCGGATCGGTGAACGCCACACCGAGGAGGCGCGCCTCCGGAGCGTAACTGCGATGCATGCGCGACTCATGTTCCGACTCCGGTATTTTTGTATCGTCGAATGTGAGGCACCGCATCACTTGTCCCTCGATCGTTACCTCGCAATTTAAACCGTTGCCGCCGAGATACATCAGGCGCCCGCCCTCGTGAACCCATTCTTCAACGCGGCGAAACATCTCCCGTGTCCAGTACTCGGGATGTACGCCAATGATAAGAACTTGGTACGCGCTCAATGGCAAAGTGCCATCGTGAAGCTGGGCGTCGGAATAGTAGTCATACGGGAATCCTTCACGTTCCAACCAACCCAGGAGTCGCCACTCTCCCGGAGCAAGTCCGCACTGCAGTCGCCCTTCAATTGAACGATCGATGCAGTTGGCATCCCAAGGGCTGTTGTCGAAGATATGATTGCCGTGCTCAGGACGCTCAAAAGCAAGTGGAGGATACTGCTCATCATGCGATGCCCAGCCGCTGATGGCACTCGTGTATCGCGTAAGATCTTGCCGCGCATTAACCGTCGGGACTGGTGGCAGACCTGTTGGATTAATGTAATTCGATCGGCCACCGAAGTTGTTGTATGCGTTCCAGGTATTCGTATTCGCTAAGACAGCAATCTTCGCTCGCGGCTCTGAAGGTGCTACTACCCATGGAAAGGAGTAACTCTCTCCCGATTGCGTGCGAGCCCAAAGATAATAGAGCCCGGAGCGTTCCGGGGCCTCAATAAATTGCTGAATATGCGGTGCAGGATACCCGACCTGATTCCAATCCACGCCAGTTTGGGTATAGTCTCCGTCGGGAGTAATCTGCGCTACAGAATCGGGACCGTGCTCATCGTACCAACTGATGGTGCGAATGAATTCTTTTGCGAGACCGTAACGCCAGAGAGTCAACTGAAACTGCTCAGAACTGTGCGCCCGAACTTCTGATCGATCTCCGCTCTCAACCCATTTCGGCCACATATAGCCCATCAACATTCGACTAAGCAGCCGAAACTGATATGGCTCACCTGATCCAAGTTCGCAGGTTACGCGCTTAGATGTATAACCCTCCTTCGCCAGAGTTACGCAATAGACACCCGCGACGAGCTTCCCGTATACCGATCCAGTTGGCGAAGTTTCCAAAACGGCGACCACACCATCTGAGGAAACTAGCTCCAGCCTTACACCGTCTAACGCGAGATAATTTTCGTCTGAGACGTAGGCCAAAAGCCGCGTCGAACACTCTTCCAATTTCTCACTCATGATTTGACTTGCCTTCCATATCGAGGTGTTGTCGCAGTTCAGTCGGCTGCCACTCAAAATAGAAGAGCGCATGGCGCCAATTCAGAAGCATCACGGTAATCATTCTGGCGACCTAGGTTCGTTGGAGCAAGTCATTTCCGGCTCACCGTCCACGCGGCTGGATGAAACGAAATGGCCTGCCATGCACCATCTGGCATTTACGTATAACGATTCGATTAAAACGTCTGAACCAAAGGCTAGTTCAGTGCTCAGTTGCCGGTTAAATTATCACAACTACATGTATGCGGTGAACTTCTACTTAGCGTCGCGTCGCACGAAGAAGCATCTCCCGGAAATACTGCCGACCACCTTTTTCTTTACAGAATATGGGACTCGGATATTTCCGGGAAGACAACATCCACGATGCTGAACGCGCGCACGACAAAGCTTGACGATGAATGCACTCGAATCATTACAGTCAACTAGTGACACATCTGCGCTCGAATGTCGACTCTGTGCGCAGCAGAAAATGAGAAACGGAGCGGCCATGTTTAAACGCGCGATAGGTTATCTTCTACTCTTCGTTTGTGTGGGCCCCTTCTTATCGGCTCAAAAACCTGCCATCCGTATTAGCGCCTGGTACTGGCTCAATTCTGCTCCTAAAGCAGACTGGGAAGGCGACTTCGTCACAATGAGAAATCTGGGATTTACGGATGTACTTCTCTCGTGGGGTTTGGACACAGCGGGTTTGATAACTCGCAAAGAAGAAACGAAGCAGGCCGTCCGTTGGGCCCACAAGGCCGGGTTAGGCTCTTACGTGATCGTGTGGCAACCAGAAGCCAATTCTCTTCCACGCAAAGCAGAGTTCGTTCACATCAATGCAGATGGCAAAGTGCTGGATTCCCTTGATGTCTTCAATCCAACATGGCGTTCAACTTACTGGAAAGACTATCTTCAGGAAATCGCGAAGACCTACCGGCATGAACCAGGTATGGCCGGCTATGTTTTCGATGATTCCTTCAGCGGCGGAAACGTGTCATACGGCACGTACGAGGAGAAGGTCTTTGGCGCACCTCTGCCGCGTAAGCCGACCGACCCGCGCTGGAGTGAGTGGACGAAAATACGCCAAGACTGGTGGGAAGATTGGGCAAAAGACACCATGAAATATCTCCGCGAAGTCGACCCAAATCGCGAACATGAGATCTATCTCGAAGATACTGCTGATCGAATAACGAATGAAACCAGGAATTCGATCGCTGGAGTAGATTTTGCGAGGGTCGCACGTCATTTTGACGCAGTCGGCGGCTACACGATGCCAAGGTGGACATCCGCGCCCGACTCGGACCAGAAGGTATCGGAGTTAACGAAGAATTCGATAGAAAGCGTTCGCAAAGTAGTTGGAGTCAAAAAGAAGATTATTTACACATTCTGGTCCGCCAATATAGCTGAAGAATTGGGTAGTGCTCCTGCCAAATATCCAACGGCTGCGCAAATCAAGAGCGTCTGCGAAGATGCTTTAAAGCTTGGGATACGTCATCTCGACATGTATGGATTCAGGATTGGCGAATATCGCGCGACAAAAACTGAGATGACGAGAATGATGCCGTCGGAACCAGCTCCATACGTCCTTACGGGACAGTTTCCGAGAAAGTTCATGTGGGATCGTCCTGAAATTCACACTGAGCTTGGTGAATATCTTCGAAGCTTGAATAAATAGTTATAGAGCCGAGGCCGACTCGAGCGAAGAAGTGGAAGCAAGCCCGTGGCTCTCTATCCCTTGTATTGTTCCACCTGAATTATAGGCGAGCGTACATTGGGCCGCTGCCTCGAACCTCCCGAATTGAGCCGTCAATAAGCCTGTAACTACTAAGAACCAATCGCTGCAAACTCGAGGCTTTCTGGATCAGCCACGAAACCTCGGGGTGAGATGCATTCAGGCCATCATGAATCAGCGATATGATGCGACTGCATTGACATCAGGACCAAGCTATCTTTACCAGTCGGGGCTCGGGTGTCCTTCGCGTTCAGATTGTACCGGTTGTGTTGAATGGGTAATGAACGGGCTTAGTTATCGCTCTGTCAGCGGTGCTTGGCGCTCCTCGGCTCGTTCTGAGGGCGTCCGAACTCACCCAAAGAATTACCCAATCTTCGCGCGTCTTACACAAAATGCAGGTGCTTAGGCGGCATTCCGTGTGCAGTTAAGTTGTTGAAAGTAAAGGCTAGATGTACACGGAAGAGGTCGCTGGTTCGAATCCAGTCGTGCCCCATAATTCACTCATAAATAAAGCTTTCAAACCACCGATCCCGACCTCAAACGATCCCAGCCAGAACCTCTGCACTGTACAGCGGTCGAAAACTTCGCGGCCCTGAAATGCAATGGAAAGCCATTCCTCGATGTCCTCCGGATTACGTCAATTCGTTGGAGCCTTTGGGGAGACCGGGAACTGGGAGGAGACAGCAGTGATGTTCGGTCGAGGAGGTGTACCTACGTGCGAGGGCGTATTCGGGTTAGGTAGAGCAGTCTAAAAGTGATATTTAAATCACTATTTCCTTGCATATCGCACTAGAGTGCGATATATATCACTTATGCGAATTCTTCCTGAACTCGGCGAAGCGGTCGCGGCAAAGCGTAAGGCTCTCAAGTTGAGCCAGAGCGAGGTCGCCAACCGCACTGGGCTAACACGGGAGACCCTCGTGCGATTCGAGCGAGGACAGCTATCGGAGTTTGGTTCACGCAAACTGCTGGCTGTCCTCGCAGTTCTTGGGCTGGAGATAAGCTTCACTGAAGTTGGTAGGTCGGGCACCCTTGATGAACTCCGCCGTGAACGAGGTGGCACGGCATGAAGCTAAATGTCCATGTCCTCGGCCAACACGTTGGTGTCCTCGAACAAGTCGGCGACTTCAAAAGCGTAATGACCTATGTTCCAGAGGTCGTGCCTGAAAATCTCGTGTCTCTAACGATGCCCGTCCGAACGGAGTCCTATCCGTGGGATGACGAGCTTCACCCCATCTTTCGAATGAATCTCCCAGAAGGGTACCTGCTTCAAGTTTTGCAGGAGGAGTTTGGGCCGATTGTCGGTGCGAGTCCCATCGCTCTCTTGTCCGTCATCGGACGCAACATGGTGGGAAGAATGCAAGTAGCTCCCCCGGGAGCAGCACTGAACGAACCGGCTAAACCTATTGAAGTCGTCGAACTCCTTAAAGGCGACAACTCAGAAGAAGCGTTCTCTCGCCTTGTCCGTGAACATGCAAAGAGTGGTGTTTCAGGGGTCTTGCCAAAGTTCTTGGACACAGAGGCGCAGCAGCACCAGCAGGAAGGATTTGGGCCGCATAGGAGAGCGACCCTATTCACTCATCAGCACATCATCAAGGGTTCGTCGACTAGGCTTCCATTTGCAACAGCCAATGAACATCTCTGTATGCAGGTCGCGGCAAAGGTCACTCAATCTGCGAAGACAGAGCTTTCGCAGGATGGCAATGTGCTCGTGGTGCATCGCTTTGACGTTGACGAAAACGGCAAACCTTTTCGGGCATTGGAGGACTTTTGCGCCTTGCTGGGTCTGCGGCCACAAAACAAGTACGAAACGACTTGGGAGAGAATCGCAAAGGCAGTTCGCGACCATGTGGACGGTACCTACCAATACGAGACGTTTCAAAAGCTCTCCTCGATGTTGCTAATGACCTTCGCCTTGAGGAACGCCGACTGCCATTCGAAGAACTTGGCTCTGCTCTACACTTCTCGGAAAAATGCACGTCTTGCTCCCATCTACGACTTCTTCACAACTTCGGTCTACGCCGGATTAAGGGACAATCCACCCGGCATCATGTTCGGCGGCAAGAAAACGTGGTTGCCGGGGAAGACTCTCGCGAAGTTCATCACTGCTACCTTCGGCATTCCCGACCGAGAGCAGAAGCTGATGGTCGAGAGAATCAGTGACGCGATTGCGGACACCGCTCCCGCAGTCCGCGAAATGATGGTGCACCTTGATGGCTTCAAGGACACCGGGAAGCGCATGTTGGCGACTTGGAGTGAAGGAGTCAACTACTTGCGGGATTCCCGGATGTACGGCATGAGCCCGTGGAAGTCGAGCCAAGCCTTCGAGGGCATCTCCGACCCGCCGAAACTTGAGAACACACAAAAGGTAATCGGGAAATCAGAACTTTTCGCCAGGCGTGGAAAACAAAAAGCCAAGTAACCTTGTGGTGCATCGATAGTTGCCTTGGCTCGTCTCGTTTTTTCGTAACTCTATATCGAGCGACCTTACAGACACTCCGATGCGGCTTTCCGCAATCCGGTGAGTGACCCAATCATCCACCTCGGATTCGCGCCAACCTACTGACCGAGCACCGAGGGAAATTGGGGCCGAAGACTCCACTGAGTTCGTTCACATGAACCTGTTCCCCTAGTCGAGGTATGTACATCTCAGCCTTCGTGATTCCGTGCAGCTGTAAAATCCTTGCTAATGTTCGGAGATGATGCCTAGAGCGGAATGAAGACGGATGTGATGAGAGTCACGCCTCAGAACTGGCTTCAGAAGAACCGGGAAATTAAGAGGCGGTCGAAAAAGCTTCTGGCAAAATTCCTATGCAGCCATCGTCAATTTACGCCCTCTAAAAACAAAGGTGGCCGAGGCAATAAGCCTCGACCACCGTGGTGGGTTGATTTTTGAACTAAGCACATCGCGCACATACGCGATTGCCCAGTCATTTTCCACTAATGCTTCCAAGCCGCGATTACCAGGTGTGGCGATACCCATAAAAGGGCTTCTTGGGCGATAGTGTCATCGCTCCATCTGAAGAACTGCCACACCACACATCCCGTCGATGGATGCACTACAACGTGAAAGAATGCGGTCACGTCCCAAGCGAATAAATCCTCACGTTGGGGCGACCTTGGGGTTTGGGGCACGATGCCTTAGGATTCCGATGCCTCATGTGAAGTACCGCTCAAAGAGTATTGCTGCATCTTTTGAGTTGTCCCCCTCTCCCGTACGCAATCAACTTACCCCTAGTCGTTCACGGCGTCAACTACGATTTCTAGTAAGCGTCCCGAGTTCCCCTCTGGCATGACCTCTGGTTTGAGGACGACGATGATGTCATGGTTGCTGAGCTGGAAGCGGGAAGTGTGCATCGTCCTCGCAGATACCGAACGTTATCGGAGAAGCGGCG
>Ga0157374_10001919_pt1 | contig 17423 bp, 11 predicted proteins | sample M25metaG_FD_115308 | JGI IMG/M metagenome (GOLD analysis project Ga0157374, IMG submission 115308) | Miscanthus rhizosphere microbial communities from Kellogg Biological Station, Michigan, USA - M2-5 metaG | ecosystem: Host-associated > Plants > Roots > Rhizosphere > Soil | place: USA: Michigan...
TAAAAAAAACACAAAAAAAAAAAAATATTTTATTTAAAAAAAAAAATAAACAAACATTTAAAAATATTTTTTTAAAAAAAAAAAAAAAAAAAAAAAACAGTAAATTATATTACAGTATGTAATTTTTCTTGCTTAAATAAGGCAAGATCTAAGTCTAAGTAAGTGGAAAATGATTGTAAAGCAATAGTACCTTTTGGTTCTAACTTAAGTTCAAATATTCACTATAAACCGTATAATAATAATATCAAATATTTAGTTAAACTACCTAAAGAGCTAGAGTCTTTAATTACTTGCCTACGGCAGTAGGAGTTTTAATTTCAGATGGTTTTTTGAAAATAAATAAGCAAGGAAATACTTCTTTTTATTTAAAACAAGGAGTTAGAAATTTTAAATATTTATGCTGCTTCGCACTTGTTTTTATGAAGCTTTCACACTATTGTTCATCATACCCTTCAATAAATACTACAAAAATAAAAGGGAAAATATATCCTGCTATTTACTTTAGAACGAGATCTTTCCCTTTTTTAAGTGAATGGTATAATATATTTCATACTGTAGGAGGTACTGCTTCGCAAAAAAAAATCTTACCTTCGAATCCCTCTGTTTTATATAATCTGTTAACTTACGAGGCATTAGCTCATTGAATTATGGGAGATGGTAATAAATTAGGTACAGGATTAATATTAAATACTCACTCTTTTTCAATTAAAGAGTGTACTTTAATAATAAGTATTTTTATTTATAAATTTGGATTAGACTGTAATATCTATATGCAACGTAATCTTCCTGTAATTTATATTACAGGTAAATATATGAAAAAAATACAACCTCAAATTATACCTTATTTCATACCTTCTATGCTATATAAATTACATACTTGGAAAAATAAGACTAAATTTAATTAACGAAGATGAGGTGGCAAACTCGAGAAAGTTCTTAAATTAAGAATAATAATTAATTTAAGATAATCGTCGAACTAAGTCAATAATAGGAAACTATTATTGTAAAAGCGTAGAGGCCAAACGCCACATAAGTATTCTAAGTCTTTACAAGCACTTTGCATAAATTATTCAATTCATTTATTAGTACTCACTACTATTTAGTAAATAGGCTATAAATAGTGCTAATTAGAATTATACTTATTCTTAAGTCTATAAAGTAAATAGGCAAGGCAGAAGATATGAGCTTATAAGACATGGTCCAGTATATGAAAAAATATATATAAAATATATATTAAATCTCTTATCATGTAAAACTAGACTTAGTGTAATTAATTAGATAATAAATTAAGTGTAGTTATGCTTAATTTATTCAAAATTTAAATGATTGATTAAGTTTAAAGATAAGAAACTAACCTAGCTGTACCTGAGATGGTAAAAGGGTTAGTACTGAGCCTTTTTTTTAGCTTTTGCTATTAAAACACCATTATGACCTTTTACAGGGTGATTATTTAGAGCTCATGTAGAAGCACCTTTAAGTGGTTCCGTAATATTAGCTGCAGTAATACTTAAATTAGCAACATATGCGTATTTAAGAATAATGATTTCTTTTTTACCAGATGCTACTCATTTTTATAGTCCTTTATTACAAGGTATATGTATAATAACTTTAATATATGCATCATTATCTGCTTTAAGAAGTCATGATTCTAAAGCATTAGTAGCATTATCTTCAATTAGCCATTGTGCTTTAATAGTATTAGGATTATTTTCTAATTCCATATTAGGTATTGAAGGAGGTATTTTAGTATCTTTAGCACACGGTTTTATTTCACCTGCATTATTTATAATAGTAGGAGGTATAATATATAATAGAACACATAGTAGAGTAATACAATATATTAGAGGTTTAACTACTTATATGCCTCTATTAGCTTTATTCTTTTTATTTTTTGCATTAGCTAATGCAAGCATACCATTAACAACAGGTTGAGTAGGAGAACAAATGACTCTAATTGGATTATTTGAAAGATCTCCAATTATAGGTGCTTTAGGTGCATTAAGTATCTTTTTAACTGCTTGTTATTCAATATTTTTATATAATCGATTAATGTTTGGTGTTTATTCTCAACATCTTAAACCATTATTAGATATTGATAGAAAAGAGTTTATTACTTTATTTAGTTTATTAATTCCTACTATAATATTTGGTATATGGCCTAATTTAATTTTAGAATCTTTACATCCTTCTGTAAGTGAACTTATTTATAACATACCTTCTGCATAACATTTATATAGTAAATTTACTTATTATATAATAACGTTATATTACATAACAAGAAGCAAAAAGCATAGCACAATATACACTTATTCTTAATATTGTATAAGTTAAAATATATTAACCCCCCCACCTTCGTTTTTGTTTCGCAACTTTGCAATTTTGAACTACATACTATTTAATTTTAAATAAATAATTAAATCCGTAATATTTGACTCTCTTATATATATGTAATATACAAATATATATAAATTTTGCTTAAATAATGCATAAATGAAGTAAACAAAAAATAAATATAAAAAATATTAGTTGTTCTTTGCTTCTCCCTCCTGCATAAGCAAAAAGGGAGGGCTTGCTCCTTGTGTAATAACGGAAGATACAACGTAGTAAATTTATAAAATATGATTAAGGGTATCATTACTTTGTTGCGCTTTTTGTTTTTTTTTTTATTATAAAAAGTAAACTGCATGTTTCTTGCTTTCAGTACTAAAGCAAAAAGATTAAACAAATTTCTAATAAAAGAATAGAAGAACTATTAATTATAGTAATAACAAAAAAATATATAAATTATGACTGTCTTGCCTAGCACTTGATAATTTACTAGGTCATTATTCATCTACCTGATTATTTTATCTCGCACTCCGCACTCGCTAGGTCTCTTTTTTAATATTTAAAAAGAGCAAGTAGTATCATATGATAAAATATAATTATATGAAAAACAAAATCATAATTTGAATTTTTTAAATAAAGGGCCCTTAGCTTAATTGGTAGAGTACCTGATTGTCGATTAGGATGGTTCCAGATCGTAACTGGAAGGGCTCGTAATTATTAATTATTAAAATATTATAAAAGTACTAATTACTTTGCACTTGCATTATGTAAAAATAAAACAATAAAGCGCAACTTTTATCTTGTATGGCTTGCTACGCACAAAAGTAAACAATATAAATAATATATTTCTTATGCTTGTGCATTTATCTTTTTTTTTAATTAAATTAAAAAAAAAACAAAAATAAAGCAGCCATAATAATAATAATAAGCCGAAATAGTTTAATTGGTAAAACAGTTTCCTTGTAAGATACTGTTATTGGTTCAAATCCAGTTTTTGGCACTTTTATTTTTAGTTTCATTTACTTTAAATAACATGATTATTAATTTTAATATTTGCCTTTTTATTTATGTTGTTTTTTTATGCTTCTTGCTAAGCACAAGTACAACTACAGCAACAAATAAAAAAATAATATAATAATAAATTTGTAATAAGTTGTATATTAAGTAAATAGTTATACTGAGCATATGTTTATTACAAATAAGTATATGTTGTTTTATGCTTCTTGCTAAGCATAAGTAGCAAGCCCTTGCGCAAGCGAGGGAGGAATATATTAACTAAAATTATAGAGTATTACAAAAATATAATTAATAACTTATAGCTAGCAGCTACTTAATTCAGCTATAAGTAATACTATATTTTATAGCAAAAGCGCTATGACTAATAATAATAAAAAATAATAAGAATAAAGGGCAGGTGCTCCGAATGGTAAAGGTGGTTCTCTGTAAAAGAATTTGTCGTTTAGACTAAGATAGGTTCGATTCCTGTACTGCTCAATTAAACTTTGCTGCGCAGCACTTGTAATATTAAATAAATAAGCAGTTACTTTACAATAGCTTTGCAGTAGTTTTATAGTTGCTTTATAGTAGTTTTATAATAGCAACTACTTATATTAAAAATAAATTGTTATTATTAACAAACTAGCTTTATTTAAAGTAAACGTAAACACTTGTAACTTGCCTTCTTTTATTTTTAATATTAAAAAGGCACTTGCTGCTTGCCTTCGGCACAACAACAAATTAAAAGTAAAGGAATGCACAAATACTTAAACTATTTTTTTTGCTATGCACTAGCGCGATTATATAAAACTGCTCTTTACTTTTGCTTGCGCTTTATATTTAAAATAATCTATATTTAATAAAAAGGCAGGTTTGCTTCGCTTAAAGCAGCGCACAATATAAAGAGAATAAGGATCTGTGGCAGAGCGGTTTAATGCACTCGTCTTGAAAACGAGCACTCCTAAAGAGTCGTGAGTTCAAATCTTACCAGATCCGACTTAATAATTAATTAATCTTAGGTTAGTATACTAATTATCATAATCTAGTTCTTATTTGTGCCTCCCTCTTGCATAAGCAAGAAGGGAGGGCTTGCTTCTTGCTACGCAAGCTACTTGCCTTTTTAATATTAAAAAGACACTTGCTGCTTGCCTTCGGCACAACAACAACTATTAATAAAGCAGTACCTAAACTAGAAATAAATTCTTATTTTTTATTTGGTTATTACTCTTGAATAGCTTTACTCAACTCTTTATTTTTACCGTAGTACTTGCTACGCACTTAAATATAAAAGTCACTTTTAAATAAAAGTAGTATATTACTTCCTTATTTTTGTTTGCGTTTAATTTTACAGAAAAAGCAGTACACAAAATAATAAAACGGTAACTTGATTATAATTTGCTTTGTAAAAGCAAGCTTTAATTTATTTAAATTGTAAAGCCTACATAGCCTGCAAAGCCTGCAAAGTCTGGTTTTTTTTTATTTATAAATAAAGCAATTAATAATTAGATTATCTTAATAAAATATAAATTTATAAGGAAGCAGAACTCGGGTGGTTGAGTGCCCCTCTTTTAAAGGGGAAGAAGTTGTTCGACTCAACTTGCTTTCAAAAATAAAATAAACATGAACATGTTTATTTTAATTTAATTAAAAACAAAGCACTTGCTTTAGCATATGGTTACTAATATTTATTAAAATTTTTACATGTTTATAAAAATAAAAATAATTATAATATTATAATTATAATAATAACAAAATAAATTAAGGCATATAAAAAATATATGCTATACGTTTTTTTATTTTCACTACGTTTTTAATTTAATTAAAAATAACTACTTTATTTGATAATATATTATACATTTAAATATATAAGTGTATTTAATATAAAATATTTACTATGCACCAGGCAGAGCCAGGCCTTTTTATTTTTATTATTAAAAATAAAAGAAGGCTTGCTACGCACAGAAGCAAAACTGCTAAACAAAAGATTTAAAGTCAAGTAAGTTATAAAGTGACAGAATAATAATTTAACGGTAATATAAAATATTAATTAAGCTTTACTATTCATTTACAACTATTTTTATTTTTTTACTTTTTACAAAAAAACTTTTATTTAATAAGGTTACTGCTCCGCTGCTACGTACTTAAATTCTTTAAAATTAAAGTTATAAGTGGCGGAATTATACCAGCTGCGAAGCAATAAAACAAAAATATATTTTTTACTTAGTACAAACAGTCATGAGTAGTATAAGCTAATAAAAATATGAAATATAGAGTAATTATCCTTTTGTTTGCTCCGCCTTTTTTTAACCGCACTTGCTTTTATAAATAAAAGATTTATATAGCACTTAGCGAAGCCTTGTTTTCTTTTTTAATTAAAAAAAAATATAAGTGAAGCCTTGTAATTAGTGTGTTTTTTAATGTAACATTTAAAGAATATATTAAGGCCATAGCGCGAGTGTATTTTATTTATTTTTGCTACTTTGCTTATTTAAAAAAAATGTAGCAGCGAATTATACAACTAATTTCATATTTTTATCTTAAAAATTAAATAATTATGTAATCTATCTAGCAAATGAATATATTCCTAATAAATTCTCCATTAGAACAATTTGAAGTTATTAATTTAATTTCTTTAAATGCACCTATATTAGGTCATCTTAATTTAGCATTTACCAATTTATCTTTATACGCACTATTAGTATTAAGTATATTAATAGGTTTTCATATTTTAGGAAATAATGATCTTAAATTAGTTCCTTCTAAATGATCAATAGCACTTGAAAGTACTTATGTAAGTATCTTATCTATGGTAAGAGAACAAATAGGTTCACATAGTGAAGAATATTTTCCATTAGTTTATTCTGTTTTTTTCTTTATCATAATCGCAAATTTAACTGGAAATGTACCTTACAATTTTACAATAGGTACTTCTATAATAGTATCTTTAGGTATAAGTATTACTGTGTTTATAGCTGTAACTGTAATAGGTCTTACAAAACATAAATTAACTTTTTTTTCATATTTTATACCTGCAGGTACTCCTTTATTACTTACTCCTATTTTAACTTTAATTGAACTAGTAAGTTATTTTGCTAGAGCATTTTCATTAGGGGTGCGATTATTGGCAAATTTATGTGCTGGACATGCCTTATTAAAAATATTATCTACTTTCCTTGCTCAAATGTTTACAAGTAGCATAATAGTAGCTGTTTTAGCCTTAATACCTTTTACTATTTTTGTAGCTATTATTGGTTTAGAGTTAGCAGTATCTGTAATACAAGCATATGTATTTAGCTTATTATTATGTAGTTATTTAAAAGATGCAATTGAATTACATTAAATAAACCCCTTTCACCTGTATGGCTTGTTACGTACCCATTAAATGCTAAATTTTATATTTATTATTTTTTAATAATGCAAAGTAATTGCTTTTTATTTTTATTACTTAAAGTTAGCACATGCTGTTGCTTTTTATTTTTTTTTATTTAAATAAAAAAAGTAAAACGCACAGCACAACAACAAAATAATATAAATATAGTTGTAATTACTATGAAACACTCGCATTAATTAGTAAACAGCATTATACTTTTATTTTTTTTTAGTTTTCTACACAAATACATAAATAATTATGTATAAGAGAGAAGAAAATTTAATTAAAATAGAAATTACCTTTGTTTTAAAAACTAAAAAATAAACAGTCTTTTACTTCTTGCCTTCGGCATAAGCAGCGTATAGATTATATCTCTATGAGTTGTAGTTTAATTAGGGAAAACACCATTTTTTGGTAGTGGCTTATCCCAGTTCGAATCTGGGCGACTCAGTAAATAAACTTTTGTTATTACTTATAAAGGCTTGAAAAGTCTATCATTAATTCTTTTAATATAAAAGACTACAAATTATTAGTGAAGCAATAGCCTTATAAATAAAAACATAAGCTTTATAGTAGCAAGCACTAAGTATATAAAAAGCTTTGAACTAAAAAAAATAAAACCTATAAAGATAGAGCAACCTTTTATTATTTATGTACTCTGCATTGCTGCTTTGCTGCTTTGTTGCTTTGCTGCTTTGCTGCTTTGCTGCTTTGCTGCTTCCGTACTGTTTCTTTTTTATACAAAAGAAACAATTGTTTGTTTTGCTATGCAAAAAGCATAGCAAAACAAAATTATTAGCTATTGTTTAGCAGCTTAGCACAACAAGTTTCTTATGACTTTCACACTAATCTTTAAATATATTTGAAGATTATAAAGCTTACAAGTAATTGAAGAGAGGGATATTGAAACAAAATAATTATAAATGCCATTGTGTAGCTTTTTCAAAATAAGTTTTTTGCTACGCACTTGTGTGTTGCGGAGCAGAGCGAGTATATAAATAATAGTTTTACTTCGCTTAGTGCTTAAAACAAAAATAAATTAATAATTTTATTAAAAATAATAAATTAGGTGAACTATAGTACATTTATCCACTACATAGCAAAAATTATTTTGATTTAACATAATAATAAATATATATTTATTACTAAAAGGTAATAAAAGCAATAAAATATAAAATATTATTATTGAGTGACTATACAATAATATTGCAATTTAAATGAATTTAAAAATCAATTATAATAAAATATTACTTTTATTAATTTCATTAGTTTATATTAGTATTTCTATTACACAAGCAATTATCAAAAATGATACACCTGAACCTTGAACAATTGGATTTCAAGATGGTGTATCACCTGGTTATACTGGTATCATAGAACTACATGATAATATATTTTTTTACTTAGTTGTTATCGCGATCTTAGTTTTTTGAATGTTAGGTTCAATTCTTTATTTTTTCAATTATGACAGAACTAAAATATCTCATAAATACTTAGTTCATGGTACTTTAATTGAAATAATATGAACAATATTTCCTGCCATAGTATTATTAGCTATTGCTATACCTAGTTTTAGATTACTTTATATTTTAGATGAAGTAACTTTACCTACTATTACAGTTAAAGTAACAGGTCATCAATGATAATGAAGTTATGAATATTCAGACTATGAAACAGAATCTGGTGATCCTATTGAATTTGATAGTTACATGATACCTGATTCTGATCTTGAAATAGGTCAAACTAGATTATTAGAAGTAGATAATCCTATAGTGCTTCCTTCTAATACTCATGTTAGATTTATAGTTACAAGTACTGATGTAATACATGCTTTTGCTTTACCAGCTGCAGGTGTAAAAATTGATGCTACTCCTGGACGATTAAATCAATCTTCTTTCTTCTCTGAAAGAGAAAGTGAATTATACGGGCAATGTTCTGAATTATGTGGTACATATCATGGATTTATGCCTATAAAAATAGAAGTAGTAGATTTATCAGAATATTTAAGTTGAATATCTACTTTATCTTTAAGTATCTTTTTTATTAATAAAAAAGTCAGGAGGGTTGAATAAATTATTTTTTAATACTAGTTCAATTTTATTTATAATTTTTATTTCTTATAGATTCTATTCTTATTTAAATGGGAATTTATTAAATATTCTCTTTTTTATTATTTCAATGGTTTTGACTAGTTTTATCTTAAATAAAATGAAATTATCTGATAATCTTTTTATTAAATGAATACAACTTACTATAATAGGTAGTTTTATTTTTACTTTAATTTGTTTTTTTTTTATCTCAGCAAGTGTAGGTTATGAATTATTATTTGGGGATATTATAGAATGTAGTAGTAATGATAATAATAATATAATTAAAGATAATAATAATATTATTAAAGATAGTGATAAATATTATCATTTTCCTAAAGAACCGTTTGATAAGGCTTTAGAGATAGTAAAAGATTCTACTCAAGTAATGATTAAACAAGTAATACCTAATATAGGTGCCGGTGCCGCAGGAGGTACTGCTGCAGGTGTAGCCTTTAAAGCAAGCGGTAACTTGCCTATTGTTCCACGTTTAGCTGTTACAGGTGGTGCTGCTTTAGTGTCAAGTGCGGGAGCTCAGGCAGGTATTAGTGGTGTACAAGCTTTAGTTGAAAATTCTGGAATTAAAGAAGGTATAATAAATGGAGTAAAAAACTCCCCACACGCTGACATTAGTAGAGTACCTAGTCCTGGAATTGAGCCTTTTATAAAAAGTCCTCTAGAAAATTGGGAAATTGAAATAAGTCCTTTAGAAACTTTATTATCATCTATTTTATCTTTGAATGTTTGTGTATTACTATTAATTTTTATTTTGTTATATTTATCTATTTATAGTTATTTAATATCTAATAATAAAGATTTAATTTTTAAATTAGTTAATTATTGGTTAGTAAAGTTTAAATTTAAGAAAGAATCTATTGAACGTGTTGATATTTGAATTAATAAATGAGGTGCATTTAATAAATTTTATTTAGCTATATTTAGTGTTTTTATAATTATATTAATACTTATTTTTCTTTTACTTAACATATATTTTGTTAGTGAATTAAAAGAAAATATTGAGAATTTTGTGGATGTTTATAATCATATACATAATAAAGGTAATATGATTGATTTAGCACAATTAGATAATATTAATAATAAACTTAACTCAAATTAAATTTTATATATTTGTAATGTATTATTAACTTCACAAATAAATCAATCTTTACTTTTAATTAATTATATATCAATTATATTATAACAATTAATTAAGTATATTTTTTAATTAAACCCCTGTTTTTAATAAGCAGGAAAAAAACTTTTATATAAAAGTATCGATGATAATATAGAAATAACATCATAGAGATTTAAAGGAGTTATTAAGGATAAATAGCAAATTTATTAAAAAGGAAGTTTTTTTTCTTAAAGCAATATAAATAAAATAAAAATTGCAATCCTAGGTAAAAGCCTTTATTATTACTTCCCGAATTAAATCATTTTAGTAAGGAAAGGAAAGGAAATCAACCGAGACTCCGAGAGTAATGGCGAGTGAAATCGGATTAGCATATAGTTTAAAAAGAATATTCGCTTAAAAAAATAAGCAAATAAATTTCTAAAAATATTTAAACAATATATTTTATATATCTATTTGAATAAAAATATATAATAATTAAGAATAATTATATATACTATAAAAGGTATAAGTCCTGTAAAAAAATTATAAAATATAAACAAAAGTACATCGAGAGTAAACTTGATGGAATATAGGGGAACCATCCTCTAATGCTAAGTATAATAAATTTAGCGATAGCGAATAGTACTGTGAAGGAAATTTGAAAAGAAGGTATAAGATTAAATGCCGAAAATAGCAATAGAATCTAGTTAATATACCAGTGAAATAGATCTTGAATTAGTAACTCTATAAGCACTCAAAGGCTTGCGCAAGCTAAGCTAATGGGGTACCTTTTGCATAATGGGTGAATTGCTTGCCCATTTAAAACTGACTCATAACTTTGATATATAAAATATAAAAAAGTTGGTATTATATATGTAATATATAAAAATAACATAATAATGCTAACGGTAGATCCTAAATGATAAAATGGAAATACCGTGGGAAGCTTTGAAAAGTTGGGATTTATTATAGAAAATATAATAAGTAATATAAAATATTACACTTTTCATTGCCCTGTAACGACTTGGTAATTAATTACCAGACTGATAAAAAATATCGGTAAAACGTCAGCACTCAAGTAATTTCCAAGTAAGAAAAGGAAAATTGAAATTAAACTAGACCATTTAAAAGAAAAATAAAAACAAAAAAAATGAAAAATATATTAAATATAAAAAAATTTATACTGTTACCTTTGCCTTATTTTTATAAAAAGGCACCAAAGCAAAAGAGAGAATATAGAAAATCTAGTAAATATGATTTAATATTGACTAAAGAATTAGAAGAAATAATCATAGGTTTATTATTAGGTGATCTTTATGCTGAAAAAAATAAAGAAAAATCTAATACTAGATTACAATTTAAACAATCTATTAAAAATAAAGCATTCGCGCTAGCGCCTTGATCATTTATTTTCACTATTTAAAATTTATTGTAATACAGTTGCTTTGCAGAAAAAATCAATAAATCTAAAGAAATTAGAGCAGGTAAAAAGGAAATAAACGAATCTATTAAATTTTGGACTTTAAGTTTACCTTGTTTTAATAAATTTAGAGAAATATTTTATGATGAATCAGGTATAAAACATGTACCAAATAATCTAATCGAAAAAATAACAGATAGAAGTTTAGCTTATTGGATAATGGATGATGGATACAAAACTAATATTGGATTCTATCTTTGTACAGAATCTTATAGTTTATCTGAAAATGAAAAACTAAGTGAAATATTAAGGGCTAAGTTCGGTCTGGAGTGTTCTGTACATAAACATACTAATGGCTATAGATTATATATCTTTAAAAATTCTAAAGATAAATTATTATCAATAATAAAGCCTTATTTAATAGAACATTTTTATTATAAATTTAACTAAAATGAATAAATCAATTAACCCCATATCTTACTAAATTGAGTGAAGGTATAGTCTAAACCAATATGAAAATATTGGAAATTTATTTGCAGCAAGTTAATATAAGTAGCAAGGTTAAAAGCCTTAGCGAAAGCGACTACACTGTTTTGTAATAATTAGAAATAATTAGTACATAATCAATTATTATTAATTGCGCTTGCAATACTGCAAATAAAATTAAAGTATAAAGCAAGTGCTACTAAAAAAAGTAATAAGATTAATTATGTAAAATAAGACCTATTTGTTTTTATTTTATTGATTATTTATTTAATAATAAAAAAATAGCTCATTATTTTTTATAGACGGTGGTGGATGAGTTACTTATATTAGACCCGAAGCCAGGTGATCTTACCATGTTCAGATTTTAATGGATCGAACGGGTGTCTGTTGCAGAAGGCTCCGAAGAAATATGGTAAGGGGTAGTTATTTTGCCCCTTTGTAATTAAGAATACCTTCGCACTTTATCTTTATCGTAATGGCAATCTATACCGATAGATGAGGTGCGTAATAGGTATTTACCTTACAAAATAAAACTAGCTCTTAACGGTAGAAATCTTAATATAGCTCCGCGCTTGTAAGCAAATACCGTGGGAAGTTATTCTAAATTAGAAACCCTTATACGCTTAAGCGAAATAAAGAATTAAAATATTTAGAATAACCCTGTAACGACTTTATTTGAAAAAATAAGACTTCTTTTTTTCTTGTTATATACAAGAATATAACTTATTTTCTATTAAAACTATCGCTTGCTTCTTGCGCTTCTTTTTTTTAAGGCATAAGCAGCGTAAGTATGGATAGTAATAAGAGAGGTAAAACGCTAGCACTCTATGGTTTCACCTGACTAAGATATAATAAATATCATAATTTGTTTTAATAGCAGCTAAAATAAAATCTATAAAAATAAAAAAAACTATAAAATAACAAAAATATGAAAAATAATTTTAATTTTACACCTGATTGGATATCGGGTTTTACACAAACAGATGGTAGTTTCACTATTTCTTTTGAGAAAAGAAAAGTTGGGATTTTATATAGACCTAGTCCTGTATTTAGTTTATCACAAACAAGGTTAGAAGAAGATATGTTTATTGCTTTACAAAAGCATTTAGGTGTAGGTACTGTCTATAAAAACAGGGAAGCTGTAACCTTTGTGGTCAAAAGCATTGAACATTTAGTTTCTACTGTATTACCCTTGTTTGATAATAGTCCTTTAAGAGGAGGTAAACTAGAATCCTATTTAAAATTTAGAAAAGTAGTATTATTAATGAAAGATAAAAAACACTTATAGATAAGGGGTCTACTTCAAATCATTGAAATAGCATTCTTTATGAATAGTGAAACAACTTTGCGAGATAATGCTAGTAAATTAAATATTTTAAATGAATTAGATAAAAAATATGGAACTCATTTACCTGCCAATTACCAGGTACAGTATACATATGAACAGCCCTTTATAAAAATAAACACAGAATTTATAAGAGGATTAATTGATGGTGATGGAAGTTTCAATGTAGCATTTAGAACAGATAGTAGAAAAATAGGGCTGAACTTCACAGTAGTGCAAGAGCTTTCTTCTATCTCTGTTTTATACGAACTTGTATCTTTTTTTAAATGTGGTTCTGTTTACAAACTACCGAGCGAGGCTGCTAGATATCAAGTACAATCTAGAGAGGAGTTACTTAAAAATATACTTCCTGTTTTGAAAGATGTAAAACTTAATACTAGAAAACAAAATAATCTAGATATTTTGATTCAAGTCTGTGATATTTTAAATACTTCTTGGTATAAAAATGAAGATTCATTACTAAAAATAGTAGAAATAGCTTGAGATATGAATACTGCATGCTCCGCAACCGGAGGTACAGGTAGAAAAATGAGTAAAGAAGAATATTTATCTAAATTCTTTGGAAAGTAAACCCCTTTTCATTTATCCAAATCAAGTGTAAAATAAATATCTAAGGTCAGTGTAGAGTTGAATGTATAGTCTAAACTGTAATGAGAATTACAGCAATAATTATTGGAAATGCCAATCTAACCTGGATAGCTGGTTTTATACGAAAACCTTCTTAGAGGATAGTCTAAATTAGATTTATGGAGGTACAATACGGGCCATTCCAAACAAATTTATGTGCTTTATTTATTTAAAAAAATGAATAGAGTAAAGATTAAAGGAAGTTTAGGTTGAGGGGATGTGAAAATCTTACCTTTGGAATTGAGATTCGGAATGACATAAATTGATTTTAGATATTCAGACTGTTCATGATAAGGTGGGCAGTCAAGACGAAAACAGTCGAGAACACTAATTAAGGTTCCCAAAAAATATTTAAGTGAAATTGAGGTCGTGATTTATGAATACAGCTGTGAAATGTGCTCGGTAGTGGCAATTTTTTAAAGAGTGTGTAACAACTCAGCAGTCAATTATCTTAATTAATTAAGATAAAGTTATTTGTGCGCCGTAAATTTAACGGGTCTAAAATATTTACCGATATAGTGTTGATTTATTTTACTTTATATACTTTTTGCGAAGCTGCGAAGCACTTGTTTTCTCTTTTTAACTAAAATAAAGTAGTGCTTTAAAACAAGCAAAAAAATAAAATAAATTTAGGTAGTATAACATTCAGAAAAGGATGAAATAAAGTGTTTCATTTTATGGACTATCTGAAGAGAGAATGCTGACATGAGTAACGTAAAAAGAAGATTATAATTCTTCTCGCCGAATACGAAAGGGTTAACTAGCAATATTAAAAAACTAGTGATTAAACGGCCTCTAAGGGTATAAGACCAAAGTCTTACTCGATGAGTATATTAGATTTATATCCATAAATATCATGTTATAAAAAACAAAAGGATCAGGAAAAAGGATCTAATACTTGTTTCTTTTTATTTTTTGCGTAGCACAACTACTCTTTTTATTTAGTTTTGGTAAGCACAATAAAGAGTAAGAAGTTACAGTAATTACCGTACCCTAAACCGACAAAGGTTCGTAGGTAGAGTATACTAAGGCGTAGAGCGAAAACTCTTTAAGGAACTCGGCAAATTGTCTACGTACGTTTGACTAGAAGTAGAGCCATTAGCCTGACAAAATTTTAATTGGGTTTTGTTAGATAAAAATGGTAACATAAACGCGGGGGCCACGACTGTTTACTAAAAACACAGATTCATGCAATTATTAATTTAGTAGTATATGAGTCGAGATTTGCACAATGTCATTAATTTAAGAGAGGTAATTGAAATATGTTACTGGTCTAATGTCTGATTAATTGCGGTCTTAACCATGAGGATCCAAAGGTAGCGTAATCACTTGGCCTTTAAATGAGGTCTTCCTAGTATCAATAGTATCATGATGGTCCCACTGTCTCTAAGAGTTGCTCAGTGAAATTGAATTAGTGGTGCAGATGCCATTTATCTTTAGTTGGACGGGAAGACCCTAGCAACTTTACAGTATGTAGCTATAGATTTAATCTACAACAGCTTTCTTTAATAGTAATTAGGGAGTTTATTATTAATATAATAATACGTGATTGGAAACCTTCTAAAAAAAGCTGGGTTAAATCTTTAACTCACCTTATAACTTTATATTATTTTTTTTATGTTTACTGTAGCTTAAAAAAAGCATCAAAGAATAAGAGAAACGAAAAAATATAATTATAAGGTATAATTATAAGGGAGAAAATGTGGCTATTTGGCTGTTTGTCTGGGGCGGAAGTCTTTAATAGAGTATCAAAGTACATCCAAGAATTATATTTTTTATTAATGTTATATGAGGTAACTATTTAAGGGAATATCTCCTCATATTCTTAATAGCTTTTTAAAGCAATCCATAATTCTATTGCGTAAGCTTCTTTACTTTCGTTGTTTTGCTAGGCAGAGCCAAGCATTACACAATAAAAGAAGTAGAATTCCATGCACAATAAAACTTGTTTATAGTTAATAAAAATAGAATAAGTTTTATTTATACTTTGTTTAAAGATAAATTTACCTTTTTAATTTAATTATGTAATTTGCTTATGCTATGCAATAGCAAATATAACAAGTTATAAATTTATAGCTAATAGCTTACCCTTTAACTGCTTCGCAAAAGAAGGTATTCGCTATAATAAATAGTTAATTAAGTAGCTATTGTAAATTTTATTTAAACAAAATTTTATACTTTTGTTAGGGATAATTTTTTATCTGTATTTGCAAATAATATAATAGGGAATTATGGGGAAGTATAATCTTACTTTTGTTATTTGTTTTTGCTTTGCAAGAACTAAAGCAAGAGAGTATAACACAGATTAAATCTTATAAGTAATACATAAGTAATGTTTTATATCATACTTTATTTTAACGCTTTCGCTTGCGCAATTAAGATATGATGACTAATAATAATAAATAATTAGTAAAACAAAATGAAATCAAATATTTAAATTAAATAAGGTATAGCTAGACATTGAAAGGGGATCAATTAACCAGTGAAAGGTTACGCACAGTGTAATGGCGGTAAGCATACTTAACTGAAAGACTGAGGAGTCGCTCAGATACGTAAGTAGGGCATAGTGACCCTTCGTTATAAAATGGAATAGACGGGGATCAATCGTTAAAAGTTACGCTAGGGATAACAGGCTAGTAGCTGGGAAGAGTACACATTGTTCCAGCTGTTCGGCACCTCGATGTCGTTTCATCCTATCCTCCGGGTGGAAAAGCTTGGAAGGGTTCGGCTGTTCGCCGATTAAAAGGGTACGTGAAATGGGTTAACCTTATTTTAAAAAAAAAAAAAAAAAATAAGACTACAAAAACTTTATTACAGGTCTTAAAAGACATAAAATAACTAAGTTGAAAGAAAATAATTTCTTACCTGAAAATCTACATTCAATATTAATTGGTTTAATGTTAGGTGATGCTGGTATTTATAAATCTTCTAAGACAAGTAATTCTAGATTAGAAATAAGTTTTGGTACAAATTATAAACAATTTGCAGAAAGTATTGAAAATTTATTTAAATTTTATATTAAAAATCCAATAAAACAAGTGGAAATAAAGGGAAAAAATAAAATTTATATTAATTATAGAATTAAAACAAAGACACTCCCCCTATTTAATATATATCAAAATATGTTTTATATTTTTAATACTGAAACAAATAAATATGTTAAAGTAGTTCCAAATGATATTTTTAATTTTATGAATCCTATTGTTTTAGCTTATTTAATAATGAGTGATGGTAATTACGACAAACTTAGAAAGAGAGTTAGAATTTACACTAATAGTTATTCAAAACAAGATGTAATAAAACTACAAAAAGCAATTAATGAAACATTAGGTATTTATGTAGGTATTTTACATGATAGAAATAATCAATGGATTTTAACTATAGGTAATACTCAATTATCTAAATTACAAGAAATAGTTTCCCCTTATTTTGAACCAAGTATGCTTTATAGAATAAATATGTAACCCTTTTTCTATCGGTAATTTATCTTAAATCTTTTTATTTTGCTACTCTGCTACGCTTGCTACGCTTGCTACGCTTGCTACGCTTGCTACGCTTGCTATGCTTGCTACGCAGACCTTAAATAATAAGTATTATGTATTACATACATTTTATTATTTGCTTTTTATTTTTTTTATTATAATCAAAAA
>Ga0157374_10001920_pt1 | contig 17421 bp, 14 predicted proteins | sample M25metaG_FD_115308 | JGI IMG/M metagenome (GOLD analysis project Ga0157374, IMG submission 115308) | Miscanthus rhizosphere microbial communities from Kellogg Biological Station, Michigan, USA - M2-5 metaG | ecosystem: Host-associated > Plants > Roots > Rhizosphere > Soil | place: USA: Michigan...
AATACATGCAAAAATAATCGTGATGATCGTTTCGTCGCTCATTGCTAAAGCCCCCAGGTTACTGTTACCAAGGGGCTTTTAGCATTTTGGCCTTATTTTGCAAGCACAGCTTTTCTAACTCGCTATTCGAGTTAATTTAACCTGTTATTAATACAATGAGAATTTTTCATTGGAAATGGTAGGGGTGTGTTGTTAAATTCAGTATTGGTTAGGGAAGTGCTAGGGTTTATATTTAAGTATTTTTCCTTTTAGTCGAGAACTTCATTAAGAAAATTATGTGCTTAGGCATCAGTGGGGACTCTTTTAACCCATAAAGGTTATTTGCCCATGTCGCGTTTTATTTCCGGTAAATTAAACTCAGGCTTTAGCCTGGCAGAACTTCTAATTGCTCTACTGATACTGGGGGAAATTAGCACTTTTACAATTCCCAAGGTGATAACAGCTCAGCAGAATATGCAGAAAACAACGAATATGAAGGATACAGCGTCCATGATTGGGGCTGCATACGAAGAAGCGCAACTTGCTGGAATTATCAATAGCAATTCCCGGCTGCAGAATCTTACGCCATACTTCAATTATTTATCAGTGGATACGGCTAGTACAATTGATGATATTGTTGGATATGGGAGTTTGAGCTGTAACAGCACATATCCTTGTTACCGTTTGCATAACGGCGCTTTGCTGATGGATAGAGGCGGCTTTGCGGGTACCGGAACTACAAATTCGATGGTTATACACTTGGATTTAGATGGCACTTACAGCGGCTCAACGACAGGAGATAGTAAATCGGTGATGTTTGTCCTGTTCTATAATGGACGAATTACTTCACGCGCACAGTTAACAACCGGTATACCTCCTCACTGGGAACTTGGGGTACCGAGCCTAATGGTGACCCGAGTTGGGTGATTTGGTGAGGGGATTGGTTAGGAGAAATGATGAATAGGATAGTTGACTGAGCTGGTTGATTGCTTCAGTTCCACAAACCCTTGAATCGTGGCTTACCTTTCTGGACTTTTGGGTAAAGGGATTGGGGTTCCCGGTTTGGCTTGAGGGTAGTAAATCTGCTTTTCGCCGGTACGGACGCTGACATCCCAGCGCTCCGGCAGGAATTGGTAGGTTTTACGCTTAATGTGCGCGCCCTCTCCGCTTTTGACCGGGGTAAGGAATAACTGGGCCTCATTCAGCATCACGACGCCCAGGCGGTCGCAGCGCAGGCTGACGTCCTGCAAGGGGTTTTCGCTTTGCTTGTAGAGGAAGGGGCTGGTTGCCTTGTACTTTTGCGCGTCCTGACCCACGCCCGTCACCACGCAGCGATCTCCCGACAGAACCGGGTGCCGCATATCATGGACCAGTATGGGCAAGCCCACGAAAAATAGCGCGAACGGCGCAAACATAAGGGTAATCTTGCTTTTACGGGTCATGAGAGGATTCTCCAATGGCTGAAGCAGGGCTGTGAAACCGGCGAATTAAAAATAAGGGGAAACTAGCGCAATGACAGTCTCTTGTATATGATAGGACAAGGCGTTCAGTTTTCAATGATTGGTTCACTATGTCCCCAAACACTCCTCGCACCCCGTTTCGGACTTTGCCGGAGCATTCGTTTTTCAGGCAGTGCCAAGAGAAAGTACTCCTCTTTGACGGGGGTATGGGCAGTATGTTGCAAACCTATCCCCTTACGGAAGATGACTTTGAGGGTTTGGAAGGCTGCAACGAGATATTAGTGCGCACCCGCCCCAAAGTGATCCAGGAAATCCACGCCGCTTACTTTGAGGCTGGCGCGGATGTGGTGGAAACAGACAGTTTCGGTTCAACCGGCATTGTGCTGGCCGAATACGACATCGCCGATCAGGCGTACGATTTGAGCTACCGGGCCGCTAAAATCGCCAAGGAAGTCGCACTGGACTACTCCAGCGATCGCCCTCGCTTTGTGGCCGGTTCCATTGGACCGACCACCAAACTGCCGACCTTGGGGCATATTGGCTACGATGCCCTGAAGGAATCTTATATCGTGCAGGTGCAAGGTCTGGTGGATGGCGGCGCGGATATGCTGCTGATTGAAACCTGCCAGGACTTGCTGCAAACCAAGGCGGCCATTGCCGCTGCGCATCACGTTCGTCGCAAGTTGAACCGCTATGTGCCGACGATGGTGCAAGTGACCATTGAAACCACCGGCACCATGCTGGTGGGGATGGATATTGCCTCGGTCGTCACCGCGCTGGAACCCTACGATATTGACGTACTGGGCATGAACTGCGCCACCGGCCCGCAGGAGATGACCGAGCATGTGCGTTATCTCTCGCAGCACAGCCCGTTCTTTATCTCCTGCCTGCCTAATGCGGGTATTCCCGAGAACGTGGGCGGAAAGGCCCATTATCATCTCAAGCCCGAGGAATTGGCCGATCACTTGAAGCATTTTGTGAAAGATCTGGGCGTACATATCGTGGGCGGCTGCTGTGGTACCACTCCGGCGCACATCAAAGCCGTGAGCGGCCTGGTGAGCAGTATGACGCCGGGCAAACGAGGGGAGACTTATGAAAACTCCCTGAGTAGCCTGTATTCCAGTGTGCCGATGTTCCAGGACCCACCGCCGGTGCTGGTGGGAGAACGAACCAACTCCAACGGCAGCAAGAAGTTCCGCGATCTGTTGGCGGAAGATAATTACGACGCGCTGGTGGATATTGGCCGGGATCAAGTCCAGCGTGGGGCGCACCTGCTGGATGTCTGTACCGCTTATGTCGGTCGGGATGAAATCAAGGACATGCGGGAAACCATTACCCGCTTCAACGCCCAACTGGATGTGCCTCTGATGATCGACTCCACCGAAGCGCCGGTGTTGGAGGAGGCCCTCAAGCTCATTGCGGGCAAGTCGATTGTGAACTCCATCAATCTGGAGGACGGAGAAGAGCGCCTAGAGGCCGTGTTGCCTCTCTGCAAGGAATTTGGCGCGGCGGTGGTTGCCCTCACCATTGATGAAGACGGCATGGCCAAAACAGCGCAGAAGAAGTTTGAGATTGCCAAACGCATTCTGGATTTATCGGTAGAAAAGTATGGCATCAGCTCGAATAATCTAGTGTTCGATACCCTCACGTTTACCTTGGGTAGCGGGGATGAGGAATTCCGCAAGGCGGGTATTGAAACCATTGAAGCCATCCGGTTGATCCACGAAGCATACCCGGAAGTCGGCTTTGTGTTGGGGATCAGTAACATCAGCTTCGGGTTAAAGCCTGCCACCCGACACGTCTTGAACAGCGTGTTCCTGCATTATGCGATTGAAGCCGGGTTGAATATGGCGATTATCAATAGCGCCCATATTTTGCCCTTGCACCGAATCAGCGAGAAAGAGCGCGAGTTGTGCCGCCAGTTAATCTTTGATGAGCGTCAGTTTGCCGAGGACGGGACCGTTACTTACGATCCGCTGATGGAATTGCTGGCGTACTACGAAAGCAACTCCGGCACGGCGGTTGAAAAAAAGAAAAAAGAAATGCCGGATGCGATCGAAGAGCGGCTGAAATATCGCATCATCAACGGTGAGAAAACCGGCCTGGAGCCGGATATTGAGCTGGCCCTGCAAAGTTATACGGCGTTGGCGATTATTAACGATATTCTGCTGGATGGCATGAAAACGGTCGGGGAACTCTTCGGCAAGGGCGAAATGCAACTACCATTCGTCTTGCAGTCCGCAGAAGTGATGAAGGCCGCTGTGGCCTTGCTGGAACCTCATATGGACAAGATAGATGGCGGACACTCTAAAGGCATTATGGTTTTGGCCACCGTCAAAGGCGATGTGCACGATATTGGCAAGAATTTAGTGGATATTATTCTGACTAATAATGGCTATAAAGTGATTAACCTGGGGATTAAGCAACCCCTGGAAACCATGCTGACCGCCATTCAGGAGCATAAGGCCGATGCCTTGGGCATGAGTGGCCTGTTGGTCAAATCCACGGCCATTATGAAGGAGAATTTGATCTCCATGAAGGAGCGTGGCTTAAGCACACCCGTGGTGCTGGGCGGCGCAGCGCTCACCAAACGTTTTGTGGAAGAGGACTGCCAGAACGAGTATGGCGGACCGGTCTATTACGCCAAAGACGCCTTTTCCGGCTTGTATGCGATGGAAGCCATTATGAACGGCACTCCGGCCAGCGAGCTGCATGCGACTCTGTCCCCTCCGGCGGAACTGTCGCGGGTGTTGGTTGCTCCTGGCGCTGAGCCGGTTTATCAAGCCGTGGGCGAGATCAACCGGGGCAACAGCGGACTTTCTCCGGATGACCCGGATTATACCCGCCGCTCGGATGCGATTGATGCGGATGTGGCGATTCCTCAACCGCCTTTCTGGGGCTCTAAAATAGTCACGAATCTGGATTTGACGGAGATTTATCCGTTCATGAACCAGCAGGCGCTGTTTGCCGGACAGTGGCAAGTCAAGCGCGGTTCCCGGAGTTCCAAGGAGCATGAGCAATTCGTGGCTGAGAATATTGTCCCGGTGCTGGAAAAGCTCAAAAAAGACGCGATTGAGCAAAAATTGCTCATCCCGAAAGTCATTTACGGTTTCTTTCCCTGTCAATCGGATAAAAACAGCCTGCTGGTCTATCGTCCCGAACCCTGGGAAAAAGAAGGCCGCAAGGAAGTCTGGCAGCGTTTCGATTTTCCGCGTGGCGGTCAGCAACGGCTCTGTCTGGCGGATTATTTTGCCCCTGCTGATGGTGAGCGGATGGATGTGCTGGGCATGCAGATTGTCACCGTGGGGCAAGAGGCGTCCCAATACGCGCAAACATTGTTCCAACAGAATAACTACAGCGATTACCTGTATTTCCACGGCTTCAGCGTGGAGATGGCGGAAGCGTTGGCAGAATACTGGCACAAGCGGGTTCGTGAGGAATGGGGTATTTCCGGAAAAGACGCTGCGGAGATTAAGAAGCTTTTTGCGCAAGGTTATCAGGGATCACGTTATAGCCCTGGTTACCCGGCTTGCCCGAATCTGGAGGATCAGACCCAGATTTTTGCCATTCTGGAGCCTCAGCGAATTGGTCTCAGCTTGAGCGAGGAGTTTATGCTCGAGCCGGAGGAATCCACCTCCGCATTAATTGTGCACCATCCCCAAGCTCGTTATTTTGATGTCCGTTAAAAAATTGGCTGGTGTAAAAATTGGTGTCTATCCTGGATATCAGCGAATAAGCTGTTTTTGGGCAGTCCATTAAACCCATTTAATTTAAAGGCTCATCCACTCAAGTGGATGAGCCTTTGTAAATTTCCGGCGTGTGTTACGCAGTACCAGAATAGGATTGAGGATTCATTGGCGGTTCTGGTGGTGGAGAATTCGGAAGCAGTTCTTCTTTTTGTGCTTGGCGCTGTTTATAAGCTTTATAAGCAGCACCACCACCAAGTGTGAGTCCAGTACTAGCAAGTGTGCCCATGGAGAATGCATGTTTTGCTGCAAACTCAGCAGCTTTCGTCCCTGTTTCCTTCCCCAAAATTCTGGGTAAAACACTCATCATAGTGCGTCCAAATAAGCCTACAGCTACTGTTGCCATAAATATAATCCCCCTATGCGTTATGTACGTTAAATAGTTGTGCTTTCTGATTGATTACGTTACCTAAGCAGTCCTACTAACATGTTTGACTGCTTTTAACCCCATCCATTAAAATCCATCATTTTATTTTGTTGTTTTTCGTTATGTTGTTAGTCTTACTTAGATAAAAACAAACCGTAAGTTTTTGGTGCTACCTCCTATTTTATTTTGTATATATAAACAATATAATGGCCAAATTGAAGCTCTGTGAATTTGTTGCCACTTGGCTCCAAATTGAAGTGGAGCGGGCTTTGTGAAAATGCTCCACTTTTTTTGTGGACAGTAATTTAGGTCAGAGTCCCAAGTCGGTTAGGGTCAGCAGTCCAGGAGCAAGAGGCTGGTTCTCATGTAGCGGGAGGCAATTCCCTGAACGGTTTGATTCGGAGCAGACCCGCATTTTCGCTATCCTGGAGTCTCAGCGAATTGGCCTTAGTCTGAGTGAAGAGTTTATGCTGGAACCGGAGTAATTCATCTTCGCCTTGATCAGGCTTCATCCTCAAGCCCGCTATTTGGATGTTCGTCAAAACGGAGCTGATATATCAAAACGGAGCTGATATAGAGGTTTTTGTCTGTCTTTAGCAAGTGGTCAGATTAGTTTTCAAGTTGAAAATCTGCCCCAATTCTTGAAGCATCTCGATTCCAAGCATTTTAAACCGTTTCATTAATATCCTTAGATGGGGATTAATCCGACTGTCATGGAATTTATTGATGAATAAGGTTCTTCGTCCCTTTTTTAAAATTGATGCAACAATCCGGATTAAAAATGACTGATTGGAGCGCAACTTTTTTCATTTGGATGTTTTAATGCTTACGAAAGTATATGATTTTTTGAGGTTGGGTTAAGTGGCTAGCTGCTGGGAGATCCCAGAGTATGGCTTTGACATAGCTAGAGTTCACGGAATATAGGGTATCCTGATTTTCAGGAACCGAACGTATAAGTAATGAGAATCAAGCATAAGGGATAGGCTAAATGAGTGTTTATGGTGTAAATAGTCAATATACAGGTTATTACCCCAATCAAAATTATTCGGCTAATAGAAATTATTTTCAAAACTCTCCGTCTTGTGGAAATGACTTCTCAGCTGATAACCCATATGACATTGATGCGAAAGCATCCAAAATAAGCCCGGAAGATGCCCTGAAGGGATTAAAAGATATCCAGGGAATTTTGATCAGTAAAAGTGGTGGAAATGACATAAAAATGTCTACCCTGGAAGATATTGAGAACGATCCTAATACGCCCATCAAGTACAAATTAGATATTGACAGAATATTAAGAGATCCGAAATTGAAGAATGGGTTAGATTCAATTGATGACCCTTTTGCGCTGATGACAGGGCGGAGTGATGGACATTTTGATGTGAGAAATATAGATGGATGTCTCAATCATTTGAATCTCGTATCCTAAACAGCCTGAGAAGATCACTTAGTACAATTCAAAGTACCTACTCTTGCTGGGTCTGTGACTGGAGATTTCTTCAGTAATCAGCTTCGGCTCAAAGTCCAGTTTTAGCGCGTGTATAGTAGGGTTTCCTTCAACATTTTATGGGGATGAAAGAAGTAGCCTTCCACAAGGTGTGAATCAAGCAATGTGTGCTGGCAGGGAATTGTTGCATTGCGTAGTGTCATTTCCAATTCAAGAGACTGGTATATCCTTTTTGTATGTTTTATAGGTTATAATATTTTCGTTAGGGCTGACAGGTACTTTTGTGGCTAAAGGTCAAGCAGTCTGTCATTTTTCCTGGTATCTTTATTAGCGATAGAATTGAGATTATGCCGACGGGATTTTTGTCATATGCCGGAACTGAAGGTGAACGATTGGCTCCTATCCTTGGTGTATAGAGGATAAAGTTATCACTAAAAATATAAAAGCAATGGTAGAATAGGCTGATGGGATTGATATGGGCAAGTGATTAAAATGTTTTCTCCTATGGTGCGAGTACATGCCGCCCTGTTACTGGTTAGCCTGATCTATGGTTACTTCTATGTAACGGTTAAACTCCTTTTTAAAACCATCACTCCCGCGGAACTGATCCTGCTGCGCTTTTTATTGACGGCTATTTTAGTGACCGGTATCGATCAGTTCGTTCTTAAAAATCCGCCGCCACAGCGTCAGGATCTGCCTGTAATCTGCAAGTTGGGTCTTTTGGGGGTATTCGTGGTTCAAATCCTGGTTGCTGCAGGGGTGAATTTAACCACTGCCTCGCATTCCGCCTTAATTATGGCGACGATTCCCATTTTCACCTTGCTTATCAGCCTGATCAAAAAGCAGGAATCGTTTCAGCCTATAAAATTAGCGGGTGTCATTACGGCTTTTATCGGCGTGGTGATCTTGCTGATGTTTTCCGGTAGCCCCAGCGCGCCTTTGCCGCCCCATTATATGGTCGGCGATCTCATCGTACTGTTGAACGCTTTTGCGTTTGCCTGGTTCCTGGTGGGAAGTCGGGAGATTCTGAGCCGGTACAGTTCTTTTTCATTCATGGCCTACTGTTATATTGTTTCTGCCGCTTTGTTTTCCGTCTGCTACCTGGGCGGCGAGCAAATACTTTATCACCAGTTCGGTTTGGGTTTTTTACAGCATCTCGGGTGGCAAACCTGGTTGCTGATTCTGTATGTGGTGGTGTTTGCCAGTATCGGCAGTTATACCTTGAATAATTTCGCCCTGAAGCGGACGAGCCCCACCGTGGTGGCCATCTATATCTTTTTGCAGCCCATGATTTCGGCGGCTACCGGGTATTATGTCCTGGGAGAACACTTTACGGTTGGGATGGCCATAGCGGGAATCCTGACTTTTATTGGCTTACTGCTCACCACGGTGACCAGCCCGGTTCATACGCCTACCATCAGCCAGCCTGAGCCTGAATTGGTCTCTTCGCAGGAACAGGAAAAAGAATATTAGAAGATATATTAAGCTTTGCCCGGTCGTTGTAGTTCAAAAATGTCGCGAACCGGAGCGTAAGCGGAACCGGCCAGGCGGGAAACCGGCTTTAAACCGACTGTATCGATTCGACCGGCGGTGTATAAATCTTCCCGGATGTGGAACTGTACTACGGTTCCCAGTACGACAAACCCACTACCTACGGAACCGTCGCCGACCGGAATGATTTGCTGGAGTCTGCACTCCATGCTGATGGCGGATTCAAGGACTCTAGGCGGTTTTACCAGCATGCTGGGCGCCGGGGTCAGATCCGCTTTCTCAAATTCATTGACTCCTCTGGGAAATTCAGCGGCGGTCTGATTCATTTTTTCCACGATATCCTCGCTGACCACATTGACTACGTACTCGCCCGTTTCCTCAATGTTCAGCAAAGTATCTTTTTTCTGCGCGTCTGAACCTCGTATCATGGGACAAAATAAAATGGTCGGCGGATTGGAACAGACCCCGGTAAAGAAACTGAACGGCGCCAAATTCAGCTCGCCTGCCCGGGATTGGCTGGAAACGAACGCGATGGGACGAGGCACCACACTGCCGATCAGCAATTTATAATTATCCTGGTTGGTGTTTTGGGCCGGATCGATGCGTACAAATCCTGCTGCGGCTGGCTCCATGTTATTGCGCCTTTCCTTTTATTGAGACTTTTCTGGGACTTGCCATGACAGATAATACTCCTTCCATTCGGCGCTCTGGGCTTCCGGGGTCATGCGCAGGGGTTTTACCGCGTCCAGCATGACCGCGTATTCATCGGTTTCCGTTTTGGCTTTACTGGCGTTTACGGCTTGAGGGTGCGGGCCGTGATGGATGCCTTGCGGATGAAAGGTGATCATGCCTTCGCTAATGCCGTGTCGGCTGAAAAAGTTGCCGGCATGATAAAACAGAACTTCATCGTAATCGATGTTTCTATGATAGAAGGGCACCCGCTGCGCCTCGGGATCGGATTCCAGGGGACGCGGTACGAACGAGCAGACCACGAAGCCTTCGCCTTGAAACGTAGTGTGCACGCTGGGGGCCAGATGCACCCGGTGGGACATCACGGGGCGGAAATCCCGGATGTTGATTTGCCATACGCTGAGATCGCCTTTCCAGCCGACCACATCCATCGGGTTAAAGGGATAAAATACGGAGGTTAATTCGTTGAGCCGCTTAATGCGGACTTCCCATTCCGCGTCTTCCTGAATCGGTTGAGGCTCCGGCGTTTTGACCACAGCCGGGTCATACAGGGCATGTTGGCCTAACAGGCCGCGTTCCGGCTGACGAATGCGGCTGAAGGATTCAATCACCAGAAAGGCGTTTTCTGCGGTTTCCGGTAACAGGCGATAGGTGGTGCCTCTGGGAATGACCAGGTAATCCCCCGGTTCAAAGTAGAGTGGTCCAAAGTCGGTTTCGATGATGCCATGCCCCTGATGGATGAAGTAGACCTCATCCCCATCGGCATTGCGGAAATAGTGGGTCATGGGCTGGGAGGGGCGGGCGTAATGCAGCACCACATCCTCGTTATAGAGGAGCGGGGTGCGATCCATGATATGCTCCCCGGTAGTGAGCTGGGTTTTACGGCAGTCAAACGCGCGGGGCTTCAGCGGCCCTTCAATCCGGGTCCAGCCCGTGGGGGCATGGGTACGATATAGATGGGAGACAGGGCCGTAGAAGCCATCCCGGCCATGCTCTTCCTCGTAGGTTCCCTCAGGAATAGCCACATGGGCTTGTAAACTGACTTTGCCTTTAATGAGCGGATACATCACGCTATCCTCTCCCTCCTGTTTAACCGCCTAACGCCTCTTGAATAAAGCCCAGCATAACAAAACACGAACTTGCATACAATGCATGGTTATTCCAACTTGGAATTGGAAAGATAATTTTAATTCTTTTGAGATTTTATATTAATCTAATAGTTGGCCTTGCTAAAGGCTCAGTATACGTTTTATCGCTTCTATAGTGTCTGATTAGCAAAAGGATATCCCCCATGACTATTTCAACCAATAGTCTTAGGTTTTCAGGATTTTATCGCTTTACCTCAAAAAGCCCTCAATTTTTAAATATTGCCTATAACCAAATTGTTCGTCCAAAGGCCGGTCCGTTTGGTAAACAATATCGAGATTCCTTTGAAAGCAAAATGCAGCGCAAGGAACCCGATGCTGAGCATGCATCCTTGATTACCAAGTACAAAGATAAAATAATTGGTCTCTATGGTCAGACAGTCAAAGATTTTGCCGAATTCTGCAGTATGCGAAACGTTCCAGATTCGGAACATCCGCCGATTGTCCCGCCGGGAGGTCGTTATTCTTTTGGAATTATGAAGGCCGATGATGAGTTGATGAGTCAATTTCTGGCAGAGCAAAACGTTGACGTGGCGAAGTTTACTCCATTAGAAATATCGGCAAAAAGATTAGAATAAGTTTATTTTGTTCTATAAGGATTTTTGAAGCTTTTTTCAAGTTTTTCCGGCGCCCAAATAATAATGTCCAGATGTTCCGAATAATGGAATAACTGGGGCTCTCCAGTCAAAAGTTGTTTGTCATCCTGAAACAGAGTATTCATACCGAAGTTGGCCTCCGCTTGCTGAAGGGGCCAGGGACGATGATGAATATCTCCCCGGTACAAGGTTCCGTTGTTTGCCACGGAATACAGACAGTACCGTTCGGCTAACCAGTGATCCAATGTTTGGGCCTCAGCATGGTAGACGTCTGAAACGGGCTGGTACTTCGCTTCAAACTGATGTTTCCCCGCTGGGGAACCGTACCGTTGACTGGAAAATGAAATATGAGCCGGTGTCTTTTGTAATTCCATTTTGGCCAGATGGTATGGCAGCGAAAACGTCAGACGTGCGCCGACCACCGTGAATAAATCGTTGGCGTCTAGGCTGAAGAAAAACACGCCTGGTTTTTTGTCGTGGATGACATAAGTTCGTACATTTAATTCATCGAATTTAACTTCAAACGGACTGTAACGGAGGCGAAAACCCATCTTAAAAGGAACAACGGATACCCAGGCTTGACCGTCGCAGGTATCCAACTCCAAACCCTTCGGAATAAAAGGGGCGATGAAATCAGGTTCTATCGGATAGTGGGCAAACAGTAATTGCCGCCAGGTTTGGGTCATCAGCCAGGGTTTTTGAGGAATTGGCCATGTCCTGTGTCCAGTCTGTTTTAAAATTTCGGAAACGTCGGGCATGTTCTGATCTGCCGGATTACTTTTCTATTATTTATTGTCGCTTATTTCCACAAAAGATGAGCAGAGGTTGCCAGGAAATGACAATTTGTTTAAAAGAGTTGCCGAATGAAAGGGAAATACTAACAAAGAGCCATCCAAAATCTGGATGGCTCTTTGCTTTATGGCTTGGTCAGCTTTTAGTGAATGTCAATATTCCCGTTAAAGCTGGTGGTGGTTGGGAAGGTATTATTGCTGAAGAAGGGACTGACCGTTTCGTTCGGGCTGAAGAATGCGCTGCCGTTGGCGGTGATGCTTCCCGTATTGGTGAACGTACCGGTGGCTGCCCTTCCCGTAATGATTCCTCCGGTGGCAAGGGATGGGTTATCCGCGCCAAGCTGTCCATTGCGGAAAGTCATCGCGTCTGCCTGGATTAAACCGGCGTTGGTGAGGTTCCGGTGCGCCAGCAGGTTCACGGTTGCGCCGATTTGTGCGCCGTTCAGGAATTTTGGCCAGCCAATGGGCGGGTTTTGGTTCAGCGGTGGATGGATGTCGAAGAAGATCTGGTTGCTTTCCAGTTTGCCCGTACTGGCGTTCACCAAATCGCGTCCGGCCTTCAGTGTTAAAGAACCGGCGTGAGAGGATTCATACAGCGGGCCGGTCAAGGAAAAACCTTCCAGCAACGGACGGTTGGGCCCGATATCGATGAAATCCTTATTGTTGACAATATCCTGAGTAGCCGCTACCGAGGTGCTGCCGCCGGACCAGAGGCCGCGGGTCATCACGATTTGGTTATTGGTGACGGTTCCGTTGGCCAGCCAGGAGATATGGCCGCCGCCCAGGGCGAATTCGATATCGTGGAAACCGGCCCCAATCACGTGGACCCCGGGTGTCCACAAGGTTTTATTGGTCAAATTTCCGTTATTCAGGATGGTCGAGGTGTTCAGGTTGAAAAATAACGGATTGATGTTGGAATTGGCCAGATCGTTGGTTAGATCCAAATGGGCGGTGCTGGAAACCACGAAGTTACCGGCAGACTCCGCATTGGCCAGCGTATTAATGGACGTACCCGTCGGGTTGGATACCGTCCGGATCAAGGCGTCACTCAACCGGCCGGATAGTGTTTGGCTTGCTGTTCCGGCGCCACCGGCCTGGGTGATGAGAATCGCGTTCTCTTCGTGGCGAAGGTACTCGTTTTGTCGGGTAGCCAACGGTGCTTTATTGGGGCCGCTGACAACTTGGCCGACAGTTGAGTTGGTTCTATGCACCACAGGGATGAGATGACCAAACTGATTGGTGACTTGTGCGGTAATACCTGCACCGGTATTGCCTAAGCCGCCATTTTTGGCCGAGAACGCATGGAACGTTGTGGGGTTGGGTACCACCAGTTGCCCGGCAGTTCCGCCTGTGCCGCCTGTTCCACGAGTGGCGCTGGCTGTGGCGCTTGGGGTCGTAGTTAGCGAAGCGGCCAACGCCTCGGCAACCGCATTGCCTCCATTGCCGCCCTGGCCTCCATTGGATACTATTTTACCGTTTCCGGCAGGGTTAACATCTCCGCTAACGACGACTAATCCGCCTTGGCCACCCTGGCCGCCTTGCCCAGCGATAGCTGTAGCGTGAGAAACCGCTGCGCCGAAGGGATTGATCACGATATTAACGGCAGTAGCGTCACCGCCGTTACCGCCCCGGCCACCGTTGGCTACGAAGTTGCCCTTATTCTTGATAGCGGGAGAACTCAGGGCGATCAGGCCACCCTGTCCGCCTTGTCCGGCATGGCCGGTTACCTGGGCGAAGGCGTCCTGTCCATTGCCGGTACTCACAGCAACGGATTGAGAGTTACCGCCGTTTCCCCCACTGGCTTCCACTTGACCTGTGTTAGAGACCTTGTGCATAGCGTTAATACTGATGGTTCCACCATCGCCGCCATTTGCGCCATTGCCCTGCCCATCAAAGACGCCATTTGTAGCGCTGGCGCCATTGGCGCGAATGGTTCCCAGGTTATTGATGTCCTGGGCTGCCGCAATAATTATAGTTCCCCCATTTTTCGACAATGCGCCGTTGGCTTCCAAAGTGCCGTTATTAGTGACTCGGCCCGCTGGGGCGGAGCCATTTTTATTCACGATATCCCTTTGGATCGCCGTTAACTGGTTATAAGCTGCGCTGCTGAGCAAATCTTTAGGAGCTTCGGTTTGCCCGCTGGCTACTAGGCGAATGGTGCCGCCTCTGAAATCCACATTGCCCGGTGTAGCAAACAGGATATTGCTCATGGTCGCGGTATCATGCGTTCCATCGCCGGCGCTGATGGGGCCGGGCACCGGATTGTTGGCCAATTGCGGGTTTGCAGCCATCAGGGCGCTGTCGCCGTTATCCGGTTTGAAGTCGGCAGTGGCCACCCCATTGGCGCGAATAACGCCAGAATTGTTGACCACGCCGCCTTCGACGTTGATGACGTTGGTGTCAAACGTGCCCAATACTTTGCCGGAGGTATCCAGGAGCGCTCCTTTGCCAATATTGACCGCGCCGGTTGCGTTGATGCTGATGCTGCCGCCGTCTCCGCCAAAGCCGTTGGCGGTAATTTTGCTGTTCGGTCCCATCGTCATGCCGCCAACGTTCATTTGAACCAGTCCGCCATTGACCCCGTTGGCAAAGATGTTGCCGTTCTGGAACAGGTAGGCGGACTCGACGAAAACCTTACCGCCGCTGCCGGTATAGGCGTTGCCGTTCCGGATGGCGCTGACGTCGATGTTGCCGTCCAGCCAGATCACATTGTTCGGCGCGCGGAAGTCCAGGGTACCGCCATTGCCTGTGGGAGTCTTATTGGCGTTTGTCTCTATTCCTCGTACCAGCTCTCCGGCATTCAACCTTAGTCCCCCACCGGAAGTGTTTTCGAAAATGGTTCGGGAACCTGGCGTGTTGTCATAAACGCCGCCATGAATCGTAGGACCGTTGTTCACACTGTTCAAATCGCCTGGGCCGGCCAACGCAACGGGCATCGCTGACAATGTGAGACTTGCGGCAACGGATAACGGCAGTAGCTTGCCTCGGAATAGCAACATAACGAACTCCTCGCTTTTATCTGAGCACTTAAATCGAGAATAATCAAAGGTTTTACGCCACTGTCGCAAAACCGATGAGCTGTGTGAATTCCCCTGTTGGGCAAGAGACTGTTGGTGAGGTTGAGGCTGAACTTGGAATGTTTATCACGCCATTCTTGAAACATTTATATACAGTCGAAGTGCGCCGGGCTGATTTTGTGCCAAAATCTTTAGTAGTCACCCAAAGTATATTGCTATTCTTTTTAATCTCTTTTAACCCCTTTTTTACCCTATTCCTCACGCTCTATTTACGATTTTATGCCGCTTTTGTTTTACAGTCTGGTTTCCTTTGCGCTTCTGGGAGCGTTAATTCAAGTCGTATTCGTGTCCAAGGCGTTTCCCTGGGATGTCATACTGATTACCCATTTGTTTCAGCACCCGGTTCAGGGGTTGATGTTTAAATTTTTATATTTTATTACCCTGTTTGCCAACACCGAAACTGTCGTCACCTTGCTGATTTTCATGATTGCGAGCGCTCTGGTGCGGAAGGTTTGCCGATTTGAAGTGGCGTTGCTCACCTTAAACGTGGCCATTGCCGCCGTGGTTGAGAAGCTGATCAAACATCAGTTTGCCCGATCACGTCCCCTGACGACACTCAAGCATGTCTATTTATCCACCTACAGTTTTCCTTCCGGACATGCCATGTTAGCCGTCTGTTTTTACGGATTATTCTTCTATTTCCTGGCGCGACGTTTTCCCGACTACCGTCAACCGATTCAAATGTTTGCCGTCTTATTCGCCATCATGATTGGGGTGAGTCGATTTATGCTCAAGGTCCATTACATCAGCGATGTGTTGGGTGGCTATCTGGTTGCCGTCCCGATTCTTTGTTTTTCACTCTTTCTCTACGGTCGCAATAAAGTCAACGAGTCTGCCTAAGGAAACGATTCAGCAATTGAAATCTTCTATCTCTTATAGGCTGCCGAGGGCTTCAGACTTTATCCGGTATTTTGTACAGCTCGCATTTCAGCGTTTGAATGCTTAATTTTGTAAACAAATGTCAACAAAATGTCGGAAAATTCTCGTTGATTCCTGGCGTAAGCCTTCCGGTTTGAGCGCCTACCGGATCAGGGTATTCTGGGAAAATGGGAATTGTCCAACAGAGTGAGCCCCGGAACCCACTGGTTTGATCGAAGAGATAAGCCGATGGCTGGTTGTGGACAGGCAGGTGGGATCGTTAATATGGGATGAAATCCATGTGAAATTCAATAAAGAAATATTTGCCCAGAAATACGGAATGAATGTTTTCGACTTTCCAGCATAAGGATCGTGCAGCATGTTTATGACTCGCCCTCAATTTCCAAATGACGGATTGGTCCGTATTTTACTGGTTGAAAACTCGAATGCGCTTAGAACGGTGTTTCGCATTATCCTTTCAACCGATCGCCAGGTGGAAATTTTGGGCGAAGCGGACTCGGCCGAGGATGCCTTGGGATTGATTCCCCTGTTAAAACCCAACCTCGTGCTCGTGGATTTGGAGCTGAACGATGGGAGTGGCGTCGAACTCGTGCGTCAAATTAAAAGATTATATCCCGCTTTAAAAATCCTGGTGTTGAGCGCCAACGAGGATGAGTCGGCCACGCTGGAAATTATTGCTTATGGGGTCAATGCGTATTGCATTAAAGGTCTTCCCATCGTTCAGCTTATCGATATTATTCATAAGGTTCAAAGCGGGGAGATTTGGATTGATCCTGTGGTTCTGGCTAATCTCAATTTTGATGAACCTTTTGTGGATTCAGCGCAGGTTTGGAAAGAGTCCCTTGAGGACGGGGTCGTTTATCCAAACAGCAGGCTGGAACGGGCTAAACCCCGATTTTTATCGAATGCCCTGTTTAAACGTTTCTAATGGATGATTCAGCGTATCAAGGCTCACAGTTTGAGCTTTGCGTGTTTCTAGGTCAAGTTCAGGCAGGAAAACGGTGAACTTGAAAGTAGCAACCCAGAGATAAGTCATCTAGCGCGATAAATTCTCTGGTTTTCCGAGCGAAAACACTGAAGAAGCGAGAGGCAAGAAGCCAAGAGAAGGAGGATAGAATGCGTCATGTCAACCGACTGAAAACGATGGTGGGAGTGGGGCTGGCTGCCCAATTGATCATTTTGAGCGTTCCGGCAATGCCGGGGGCGTTGGCTCAAACTTCTGCCGATCCGAGCTACCAGGCTCCTAACTATCAATCCACGACCAGCAGTTATCAAACGACCCAAACCACCACCCCGGTGAATGGACAGGTCAATCAGCAGCGGGTGTATACGTCTCGCTGGGCCCAGGCTAGTCCCGCCACCAAGATTATTACCGGTACGGCGGTTGGGGCGGCAGCGGGCGGCGCTACCGGACTTTTAACCGGAATGACCATGCATGCCACCAGCCATCATGCCATGAAGATGGCTCGGGGTACGGCTGCGGCCCGTGGTTTGGCATGGGGATCGGTTTACGGCGCGGGCATTGGTTTTCTGGCGGGGATTGCATCCGCCATTTATTCCCCCAAACCCGTAGCGGTTACCAGTACGGGTAATGGCGCGACATACCGATATTAATCAAAGCGTTATACGGCAGGCTCATTTGGGGGGCCTGCCGTTCAGTTCGAAGGGAGAGGATGATGCGTTTTATGGGGCACTTTAGCCAAAAAGCCGTTTGCATTGCGCTGGGCCTGTCATTACTGATGACCGGATTTTCCGC
>Ga0157374_10001925_pt1 | contig 17411 bp, 18 predicted proteins | sample M25metaG_FD_115308 | JGI IMG/M metagenome (GOLD analysis project Ga0157374, IMG submission 115308) | Miscanthus rhizosphere microbial communities from Kellogg Biological Station, Michigan, USA - M2-5 metaG | ecosystem: Host-associated > Plants > Roots > Rhizosphere > Soil | place: USA: Michigan...
GCATCTATCCTGAATTCGCCTTTCAAAGTATTGTACCAAACCCGGTGTGTATTTAAGTTTTGGATGATGACGTGCGCCAGTCGGTCCTTGGTGTCCGTTTCCAGCACCATGCCTTCAAAGTTACCATTGGGCGGAAGCGTAGTTTTGTCCTGGGCAAACCCGGAAATGCATTTGAATACGAACAGCAATACGAGCGCCGGTTTCAACACTATACCCAAACCATGCCTTTTGCACCCTGCTGTCATTATTGTTCGTTACTTCGTCACGATCAGCTTCTGCCCTATTTTGATGCTGTTATCGCTCAGGTTGTTCAAAGCCTTGAGGTCGTCGACGGTCAATCCAAAACGCCGGGAAATGGAGTATAGTGTATCGCCTTGCAGTACAACATAGATTTTACCTGCCGCCGCGGCGTTGTTAATCTTATTGGGAGGGTTGCCCATAGCCGCCACCGAATCTTTTAACGCGGTGATAGCCCCTTGCTCTATCTGATCGAGCACTTTCACTTCCCGCTGTTCTTTTTGGACAGGCGTCTCCGGCTTATCGTACTGATCAAGATTATATTTCTGGATAACGCCGATCAGTAATTGTGCATAACTCGGGTTGGTGGCATAGCCTGCTTCTTTCAGACCCTTGGCCCAGCCCACATAATCATTTTTATCCAGCTTGAACAGGTTGGCATAATGAGGCCGCTTCAAAAACTCCGAATGGTCCCGGAACGAATCTTCGGCGTTGTTATATACCCTAAAGCAATCATTGTGTTCGTCATCGTCCTTATAGTAGCTTTTACCGGTCCAGCCGTTATTGCATTTGATACCGAAATGGTTGTTAGCCACGCGGGCCAGTTCACCGTTCCCGCTTCCTGATTCGAATAAACCCTGCGCCAGCGTAATGCTTGCCGGTATACCGTACAAATTCATTTCCTGTATTGCTATCCCTTTGTAATGAGCGATATATTCCAGCGAAGTCATCTGCTTGAAACCGGCGATGGCTTCGCTGTTTTGTTTTTGAATTTGCTGGTTATTCTGGTGTGCCTCGCGGTTGCTGATGAGGCCGTTGTGCACCGCGCACGAACTGGATAAGACTGTTATAAAAAGAAGAGATAGATAAACCGGTTTGCGCATTGAGTAACAGGGATTAAGGAACAACTATTCCATCCCAAACTTAAGATTTTATCGATAAACTATTTGGTGCTGGCGATAACTTGCTGCTGATCAGACGGGTTTTCGTCAAAAAGATTGAGGTGATACTTGGTTATAAGGCCTAAAACCTGCTTCGACCATGTGTGACTCGCGGCATACCCGCTTTTCTGGATGCCTTTTGCCCAGCCTACATAATCGTAATGGGTCAGATCCTGAAGGTAGCTTAATTGTTTGCGGCCGGTTATGATACGCGAAAAATCCTCAAAAGAATCCTTCACCGAGCCATACTTTTTGTATGAGGTGAGCTTCTTTTTATTACGTACCATTAAGACATGCTTATCCAGCCCCTTTACGCCAAACTGGTTGTTAAACTCTTTGGCCAAAAGGCTGTTTCCGCAACCCGACTCATGCATAGCAACTGCGAGAACTATGCTTGCCGGGATACCCGTTTCGTGCATTATACGAACGGCGTTGTCTTTGAATTTTTCAATGTAGGATGTAGAGGTGTTCTGTGCCGAGGCAACTAATGAACTGATCAATAGTGTCAGGATCAACAGGGTTTTCTTCATGAGCTATTTTTTTCGAATGAGCAGGATGCCATCGCGAACCGGGAGTATCAATTTTTCTACACGGTCGTCTTTGGCAACAAAATCATTCAGTTCACGGATCGATCTGGTGTCGGCATCATCTTCGTTGCCATAAACCTTCCCTTTCCACAAAACATTGTCAATTATTATCAGCCCGCCTGATCTTACGTTATCAATTACGAGGTTAAAGTAATTTAAATTATTCTTTTTATCCGCATCGATGAACACAAGGTCAAAGTTGTTTTCCGCTATTTGTACGAAAACCTGTGCTGCAGGGCCGAAATGGAGCCTTACCTTTTTATCCACATTTGTTGATTTGAAATGTTGATTAAGCATTTCTTCCAACTCGGTATTGATCTCGATGGTATGAATTAAGCCATCTTCGGTCAGCCCTTCGGCAAGGCAAATGGTGGAATAACCGGTGAATGTTCCTATCTCCAAAATGCGGCGCGGCTGAACCATTTTGCTGAGCATGCTGAGCAAGCGGCCCTGGTAATGACCGGATAACATGTGGGGCTGCAACACCTTCAGGTATGTCTCCCGATTGATCTTTTGCAATTCCGATGGTTCGGCATCGCAATGATCTTCCAGGTAGAGCTGAAGGTCATGGGGTAGAATCTCCATGGCGGCAAAGGTAGGCATTTTTGTCTGAACCGCAGATTCGTGTGATTTTTTTGATTTCGCTGAAGCCTGTTATCTTAGCGAGAAATGAAAGAATCGACCGATCACTTCTATAAACATTCCGACCTTAAAGGAAAAATTATCGGGTGTGCAATGAAAGTACACGCCGCCCTTGGAAACGGATTCCAAGAGGTTATTTATCAGCGTTCCCTCGCTGTTGAAATGGAAAAACAAGGACTCGGATTTGCAAGAGAATTGGAAATGACAATTTATTACGAAGGCGTAGACATCGGTATCCGGCGAGTTGACTTTCTTGTACAGGATATCGTGATGCTGGAACTGAAAGCCATTAGCCAGTTAGAGGACATCCATCTTTCACAGGCTTTAAATTACTTAGAAGCTTACAAGCTTGAAATCGGCCTATTGATAAATTTTGGCGGCCGAAGTTTAGAATTTAAACGGATCACCAACGAGCACAAACTCACAAAGCAAAATCAAAAGGATCAATCAAAATAATCTGCCAAATCACACGAATCTGCGGTTCAGACAATTAACGCTTTTCCATCCACGATTGCAGCAAAATAACCGCCGAAATCGTATCCACCAACTCTTTATTTTGCCGTGCTTTTTTGCCCATGCCGCTTTGTGCAATTGCAGCCGAAGCCATCTTTGAAGTAAAGCGCTCGTCAAGCATTTCGACAGACATTTCAGGGAAGTTTTTCTTAAGGATCGTTACAAATCCTTTTACATGCGGGGCCGATTGCGATGGAGTATTGTCCATCTGTTTGGGTTCGCCAACAACAAAACGCTCCACCTGCTCCGATTGCAGATATTTTTTGAGATACTCAACAATATCTTTTGGATGAACGGTGTCCAATCCCGTCGCAATGATCTGCATGGGGTCCGTCACCGCTATACCGATGCGTTTGGTGCCGTAGTCGAAGGCCATTACTCTCATTTTTTGAGATATGAGATGTGAGATATGAGATATGAGCGCATGGCTCAAAGATATAGCTTAAAAGTCTATCAAATCAATGTAAAATCCGGGTGCAACGAACCCTGTCTCAAATCTCACTTCTAATTACTACCTTGCGTTAAATGCAGTTTAAACATATAATCGGGCAGGAAGCGGTAAAGGAACGACTGATCAACACGGTGAAGGAAAACCGTGTAAGCCATGCGCAGCTGTTTTTGGGGCCGGAAGGTTCGGGAAGCTTGGCTCTGGCGGTGGCCTATGCACAGTACGTATCGTGCGAGGACAAACAGCCGGATGATTCCTGTGGCATATGCGCCTCGTGCCGCAAATACCAAAAGCTGGCACATCCCGACCTGCATTTTTCATACCCGTTTTTTGCTAAAGACAAGAACGATACGGCGCTCACTTTCATCGAGCAATGGCGCGAGGCGCTGCTGGCCAATCCGTACCTGAGCCTTGATATATGGCGCAGCTACCTGGATGCCGAAAACAAGCAGGCGAACATCAACATAGCCGAGTGCCACCAGATCATCAAAAAACTGAGCCTTAAGCCGTTCGAATCAATATACAAGGTCATTATTCTCTGGTTACCGGAGTATTTGGACAAGGAGGGTAATTCGTTGCTGAAGATCATCGAAGAACCACAACCGAACACGTTGTTCCTTTTAGTGGCCCAAAGCCAGGACCAGATCTTAAATACCATTCTTTCGCGTACCCAATTGGTGAAAATTCCCGCGCTGACTTATGACGACATCAAGCAGGAGCTGATGGAAAACCGGCACCAGACCGAGTTGTCGGCATCCGAGATCGCTTACCTGAGCAATGGCAATATGACCGAGGCGCTGGCTATGCTGAACGAGGAAACCAAAAGCTTCCATAGCTTGTTTGTGCAGTGGCTGCGCTTATGCTATTCCAATAAAGGACTCGAGATCATGCCGTTCGTGGAGCAGGTTTCCAAGCTGGGACGCGAGAACCAAAAGAATTTTTTGAAGTACGGCATTAGCTTTATTCGTGAATGCTGCCTGATCATGTCGGGCGCCGATAGCCTGGTGCATTTGCTCCCGGGCGAGCTGGATACTGCGCAAAAAATGACCAAAGTGATGAATATAGCGAGCGCCCAGGCTATCAGCGAGGAGCTGGATACTGCGCATTATCACGTGGAAAGAAATGCAAATCCGAAAATTCTGTTTTTAGATGTATCTTTACAAATTGTTAAAGTATTGAATTTTAAAACGCTCCCGCAGGGGACTCTTTATATACCGAACTAAATTATGGGATGTGGAAGTTGCTCAACGGGCGGATGTGCGCCTGCTGGCTGCAAAAGTAACGGATCATGCCTTACCAATGGCTGCAGCAAATTAGACGTTTACGACTGGTTGTCCGACATGGATATGCCGTCAAACTATAAGCCTTTCAGCATAGTTGAGGTCAAATTCAAAGGATCAAGAAAGGATTTCTTCCTGAATAATGATAACGTTTACCTGGAAGCGGGCGAACTTGTCGCTGTTGAAACCACTACTGGTGGTTATGACGTCGGTCACGTTTCTGTAACCGGTGAACTGGTGCGCATGCAAATGCAAAAGCACCGCGTTAAGGAAGAAGACGTCGCCAAAAAAATATACCGTAAAGCCTCCACAAACGATGTGGAAAAATGGAAAGCCGCCAAAGACCTGGAATGGGAAACCATGCACAAGTCGCGCAAGCTGGCGCTTGACCTGGGCCTTTCCATGAAAATAAGCGATGTAGATTACCAGGGTGATAAAACCAAAGCTACTTTTTACTATACCGCCGAGGGCCGCGTGGATTTTCGCGAGCTGATCAAAAAAATGGCCGAATCTTTCCGCATCCGTATAGAGATGCGCCAGATCGGTATGCGACAGGAAGCAAGCCGTTTAGGTGGTATTGGTTCCTGCGGCCGTGAATTGTGCTGCTCGACCTGGCTGACCGATTTTAAAACAGTTTCCACTTCGGCTGCGCGTTATCAAAATCTTTCACTTAATACCTTGAAACTTGCCGGCCAATGCGGTAAGTTGAAGTGCTGTCTGAACTATGAGCTGGACAGCTACATGGATGCCCTGAAAGGCATTCCTGATAACGTAAACATCCTGAGAACCGAGCGTGGCGATGCCAGGCTGCAAAAGACCGACATTTTCAAAAAGCTGATGTGGTTCAGCTACCCGATGGATGATACCTGGGTGCCGCTTGAAATTGACAGGGTAAAGGAAATACAGGAGCAAAACAAAAAGGGCATTATTCCCGCCGACCTTGGCGAAGCCAAAGAACAGGAAAGCAAGCCCGAAAAAACGCCGGATTATGAGAATGTGGTGGGCCAGGACAGCCTGACACGCTTGGACGAGCGTAACCGGAATAAAAAGAAAAACAAGAACCGGAATAAGGATAACAGGGATAGAAGACAGGTTGACCAGGCACCAAGGGCGGCAAACGTGCAAGAAAGGACAGGACCTGCGCCGGCTGAAGGGGCAAAGCCCAATAACCCAAACCAGGAAGGCAACAGGAACCGGAATAACCGCCGTCACCGGCCGAACAGGAATAAAAATCGTAACGACCAGAACAAAGGCAATGACAACGCCTCGTAAATTACTTTTGACCATATTGCCGGCATTGCTGCTTTTTGCCTTAGGTTGCACCGACCCGAACGGCATCGCCGACCAAAATACTACTATCGAAAACCACAATTGGTCATACGGCAACAAAGTAAAATTCCCCGTTAAGATCGAAGACGTAACAGTTCCTTATAACATCTACATTAACCTGCGGGTAACCGGCGAATACCGCTATTCCAACATCTTTGTGCTGGTGCGCCGTAGCGGGCCAAAGCTGAACGCACTCACGCGTTTCGAGATCAAACTTGCCAACAAAGACGGGCAGTGGCTTGGCCAGGGCTCGGGCAACTTATACAGTTACCAGGTGCCGCTGATAACTGATTTTAAATTCCCGGCTACGGGGACCTATCAATTCGAGATAGAGCAAAATATGCGCGATAACCCTTTGCGCGAAGTAAGCGACGTAGGCATCCGCGTTGAAAAAGCAATAAAATAAGTGTTTTTCTAAAACCTCGCACCTGAGCCGTTGTTGTTTATTAAGGAGGGTTTAGAAATGAAAAAGGTTTTGTTCATATGCATTGCGATCTCGTTTAGTTTGCTGTCCTGTGTACATGAAGCTGCCACTTCTGTCCCGGCCGTTGAAGGGAGTAGTATTAACCCCAAATTTGCTGCCGATTCTGCCACCAGTTTGTCTTCCGGCACCGGTTCCACCGGTCCAACTGCTAAAACTGATACGCCCAAACAATTGACTATTCCCAATACCCAGGATACCAGTCAGAAGAAAAATCTCAATCCGCCTCATTGAAACATCAGGCATTAGCTGCTTTGTAAAAAAGTTGTTATATTAGGGTAACCATCCTAAAGCCCTGACACATGAAAAAGCTACTCTTAGTTGCCTTAATCATACCTCTTTTCGTTAATGCACAAATCGCCGACAGCGCCAAGTACGCGGGGTTTGTAAAGTATTACACCAAAAGCATCGAACAAAATGCAACCGACGCGAACGCCTACTACAAGCGCGGGAACGCACTATTCAATCTTAATGATTTCAAGGGCTCTATAGCAGATTTTGATAAGGCTATTTCGATCGATCCGAAGCTTGAGGACGCCTGGCTTGATCGCGGCAGGGCAAAATATGCGTTGGATGATAATAAAGGCGCGATAGTTGATTATACCCAATCGATTGTATTAAAGCCTAACAGTTCGGCAGCCTATTATAATCGCGGGCTGGCTAAAAGGCAGCTCGAGGATTTTAAGGGGGCTGTAGCGGATTACACACAGTCCCTTGTGATAGATCCCAAAGATGAAGATGCCTATAACGATCGCGGCATATCCAAAAAACACCTGAATGATTACCCGGGTGCTATAGCCGACTATACCCAATCCATAGCCATCAATCCAAAAAACTGGAAGCCTTACTACAATCGGGGTTATGCGAAACTGGACACCAAAGATTACCAGGGCGGGTTGGAGGATTTTCAGAAGGCGCAACAGCTTAACCCGGATTATGCCGACGTTTATTATGGTTTGGGCGATGCAAAACGCCACCTGAAAGACTATAAAGGCGCGATAGAAGAATACACGCAAAACATCCGGCTGGACCCAAAATCGTTAGATGGGTATAACAACCGGGGACTGGCAAAGTATAAGCTGGGCGATTACAAAGGCGAGATCGAGGATGATGATAAGATACTGGCAATTGATCCTAAATATTCATTAGCCTGGTACAATAAGGGTTTGGCCAATGAACAATTGCAAAATTATGCGGATGCGGTTGATCAGTTCAATCAATATATCACGCTGGATGCGAAAGATGTGGACGGATATTTTGAGCGGGGCAACGCCAAATCGAACCTGGAAGATTATAAAGGCGCGATAGAAGACTATAATACCGTGTTGAAGATGGACGCCAAATACGTGGACGCCTGGTACAACCGGGGTTTAGCCAAAAAGCATTCAGAAGATTATAAAGGCGCCGTTGATGATTACACGCAAACCATTGCGCTGGATGCTAAATATAGCGATGCATATAACAGCAGGGGCCTTGCCCGGTATGAGTTGAAAGATAAAGCCGGGGCCTGTGCCGATTTCAAAAAAGCGATAGAGCTTGGTAATGAGTACGCGCCTGAAAACCAGAAAAAGTTTTGTAATTGACACTATTGCATTCTGCTAAATTTCCTACCTTCGTTTTGCTAATATTTTTATCAAAATGAGTGTGGCCTTCCTGATCGTCTCTATAGTTATACTGCTTATTGCTGTTTGGTTCTTCCTGAAAAAGCCGAAAACGGCGGATGGGGTTTCGGCGGAGGAGTTTGCCAGGATCAGGAATGAGAACGAGCAACTAAAGATCAACTTAGCCAAAACAGAGGAGCGTGTATCAGGTTTGGCGGCTGAAAGGGATAAGGCTGATAGGCTTCTACAGGATGAGCGCGTGCGCTATGATGCGGCTGTAGCTACCTTGAACCAGGAACTGCTGACCGAAAAAAACCGCATGGCCAAAGCCGAAGAGGCCTTTGTAGCACAGCGTCAACGCCTGGCCGACCAGGAAAAATCCATACAGGAAATACAGCAGAAATTCCAGGTTGAATTTCAGAATATTGCCAACCAGTTACTGGAGGAAAAATCCCAAAAATTTGTTGAAACCAACAAGAGCCACCTGGATATTTTATTAAACCCGCTGAAAGAAAACCTCAAGGCTTTTGAGGAAAAAGTGGATAAGGTGTACAATATGGAGGCCGCGGAGCGCAACACGCTGAAAGGGGTGATCTCACAGCTGATGGAACTGAATAAGCTGATCAGCAGCGAGGCGCAAAACCTGACCAAGGCGCTGAAAGGAGACAGCAAAAAACAAGGTAACTGGGGCGAGGTGATCCTGGAGAAAGTATTAGAGCGTTCGGGCCTGGTAAAGGACCGGGAATACCGCATTCAGGTGAGCCTGACTACCGAAGACGGAAACCGCCTGCAGCCCGATGTGATCATCGACCTGCCGGATGAGAAGCATATTATTGTCGATTCCAAAGTGTCGCTTATAGCTTATGAGCGGCTGGTGAATTGTGAAAGCGAGGACGAGCGCAAGCTATATTCCAAGGCACATGTGGAGTCTATCCGCAGCCACGTGTTGGACCTGTCAGCCAAAAACTACCATGATCTGTACCAGATCAATTCACCGGATTTTGTGCTGTTGTTTGTACCGATAGAATCATCCTTCAGCTTTGCCGTGCAACTGGATACCGACCTGTTCAGCTATGCCTGGGAAAAACGGGTGGTTATCGTGAGCCCATCGACTTTGCTGGCGACATTACGTACCATTTCAAGCATCTGGAAACAGGAACGCCAGAACCGCAACGTGTTGGAAATAGCCCGTCTCAGCGGGACTATGTATGATAAATTCGTGGGCTTTGTGAGTGATATGGAAAGCATTGGCAAGAATTTGAAGCAAAGCCAATCCGCTTATGAAGGCGCCATGAATAAGCTCACCGACGGTAACGGCAGCCTGGCCAAAACCGCCGATAAAATAAAAAGCCTTGGTGCCAAGGCTAATAAACAGATCGACCAGAAATATTTGGAAGAGGAATAGGCTTAGTTGATCACCGTCATTGTAGAAGACGTTATCACAGCTGTTCCATCAACATTCAATTTCGCCGACGTTACTTTAATAGTTGCATTGAATGTTCCCGATCTTGATAAAGGAAAATTATCCTTGATACTGTAAACCATTTTACCGGTTCCGTTGCCGCTGATATTAACAGCTATCTTCATGATGTCCATATTCATGCTGAATTTGGGCATCACATCAAAATAAGCTTTTCCATCAGCAATATTGTTGAGCTTATAGGTGATGCTGGCATCTACTTTTATATTGCTCTTTGAGCCTTTCATGGGTACATTAATCGGCATGTTTTGGGTGAAGGTGTCGCCCGGTTTCATGGCCGTGGCCGGGAATTGCACCTGGCGCTGCACCATAGACATCATTTGCTTCATGCTGTTTTGTGACGAATCGCCGGCTTTTTTCCCGTTTACCGAATCGATCACGAACATGCTGATATTATCTGCGTTTGCATGGCCGTTGATATGGATCGCCTTATCTGTCGCCGATGGCGGAATAGGGGCCTGCTTACCATTGGCCGATACATTCAGGCTATCGATCTTAAAATCCATAGTGATGGGCATCATATTGTCTGCACCGGGCGTGCCTGTTTTCATCGTTCCGTTAACGCCGAGACCCAGTAAAGCCATAACCGGCTGATTAATGCCTTCGTCCTTAAGTTTTTGCAGGATAGCCGGGTCGCCGGTAACCGTTACATTCATATTCATGCCCAAACCCATGTTCATATTATAGGTATGGTTGGGCTGATATTTGATCTTAAAAACAACGCCATCCTGGGCTTTAAGCGCGAAAGGCAGGCATAACAATGCGAGCAGGTAAATCTTTTTCATGATGATATAATAAGGTGTTTTTTACTTTTTAAATGCGTTCCATCCCTGGGCCGTTATCTCGTGTACGGTTCCGCTTTTGGTGACAAGGTTTTTCCCCGTAGACGGCTCCGTAATATAGCCTATAAAGCTCAGATCGGCAATATTTTTCATTTTTTCGTAGTCCGCCTGCTTTACGGTGAACAGCAATTCATAATCCTCGCCGCCGCTCAATGCGCAAACGGTTGGGTCGAGGCCAAACTCGCGGGCTGTCTCGTAAGTCATCGGGTCGATAGGTATTTTTTCCTCGTAAAGGTTGCAGCCTTTATTGCTTTGCGAGCAGATGTGCAGTATTTCTGAAGCCAGGCCATCCGAGATATCGATCATCGATGTTGGTTTTACGCCGATGTCTTTTAATATCTGTATCACGTCTTGTCTCGCTTCCGGTTTAAGCTGGCGTTCGACGATATAATCCTTACCCTCCAAATCAGGTTGAATATTGGGATTCTCCAGGTAAACCAGTTTTTCGCGTTCCAATAATTGTAAACCTACGTAAGCCCCGCCCAGGTCGCCCGATACGCATACCAGGTCACCTTCTTCCGCTCCGTTGCGGTAAACGATATCCTGTTCATCGGCATATCCCAAAACGGTTACGCTGATCACTAAGCCCTGTTTCGACGATGTTGTGTCGCCGCCCACCAGGTCGACATCATATTTTTCACAAGCCAGGTAGATGCCTTTATATAATTCTTCCACGGCTTCCAATGGGAACTTACTGGAAATACCTAATGAAACGGTCACTTGCGTGGCGTTACCATTCATGGCGTAAATATCGCTGAGGTTTACCTGGATGGCTTTATAACCCAAGTGCTTTAATGGTGTATAAGCAAGATCGAAGTGGATACCTTCCAAGAGCATATCGGTTGATACGAGCGTTTTCTTGCCTGAAAAATCTATCACGGCCGCATCGTCACCTACCCCTTTTAAGCTGCTTTTTTGCCGGAGCGCGAATTCTTTAGTCAGGTGATCGATCAGCCCAAACTCACCGAGCGATTCTATATTGGTTTTCTCTTTATTCTCAAACATATTGAAATGATTTCACCGATTGGGTTTGATCCACACCCAAATAGTTCTGCAAAAATACGAAAGCCTTAGTCAAAAAGGACTGATTAAAACAATTAGACATCTATGTGTTTTTATTAATCAATAATTAATTTTAAGAGGTAATATTAATATAATAATTAATATATATTGTTTTTAACTCAAAATCGGATGTTTAACAAAATCTAAAAACAGACCACTTATGATGAAAATTAACAAAAACGTATCGCGTGCGATACTTGCACTCGCGTTGACCGCGGGTGTGTTGGCAGCCTGCAACAAGTCGGCAAACCAGGATCCAAAAATTACCGGCTTAAATGCTGCCCGGCCGTCGATGGGCATTAGCGCCAAAGCGGTATCCTTATCGCAGGGGTTCGAGGTTGGTGCTACCAGCCCGAAAACTGCCTATGATGTATCGCCAACCGGTTCAAGCAGCGGCGACAATGTAACCATCACCGGTACCTCATGGAACCTCTTCGATGCGCTGATCGGCAACCTGAGTACGGACATCAAAGACGGCTCATGGGCCGCACGTGTGCGCAATACGGGCCAGATCACGATGCTGTTCGACGTAACAACCGGTATCAGCACGGTGACGATCAAAAGTGCGACATTCAGCGGCGACGGTGCCAGCACCTGGGGATTGTGGTATTCGACAAATGGCGGCAGCAGCTGGGCACAATCGGGCAGCGCGGTTACTACAACATCTACCCTGGCGCTAAGCACATTTACCATCAATGCAACCGTTTCGGCGCGTTTGCAGATCCGCAAACTAACCGGCGGCAGCAACCGCATCGACATTGATGACATCACTATTAACGACAACGCCGGCGGCGGTACAGGCGGTGGCACTGTTTTGACCGGTAAAAAATACCTTTTTGATGCTACCAAATATGAAAATGCAGGCAGCGCCGACTGGCAGATAGATGCTGACGGTACTGAAAGCGTTCCGATCTACACCGGCGGTACCACTGTTGAGACCAAAGCGCAGCGTACGCCAACACCTTCATACACCGGTATTACTTCAACTACTCCGGAGACCTATTGGAAGGGTGCCTCTTCTTCATGGGCGGTATCCTTAGTAAAACTTGGCGAACTGGTTGAAACTTTACCTGAAGGCACAGCTATTACTTATGGCGACAACACTAATCCTCAAGACTTAAGCAACTATGACGTTTACGTGGTTATTGAACCCAACCGATTATTCACCGCTTCGGAAAAAACTGCGATCATGAACTTTGTTTCGCATGGCGGCGGTTTAATGATGGTTGCAGACCACACGGCAGCAACTACAGCCGGTACTGATGCCAATGGTTACAACCCATCGGACAGGGATGGAGACGGTTTTGATTCACCCCGCGTTTGGAATGACCTGATGACGAATAACGGTATCAATAACAATAAACCTTTTGGCTTTAATATCGATTATATCGACATCAATGAACAGCCAACCAGCAATGTTTATACCGGTACAAATGCTGACGCGCAGAAAGTGCTGCACGGCGCTGCGGGTACCGCTTCAAAACTATCTTTTTATGATGGCACTACAGCAACCTTGTTCCCTGCTCAAAATGCTACTGTACAAGGTTTATTCTGGAGAGCGAGCAGCACTAACGGCGGTACAACAGGTGTCATGGCTTTATTAGCAAGCTACGGAACCGGCCGTGTAGTATTCATTGGCGACAGCTCACCGGCTGACGATGGTACCGGCGACACCAACGATAGCCTCATCAACGGCTGGTCCGGCGATTCACCTTCAGGCTTTACTTCACACCCGGCATTCCATTTGAATGCGTCGCTTTGGCTGGCTAAAGCACAGTAAGGTTTACACCAATTTTTATGTGATTACACCGATTCTTTAAAACAGGATTGGTGTAATTTTTTATAGACCCAGTTTAGCCGAAATTTCCAGCATTCGCTCTATCGGTTTTACTGCCCTTTCTATAATATGCTCGGGTACGGTTACCTCGGGCAATTCATTTTTCATACACAGGTATAGCTTTTCCAGTGTATTGCGCTTCATATGCGGGCAATCGTTGCAGGCACATTGGTTATTCGGCGGTGCCGGAATGAAAACCTTATCCGGGTTATCCTTCTGCATCTGGTGAATAATACCTGATTCGGTAGCTACTATAAATTCCTTTTCAGGGCTTTTGGTAGCATATTTCAGCAATCCTGTGGTCGAACCGATATAATCAGCCATTTTCAACACGATATCTTCACATTCCGGGTGGGCCAGCAGTTTTGCTTTCGGGTGGCGCTCTTTTAACCGGGTGATCTTTTCCTGCGAAAATATTTCATGCACCATACAGGCGCCGTTCCATAATACCAGGTCCCTGCCTGTTTTCTTAGCTACATACGCACCAAGATTTTTATCGGGGCCGAAGATGATCTTCTGATCTTTCGGCAAACTTTCAACTATCTGTATCGCATTACTCGATGTGCAGACAATATCCGTTAATGCTTTCAGCTCAGCCGTACAGTTCACATAAGTGATCACCAGGTGATCGGGATATTTTTCCTTGAACTTTTTGAACAAATGCGGCGGGCAGCTGTCGGCTAATGAGCAACCGGCCTTCAAGTCGGGTAAAAGGACTTTTTTTTGCGGTGATAATATCTTAGCGGTTTCAGCCATAAAGTGAACACCGGCAAATACAATGATATCCGCATCCGTTTTGGCCGCCTGCTGCGATAATCCCAGGCTATCGCCAATATAATCGGCAATATCCTGAATATCAGGCTCCTGGTAATAATGTGCCAAAACAACAGCATTCTTCTCTTTTTTTAACCGTTCTATTTCCTCAAAAAGGTCCAAAGCCGGGTCGATATATTCCTCGGCAAATCCTTTTACTTTTATTTCTTCGAAGGTATCCATTTCAACAATTAAATTAATAACAACTCTTTTTATATTAAGAAAAAAGCTATTGTTGTTAGTGTGTTAGTTCTGTTTAAAAATTGTGATACAAAGGGTATTGAAAATAGTTTATACAATTTTTTCAACATAAATTAACGATTTCTTAAAGTATAGAAAGCTGATTTATAGAGAGATTTATTTCGGACTATTTTATTTTAAAACTTTTTTGTGAATAGTTTCTTCCTGTTCAAAGTGTTAATTACACCGGGATATAGACGCAAAAGTCGCTCAAAAATTGGTGACTAAAACCATCAAAAGGTAAGTTTTCAACGCTTTAATAATTTGTTAATTTTTTACGTACACAAAGTTAACAGCATTTAGGGGTCTTTCTAACATAAGCCGTATTTTTGAACAACATATACTTGATAAATGACCAGGACGTGTGATTTTTTGGTGATAGGCTCGGGAATAGCCGGATTAAGTTTTGCACTAAAGGCCGCAAAGCATGGTAAGGTTCTGATAGTTACCAAATCCAACGAGGATGAATCCAACACTAAGTATGCACAGGGGGGTGTAGCAGTAGTTGTTGATAAAAAGGAGGATTCCTTCGAAAAACATATAGAAGATACCTTAATAGCGGGCGATGATCTATGTGACCCGAAAACGGTCGAGATCGTTGTGAAAGAAGGACCGGAACGGATCCGCGAGATAATTGATTACGGAACCAACTTTGATAAGACCAATGAAGGTTTGTATGACCTGGCCAAAGAAGGGGGTCATTCCGAGTTTAGGGTGTTACATTATAAGGATATCACGGGCTGGGAAATAGAAAGATCATTATTGGACCAAATTCACCAAAACCCCAATATTACTATACTAACTCATTATTTTGCCGTAGACCTGATCACACAGCATCATTTGGGTGAGTTCGTTGATAAATCGACGGAGGATACGACCTGTTATGGCGTTTACGTATTGAATACGATCAATGGGCTGGTTGAGAAGATATTATCTAAAGTGACGGTTATGGCATCCGGCGGCGCCGGTCACATTTATTCTGTAACTACAAACCCAACTATTGCTACAGGCGATGGCGTGGCTATGGTATACCGGGCTAAAGGAAAAGTAAGGAATATGGAATTTATTCAGTTCCATCCTACAGCGTTATATAATCCGGGGGAATACCCATCGTTCCTGATATCTGAAGCAGTCCGAGGCTTTGGCGGGATATTAAAGCGTACCAACGGGCAGGAATTTATGCAGGAATATGATCCGCGCAAATCGCTGGCGCCACGTGATATCGTAGCCAGAGCGATAGATGCCGAGATCAAGAAATCCGGAGAGGACTATGTTTACCTGGATATCCGTCACCGGAATAAGAAGGATATATTGGCTCATTTCCCGAATATTTATGCCAAATGCCTGGATATCGGTATAGATATGACCAAGGATATGATCCCTGTAGCGTCGGCCTGTCATTATATGTGCGGGGGCATTATGGTCGATTATTCCGGCAGATCGTCCATTATGAATTTATATGCCTGCGGGGAGTGCTCTTCGACAGGTTTGCATGGGGCTAATCGATTAGCCTCAAACTCGCTGTTAGAAGCGCTGGTATTTGCGCATCGTATATATGAAGATGCTGCATCGAAATTTAATGGGAATACCATTCCCGATAATATACCTGATTGGAATGAACATGGCGTGAAGCTGTCTAACGAGGATATCCTGGTGACGCACAACATACGCGAAATGCAGAAGATGATGAATGATTATGTGGGCATCGTCCGTTCCGATTTCAGGCTGGAAAGGGCCATGCGGAGGTTGCATTTGTTGTATGAAGAAACAGAAGACTTTTACAAAAAGACCAAGCTATCCGTAAAACTATGCGAGTTGCGTAATTTGATCCAGGTATCTTATATTGTGATCAAATCGGCCATGATGCGCAAGGAAAGCCGGGGGCTGCATTATACAACGGATTACCCGGTGCATGCGGAGGCGGTGCATGACACGGTGTTTTAAACATATTTTGTAACGAATTATTGAACCCGGGCGACACGATATTGAAGCTGCTATATAATTAATGGGATTATTTTCAATTTTTAAAAAGAAGACGACCGAACCTGAAGTAACTGTTGTACCGCCCGATGGTATCAAGGCAATTGCGGACGGAATATTATTTGAAGGGGAAGACGTTTTCCTGAAATGGGGCGCTGAAATTGAAGCTAATAAAGTTTATATCAAGAAAGAATATCGCGCCGACAGGGTGATCTATCAATGGGGTGAAAAGACTATCCTGGGTGGCTTGAAATTAGCATTTAAAACCGTTTGCTGGAACCATAAGCAGCATAGCGATATCAAATCCTTTGAGTCGATGGAGTTTTTGAATGAGGGGGCGGAAGCGGAGGAATATTTTGGTGTCATAAAGAAACACATCGAAGCCGCGTTTGGTGTACCAACAGCACACGAGGACCTGCAGCCAGGCGAGGTATCATTAGAATGGAAGATAAAAGCGGTGAAAATAGCCCTGAACTTTTATAATAAAGAAAGGCCAAAAGTACAGTTGGAAATAGGCTGGTGGTTGTAAAACGGAGCCGAAAACGGGATTCGAACCTGCGACCTATCGGTTGTAAAAAGAGCGGAAAACGGGATTCGAACCCGCGGCCTTCAGTTTGGGAAACTGATGCTCTACCGACTGAGCTATTTCCGCTAATTTTGTATCCAAACATAAAGATAAAATCACTAATTCAATCATTCAGCAATTCAAAAATTAACCCATGCCTGTTATCCTGCCTGTAAAAGATAAATCGCCCTCGTGGGGTAATGACTGCTTCATAGCCGAAAATGCCACCATCGTAGGCGATGTGGTGATGGGCGATAATTGCTCGGTGTGGTTTAATGCCGTAATTCGGGGAGATGTGCATTATATCAGGGTAGGGAACAATACCAATATCCAGGATGGGGCGGTTATTCACTGTACTTATCTTAAGGCGCCAACCAACATTGGTAATATGGTTTCTATAGGCCATAACGCATTAGTGCATGGGTGTACGCTGAAAGATCACGTACTGATCGGTATGGGGGCTATAGTGATGGATAACGCTGTTGTTGAAGAGTATGTGATCATCGGCGCCGGCTCTGTGGTGCTGGAGAATA
>Ga0157374_10001926_pt1:2500-17409 | contig 17409 bp, 13 predicted proteins | sample M25metaG_FD_115308 | JGI IMG/M metagenome (GOLD analysis project Ga0157374, IMG submission 115308) | Miscanthus rhizosphere microbial communities from Kellogg Biological Station, Michigan, USA - M2-5 metaG | ecosystem: Host-associated > Plants > Roots > Rhizosphere > Soil | place...
TGTGCACCTACTAAAGGGGATAGAAAGATCTTGGGCACAAATACTCCACTTTTCACGAAAGACATACAAGAGATTCACCAATGATTGGTTGGACTAAATACTACATTTATTTGCTCAGAAGAAGGAAAGTTGGCTGTGAGAATGATTTATCGTACGTAGTCTTTCCTAGGACCATTCCAACAGGATGCTCAGAGGTGGGTGGAGAAAAAGCTCAAAAGGGAGTTTGAACTTCCTGCGCTTTCAGAGGATCTAAATCAGTCTTCATCCTTTCGCTTTTCCCTCGCAATAAATATGTAAATTCGTTTCGCAGAAATTAAGAGATTTTCGATCTCCTCGAAAGAAAATGAGTTCGATCAGCAACACCGGTCTCCGCAGCACCAGGATAAAGACCTTCTTTTTACCCATAACCTTTCTCTGCAGCATTGGAACCAAGATCGGGCTTGGCATAGTTACGAGGTTCCCGTTCTATTTAACTAACACTAACTGAAGCTAACCGGAAGCTTTCTTCTCATGCGACTCTTGGATCGAAAAGAGGCTGCTGGACTGGACCACGGCTGAAACAAATATTCCCTATTATCCGATACCTGATCAGTTGGTGTGGACCAGTAACCCTGAATCAGGGCTTGGGCAGTCGCTCTATATGCGAAAGAACGTTCTTGCTTTCACTACTCACCTTGCCCTTTTGCCCTTTCCGGACCGCTACCTGGGTTTCCAGTCGTTTCGGCTACTGCCAATATTTTAGGAGGAAATAGCCGTTGTCCCTGGATCCTTCTAGTCGGGGGAGAGCCTTTATTACACCTAGAAATAAGGTAACGGGGCACACCATATCCTCGATATTTGAGGGCTTGGAAGCAGGCACTGGTATCGTCACTTCAGCTTTAACCTGGTATAAAGCGTCTAACTGATCGATAAAGAAGCATTGCGCTTGTCAAAGGAGTTCAATGCTCACTAGACGCATAAACAGAACTAGATAAGATAGTCTTACTTAATTGAGTATATCAAGATGTGCATCGCTTACTTTAACCCTCATACCTTGCTTTAGCAGCAGCAGGCGGCTTACACTACGTATAGGCCTGATTCCAAGGAGCGCAAAAACCCTGATTCATTCTTCAAAATAGTCTTTTGAACTCAGTTAGAGGGAAGATGTCATGACAAACCTAATAGTATAGTGAAGTTCGATGACTATGCTCATAAAACTCTTCAAGGGTATTGTTTGTCTGGATCCTCTACATCAGTTTACACCTCATAGAGTATTCTCTAACTCCAAAAGCTTGTAGGCCAGACAGGGTTGACTCTCGAGAACCCTATGGCAATGATTCTCTGGTTAGCCATCAGCCTGCCTGTATTGATATCTTGCTAGATAAAGAAAGGGAAGCACTAACAAACACCTTGCCATTTTATACAGTCAGATGCTATGGTTAAAAGGTCATCTCTACTCTGGTGACCCATTGGATAATAGCTCTACTAGACGAGACAGACTCCTTAGTGAGCTGTCAACTGCTCTAGCTCTTCTCTAAAAAATAGATCGACTTGTCACCTTTAGTTATCATCTACCTTCGACCCACCCCTTTCCTTTAGGTTATGCTCTCCATTGTATGGCTATTGCTCTGTTTCTAGCTTCAAAAAAAGGATAAGTAGGAGTAGTAGGCGGAGCCGGACCGACCCTAGGTGAGTAAGCAGGTTGTGTCTCAATCTATTGACTAGGTTGATCCTCTTTGAGTGTTCAATCTATGGTTTCAGGCTTCGGGCTCATTGCTTTTATGCTCTTCGAGGTGCCATATTGATAGCCACCTTCGGCTTCTCATCTAAAGGGGAAGTGAAAGATGGGGGATAGGGTTTTCCCCCACGCGGGATGCCTATGTTCCTATTCAAATGAAAGTAGACGTCGCAAGGTGATATGGTTTTTCTTATCATTTCATTTCTTGCTAGTTCTTGTGCAAAGTGTCAACTGATTGGAATTCAGCGCATGGCGAAAGGTAAGGGGTTGAGACCTACGCTCAATGTGAGTCTGTCTTGACTGGTTGGATAGAAAAAAGAGTTCTTGATGAGTGGCCTTACTAGGAGGAAACCGTTATGATACTGAATTGAGTCACTGGCTGGTCTTGATTGCCCAAGACCCCTGCAAGAATAACTAGTAAAAGCGGTCTGTCCTCCAATTCATCGATTCACTGCCCCTACACCAAAGGTTCCTAGAATGTATTGAATCATACCGAGCTTTTTTCGGTCAACACAAGAAAGAACAATCTAGAAGCGCAATGGATGCTGAAGATTCGAGAGAGAGTGAATTGATCATGGTACGAAGCTAGGCCCACTGCTAGATTCTTGGTGGTTGACCACATGCTCCCCTTTTAGAGTGTTCTCTGGAGCCCTCTATTGGGATGGTGACGGTCTTTGCTATACCAAATCCTCTGTTTTTGTCCAGAGTCCGCCAGGAAATAATATTTCATCTGCAACATAAGTTTGAAGTCGTCTTCTACCCGTAAAAGAGATAATTTCTGTACATGAGTTAGCTTTACAAATACATACATGTGCAGAACAATATCTGTAATTTCCAAAATCACAACCGTCAAGATCGCAGTTCACAAAGCACACCAACTATATGTGACCCCTATACAGACCAATGAATACAAGGAATAAGATAAGCCCCTGGCCCGACTACTACTACTGTATTCCTCTCCACTCTCCTCGTCAGTTCGAGCCCGGCTCGCAACAAGGCCTTTGGTCATATCATATCTCGGCGCCTCCCTTGACATGTTATAATGCATCTATAATTTAAAGATTAGTGTCCCAAACCCTGGTCCACCTGAATTCCATTGTGTGATCAGAATACGCAAGCTAGAACGTTGTTGAAGCAAACATATAGGTAGAGGTAGCTTAATCACTAAATCAAAGAAGCCAAGGTATCGAAGGAACATAAGGTTTCCAATGCTACTAGGTAACTCCAAAAGGTTCCAATTTCCATTTCCTAAATCGTTTGTTTGGAGGTTGTAAAGAAGATAAGTTGACTCAGGCTATTTCTTCAGCTTAGAACTATAAACTTTTAGGTACCTTTTGTGCTTTAACATGTGAATAGCATCCGGCAAGCAATATTCGTCTCTTCCAGTGCTAGAACATGCAAGCAAACCTTCTTTGAATACGAAAGAATGCTTGTTTTAAGGCAATGCGAGAGCTTACCAGAGAACAAAGGAGAGTAATGAGTTGATAGATAGGAGGCAGGCCCAATGATATTCAATAAAGGATAGACCGAATTCCGTCCGTATAAACATAATTTGGATTTTCTTGTAAAGTATTTCTTTTATTTTAGAGGAGTCTCTAAAGAATATTCATCATCATCTCTAAAGATAAAGGTGAGTTCCAGCAGAATGTCTATTGAACAAGAGCACAGCGAACTTCGAAATAAGATAAATGCTTTCAACTTGCATGCATGTCTTTAGCCCATCGCTACCGCTCTCTATCCTTCCAACATTAGCTGACACATGAGTATCTATAGTTCATCCTGACCCTTCGCTACCGCTTTCCTTTAACAAGCTACTCCGCCTTGCCAACGCTTGCCTTACCGCTTGCCAGCAAATAAGGTTATTTTCTTTTTAGTATTTGCTATTAAAAAATCCATGAATTCGGTCCAAACAAGCAACGGATTGAGCAACTAGCGCGAAAGCCGTTGCGCTAACGCGCATCCTCTTGCTCGGTTAATCGAGTTTAGGATTGCCAATTTGATTGGAAATTCTCTGCCGCTCCCTTCCGTCAATTGCTATACTTGCTTTAGAAAATACCTAGCATCGAATTTCCTTTCGGGAAGGGAATGCGATGATAGGGATTTTCGTAGGTAGATTGTGAAATGACTGACCATTTTATTGAATCCTGAAAGCAGGGTTACATTAGTCAGCCTCAATCTTACAAGCAAGCTTGACGTTTAGGTATGCGTATGCCTTCCTTGCTTAAGGGAACCATTCAGGTAAAGCTTGTTTTAAACCTGAGGTAATACCAGCCCGTCCTGATATCGTGATACGCTTATTTCGGGATATTATTGTTTTTGATTGTTTTATTCCTGTATTGCCTTTTTGTTATAACCATTGCTTTTGAGATAGAGTTTCCTCTCGGGGAGGGAACTCTATCGTTCTAGAGACAGATATTCTTTCCTCTCGGTACTTAGATTTTTATCTAATCTCTCATTCCTGTTTCCTTTGTTCTGCCGACTACATTGATTGGATACCGTTGGGCCTGCCTGCGCACTAAGTATACCGATTATCCTTTAAAGCCATTGAATTGCCTTTGCTCGTCCCTTTGATTCAATCCTTCTTCTCCTCGAAAGCTACAACTAGAAAATAGATTCTTATTTGCCGGTGCGAACCCTTCTTTTGAATAACAACCATTGGCAAGACCAGCAAAATCCGAATACTAATCCGAGGACATCCCTACTTCAAAATGCTGTAGTTCCTCGAAATCCTCTACTAGTCATTGGTTTCAAAGCAAAGGTATCCGGTATAGGGGGTCGTGGGCAGGTTAGTGTTTCATTTCGATAGGTGATAGTGGTATACCCAAACCATATGGTATAGGTCTTGGAAAGGAAAGTAAATCAAGTCCATCTTACAGGATTTCTTCACTTGCTTGGGCTTAAGCGGTACCAGTACCCGGAGAATAGTTCAATTCTCTTTCTCCACATGACACCCTTGTGTTGTCAAACTAATGAATCCCTCTCCGCCCCTGCTCCGACAAAGCAATAAGAACTAGGGTATCCACCCACCCGCCAGTTCGAATAGCCGGTTTCCTCCCCTTCCGCTCAAGCTTAAGGTTCTGGGCTACGGCTTCCGGTTCCGTATTCCGATTCGTCTTCGGATAGCATTAGAAAATCCCTTTCATGCCTTGCCAATACAACTATTATTTTTCTTAGCCGAGGAGCCGAAGCAACAACCTTATCTACAGCCGTCTGCAACTATCAATTCGTAGTCATATATGTTTCGTACGAATATCGCTAGCCCTTATACGCTAGGGATATCCTTCAGCTTCCTGCTTCCGCTTCTTCTATATCTGATTCAACCTTAGCCGAGGAGCAAGAAAACGGATGTGCGAACAGAGAACCTCTTAAGGTCTCTTACAGAGAAGATTCTTGCCTGGGTCTTCGGTTCCGATGTTAGTCCAGTGGCAGTTGCCTGTCATATAGTTGGAGTCCTTCTTCCAGCGAGAGAATTGAAAAGCAAAGTGAAGTTTATCCAGAAGTTGACCCAAGTTTTGTCTGCTCGTGAGAAGACGGAAGAGGAACTTTCTGAACTGCTCGGGCAGGGTCACCAGTTGGCAAATAGCATTCGCGCCTCCCATCCGCACGTGAGAACTTGGAAAGCTCAACTGGGCTCGAAGCACACTTTCGCAGACTGATCTGCTTAGACTTCGGGCGTTGGGGCTTAAAGGGAAACCACGCAAAGCTCCGGTGATCCACTCTATTCTATGGCAACCTCCACCTCCTGGATGGATTCAAGTTAATACAGATGGATGCTCGAGAGGTCAGCCAGGACCATCGTCATGCGGAGGAATCTTTCGAAACTGCAGAGTGTACATGGATGCTTTGCGCTTTCGTTGGGCAGCGGATTCGCATATCAGGCAGAGTGGGTTGGGGTTATGACGGCTATCGCTATAGCACACTCCAAGGGCTGGAAATACCTCTGGATCGAGTCAGATTCAACATATGTTGTTTTTTTATTAATATTAATAAGTCAATGGCATCTAGGTAAATTGCTTACTCTTGCTGTGACTAATAGTTGGCCTATTCGCCAACTCGATGTAAATAACGCGTTCTTGCATTTCTTGCAGGGACTGATGAAGTATTCATGGAACAACCACCTGGGTTTGAAGACTTTTTTACTCCTGATTATGTTTGCAAGTTGCATAAGCCTATTTATGGCCTTCGGCACTCGTGCTTGGTATAACGAGCTTCGTACCTTTTGAGTATCTGAAGGATTCAGCATCTCACATTCCTCATTGTTTATACTTAACTCCCCATTTTAGGTTATTTATATACTAGTTTATGTTGATGATATAATCATCACTGGATCCGCAGCAGCTGAAGTGAATGCTTTTATCTCTACTCTTGCCAAACGATTCTCTATAAAGCCAGCTTTCTTATTTCCTTGGAGTTGAAGCTCACTACACTGCTAATGGCTTGTTCTTATCTCAAAGGAAGTATATCAGTGACCTCTTGCATCGACTTAACATGGCTGATGCCAAGGCTGTCTCAACGCCTATTGCTACTACTGAAGTGCTTAAATTATCAGATGGCTCGCCACCGGCTGATCCAAAATTATACCGTCAAGCTCTTGGGTCCTTACAATATCTCTCTTTGACTCGTCCTGACGTCTCCTTTGCCATCAACAAGCTCTCTCAGTTCATGCATTGCCCATCCACACTTCATTGGTGTGCTGTAAAACGCCTCCTCCGATATCTAGTTGGCACTCTTGACTAAGGTCTCTTGCTCCGTAAGAATTCTCCTCGCACTCTTCACGCATTTGCAGATGCCGATTGGGCCGGTGATCCTAATGATCGAACTTCCACTTCAGCTTATGTTGTTTTCCTTGGAGCCAATCCTATCTCTTGGAGTTATAAAAAGCAAAAGACAGTTGCTCGATCCTCCACCGAAGCCGAATATCGGGCCATTGCCTCCACTGCCGCTGAAGTCAATTGGATCATGAATCTTCTTCAAGAGCTGAAAGTGCAAATCTCACCCACTCCAGTCATCTATTGTGACAATGTAAGTGCCACTTATGTTTGCGCCAACCCCGTGTTCCATTCTCGTATGAAGCGCATTGCCATTGACTTCCATTTCGTTCGAGATCAAGTTGCTACTGGTAAATTGCGTATTTCTCATGTTCATACTTCTGACCAACTTGCCGATTCACTTACTAAGCCCGTGCCTCGCCGGCACTTTAAAACTCATCGGAACAAGTCCTCAATGGCCAGCCAATCTTGCGGGGGCATGATTCAATTCTAAGCTAAACCCATTCAACTGCTGTAAAAAGGTCTGAGCCCTGCGTTGATAGAAAGAGCGCTCTTTTCATGAAACTAGAAATCTCGTAAGAGAAGAAGTGAGAAATCGGATCGACAAAGCACCATTTCCTCCGCTCAAGGAAAATCAATGCCGAAGACTGACAACCAACATCGATAGGTATTACAGTGCCTCTGAGTTATCTCGTACTCGCGGTTTGACCTACCCAACCAGCAACTGAAGTGGAAGACTGACTGACTCAGGTGTTGGCTTTTAGCTCACCTGCCAGTCAATATTCTTATTAGACCCGTGTGACAATGGTGTTTCCAACACTAAAAGTATGGTATACTCAAGTAAAGTACTAGCTTCACCGGAAAAACAACTGTAACTCATGTGTGATCGCGGATTCCACGGTAACTGTTGTAGTTCCAGCTCTACATTAGGAGCATAGGGGCTCTATCTACATACAGAGTTTGACCCACGGTACGATGCAGCTGAAAAAGGTAAGCCGGTTAAGTGCTTTAACCATTTAGTCAAAGAGACTGAGCGAGTGAATTGGTTTTCTGTTTTGTCAGCGGATCTTACGAGCTTTCATAGAAAGCATACTATATATTTTACCGCGTACAAGGACAAGTGGTGGGTAATCACGACACGACACGGAAAGTAGCATCCCTTCTTTTCCATAAGGATGAATTGTTGGTTCAAATCGGATAATCAATCAATAGGGAAAAAGGAAGGGATTACTGTAAGATGGAATGCTCGCGTCGGAATTCATTCTTCTCGTTACGGTAGCCTAAGAGCATTCAAGAGCTCAGTTAGAGCCTCTCAATTGATAGAGGCATGTTCATATGAAGCGCTACGCATATCTTATTTTACCAAAATAGGGTGGCACTTTTGGGGCTGGTAATTGAAGATCTGGGATCTATCAGTCAAAGTGGACTACTAAAAAAAACTTCTGTTGCAAGGTAATTTTTTTTTAAGTCTATTTAGCTTCTTCGTAGAAAGAAGGGATTTGCTGCTTTCTTAGTAACAATATTCTTATGCTATCTGGCTATCGAGAAGAAGAATGGTTAAAAAAAAGGGAAGATAAACAAACAATTTCTCTCCCTTCCCCTAATCTAATGGAAAACTTTCCCGAATCTAAAGGAACTAGCCGTAAGATAAAGAGGTGGTCGAATACGGCCACTCATCCGCTTCCTAGCCGTAACAGATGGAATTGGAATCTCACTTAATGAAAGAGGAGATGCACTATGCTTCATTCAATTGGACAGCTTTGCCCGTCTCTGGACTGTACTCTTTCAGATTCGGCAATGGATCTTTTTTTTTTACCCTTCTGGGGACTAGTCTAATTCTTAATTAGCAATCTAATCTTGAATAATATCAAGCAGTGTTCCACAATAGCCTGTGCCGTGACCCATCCTCCTGTGACACTGACAGTAGCAGGAATTCAGCACCTGGAAAAGGTTTTTAATCGGAGTCAGGCAACTCGAGAGCTCCAAAGGACATAAGAACTTCAAACAACTTTTCAGTGTGAACGAGATAGAAATTGTACTTCTTTTGCTCTTTATGTTCTTTGCCCTTATTCTTCATCTACTGTGGTACAAACTTTTTTGAAACGTCTGTCACGACTTAGTTTGAGCCATTCTTGGGAATGAGATAGCTTTCACCTCTTTCTCCTTAATAATATCCATAAATTCTGAAGCTCGTTCTATTAACTGCGCAAATGTCGTTATCCCGACAGGAGCAAGAGGAATTCGAAATTCATAATGCAATCCTTTTAGGCAAATAGAGACTTGTTTTTTTTAATGGGAATAGGCTCCGAACATTGCATCGCCAAGAGTCTGAATCGAGCAATGAACTCCTGGGCTTTCTCTGTCGGTTCCTGGATGCATTTCCTCAACTCGTCAGTAGTGACTGACTTCTTTCTTTAGAAGGTCGGAATCCGCCTGAATAAATCGCACATATGCTCCCAGGACTTCACGGAATTAGGAGGCACAGAGGTAGGTATACCAAGAGAAAGCTATGTGGGTAAGCGACGAGGGTTAAACCTAAATAACAAGTTTGAGTTTCCAGAAGTATCTCCACGCTGAGCGATGAACCTCGCCAAATGCTCTTTTGGTCCATCTTTTAGGTGAAATTTGGGCAATATGTATCCCGCTGGGTATGGCTCGTAGTCAATCTCTGGAGGATATGGAGGATCATAGGCTAGGTAACCTTTTCACTATTCATTTATAAAGGTACCTTCAAGTAACCAGGTCTCTTCATCCTTATTGGGCACTCCCACAAGAGACAATTCTTTTTAGCCTCTAAGAGACAACAAGAAGAGCCTAACCAGGACCTTGAGATAACAGCCCATAGGGTAGCCCCTACAGAGCAAAAATCTAAGGCCGGAATACCGGAGTTCTTTCTTTGCTTCCAAGAACATAGATTCCTTCTTCAACCCAGGTCATGACCGAGGGCGGGTATCTCACTCGCATATCTAGAGCCCAGCATCTCTCCTGAACGACACCTTCCGCAGACTCTACTGGTGGTATTTCCCGAGGCGAGGGTAAATATGTGCATCCATATCGGTCAGGAAACGACAATGACTCTTCTTCTTCCGGGAAGCTATGGGCACCTCACAATTCTTAGACGACATTAGTGGAAGCGAACATTCGTAGCATTCATTGTCACCGATCATTGAAAAAAGAAGCCGTACGAAAACTTAAGGAATCTTTAGATTTGGCGGCTATAGACTCAAAGGGCACAGACAGGCTGCTGGTACAGTTTTTTTAGCTAACTAAAGTCCAACTTCCTTTGCCGAAAGAGGATGAAACGGATCAGCCGATTCAACTTAGCATTACCCGACTCGTAACTTCAAGCACAACCATCCATCTCAATCCAAAATCTCCGATCGTCTGTGATCCCTCCTCCGGTTTTGGATATATAGACAGTGCCTGCTCTCAAACCAACCAAGACAGCAGCAAGTTCCTATCGAGAACAAGACGACAGATCAATATGACCAATTTATCTAATATCTCGGGTGAATACGTGAAAAAGTGTTGCTTAGCTCAGTGAAATGGAATAAGGAAGAGAAAGTGTAGTGTGATAAGGGAAGATGCAAGTCAATTTTGAGCAAGCAAGGGCTGAGATAGATATACAAACAAGAAGAATTCACATCCTTTTCGATTTCCCTTTGCTTCCAGTAGGAGTACCAAACCAGGTATTCACTGGTTTTGCTTCTGACATAACAAGGGAAGCAGAGCTTTCCTTTCGCCTCTTTTGTGTTCTTGTCAATTGCACTTCTTGTGACACGCAATTCTGGCAGTTGTACTTCTAGCACTGCTGTCACCATATCATCTTTCTTCTTCATGCAACTTGTCCCCAAATAGTACCCCCGGCGGCTACACAACTCTCTCAGCTCATTCAAAGTCTTCCATTCGCTCTCACTCTTCGGACTTTTTAGTGCCATAGGTTTTCCTAATGGGAGTGAGGAAGCAGAGCTTTCCACTCGATTCCACTGATCGAAAGATCGGGAGGGATTTCGCAATGTGAGAATGAAATATGCAAAAGAGAGTTCGTTGGTAAATGAACGGCATGGGTGTCCCAGGTTTGCCACAATTGTAGCAACCTCCTTTCTTTTTATTCTACGGTTATTTCTGAGTAATCTATTCCAACTTAGTTTGTTAAGTGTAGTTTTCCCTCATGACACTAATTGGGGTTACCAATACATTGACAGGTACAAGCACATAAAAGTTTGCTACAAGAAACCAACGTTTTCCTCCACTTTCCTATTTGAAAAAAGGAATTGCTCTATCCTTTATTTAATAGTCTCTATGATTTTCGATGAATGAGCCTGTGGTATGCTTTTTCTTCGAAAGGAGTACCAGTATATCTTACGTCAAGGTTCAGTGGAGCAACCATCCAGTGCGCGAATCTCCATACTAATCCCTGGCGTAAGTTGACTCCGATGCTAAGAATCGTCTTCCGGTTGATGATTTCTATAAAACGCGTACAGATGCATCTACGTCTTCAGATGTTGTTGATGTTTGGGTCTTTCCTCATCTCACTGCAAGGAGAGCTTGGTACTAGCTGTTGGCTTTCGATTTGCAAGGAAATAGCCTTTCGGGAGTCAATTTCGGTATCCAAACAAGTACTCAGCATCTCCTAATACTTTTCTGGTAGTCCCTTCGCTCAGGACATTTTGTTTTCCACAGGATACCACAAGCACCTGTTCCTTGTAGGAATACACTACCTATCTGTGATTTAAGCTCCCCTGGTTTATCACCTCTCCGTCCAGCTATTCTCTCACCTTGTACATCTCCTATTCTCCCAATTCCGACTTCCTTTGGTTTCAGCTCCGACATAACCTCTCTTAGTACCCCACTATCTGTTTTCTGTTGGTCATTATGCTGGTGATCAATATAACCTGTCGAGGACAGACTACTGGGCTGTATGTGTCACATCTGACACCAGCGCAAATGGTTAGTGAATTGATACATATTTAGCCATTCAACTTGCTAATATTGGAGTGCTTTCACTGATTGCTTCTGATGGGGAGGCACAAATGCTTCGGTTACAGCGGATAATCAGTTGTTTGACAAGACTTATAGTGCACTTTTCTTCCTACCTATTCTGGTGTTTACTTCATCATAGCTTGAAAAGAGCAGTGCTGAAAACAAGTCGTCTTCCGTAGTTCCACTATTAGGAGTCATTAGACCGAAGGCAGTGAAAACAGAGTTGGGCTCAATCAAATTAAAGTAAGACTGAAGAAATTGATCCGTTAAGGCAAGAAGAGTCGGGAATGGATAGAAACAGTCAGTTTGAACTGTAGAGGAACTTCTTGTGTTTACTTCCTCTGATGTGAGATAGTGACGATTAATCGGGAGTGATCTGTGCAGGATATGGTGATATGGGAAAGAATAGGCTTGTGGCATTATTCGATCCCGGCATTGTTCTTACTTGCACAATAGTTTATCCCACACTGTGATGTGCTCATACATTAATTTCCTATTCAGGGACATAACCATGGCATTCCCCAGCTTTGTTTTGAACTCTGGTGTTGGCGATGAAGAGTTGTAGCCTTGTAGCACCCTTGGATGCACTCCATGCTCTTTCTTAATATTGCTCATAAATGGGCATGGCCAAACTATGGGGACAGTGCTAGCTCAGGTTGCTAGACATCAGCACAAGTATCTGAGGTCTCAAGTCTCAGACATGCAGCAACCTCCTCAAGGTGCAGATACAGATCTGGGATTGGGGTTGAACTTAGGTGTATTGTATTTGGTAACGAAGAGCCCCGGCATTGAAGGACAGTGTGAAAATCGGTATCTAAACAAACTATAAGGTTGTTGTAAGCAGGTGGTCACTTGAGAGGATGATTGTACACAATGATGGAGAACCTTCCTCACTTTGTTTTTCCTTTGGTCATTGAGGCTGTAAACTGGTATGTAAAGTGATTGATTATTAACTAATGCTGTAGGATATGGTAAAAGTAGTGTTTGCATCAACAAGGATGATCGGTGGTACCAGCTTATAACAACATGTAGCCACCGAAGTCCAGTTGTGAAACTTGGAAAACATTTCAGATTTTGCCAAAACAATTTTGTCAGAATAGCAGGAACCACAACAGAACAAAGTTTTGTCAGAATCTATTTAGGAACGAAACATATCGGGTACACAATTCAACAATCCTTTTTGTCACCTAACATGCTCTGTATCTATGCATCTGTTCCACTTTGGCCATACAGATCCTTTGCGTTGCATTTACGTATGAACAAACATGACAATGTCGTACTTGCTGGTAACCTGACCTATCTAAATCCCACAAGTCTATCGGTATGAGAACTTTGTAATTCTCCACATATACATTTCGCTGTGCCGCCTCGTATGGGTTCTTTGTCAAAAAAAACACAGAAGTTGACCAAGTAACTGCAATGGAGATTCAGGTTGGCTCTACTGCTTCAGTTTTACCATCTCCTGCAAGTCCACTGGATAGCACATCTTGGTGTGCTCACCGGACCACACATTATCTGCCAGGATTCGGTTCACAGCATCTGTCGGGTGGAATTCATCCCACCAGACATGGCTCGATGCGTCGCAGCACGCCATCCGTGGAAGAACACACATGAATAGAATAGGCCTCCATACTTGCCCAGCCCACAGCAAGCATCAGTGGTGGTCACAAAACCTGCACATTGTAATTCGATCATAATGTGAGTGCTTCCCCAGAGGCAGAAGCTGAGTCTACAAAAAGGTGGGAGCATAAAATGTAGGTGAGTCAATTGCGTGTGGCCTTCAAGTATTTCGTATTGTAACAATATTCAATCGGCATCCAAACAAAGGTGCATGTACGGTTCCTAAGGGATACAATTTTGTCCTAATCAACCAAACAAGCAACGGATTGAGCAACTAGCGCGAAAGCCGTTGCGCTAACGCGCATCCTCTTGCTTCATCGAGAAAGATTAAATAAGTTGATAGCGCGATCTCGTACTAACACATACTCTCTAAATATTGAAGAACTTGCATGCGGCCTTCAAGCCACAACCGCGGTATGAGTTCTGATCTCAGACTTTGTTTGGGGGCTGCTTGCCCCTTCGCGTCGACAAGGAAACTGTGGACGACAATGGGTTTAGAATTAGAATAGAACGAGGACCCTATCGAACAAATAGAGGAAAGGGCAGAAAGGGGCAAAAGTAAAGTCTAAGCGACATATGGCACGAAAAGGAAATCCAATTTCGGTAAGACTTGATCTGAATCGTAGTTCAGATCCAAGTCGGTTCAGTGAGGGCGACCGCGAAAGTCACCGAATGGGTTCGGTCCGTCTTTTCCTGATCTTTGTTTGTCCCCCCAAAGGCGTGAGAGGACGTTGCAGATGTCCGGGACGGACACGACTTCTTCTAACGCTAGAAGACCACAGGAAGAAACCCGGGACCAGAGCATGTCGTGAAAGACGCACACGGGGCGGGCGTGCTTCGACCGTGTCTCCGGGGCACAGTTGAATGTAGATATCATGAACGCGAGGATAAGGATACCAGGCCGAGAAACCCGGGCAAGTACTCTACTCCCCTAATGTGCCGATCGCTAGCGCATCCAGGGCCCCGGCGCCCAGCTCCGCTGGAGAGGCCGTCACTGATCTGAAAAGTGCGTCTGCGGTTCGGATAGACTGATTCTGCGAACGCCTAGCCCCAGGAATCAATAAAAAAACAAGTGCTAAGTTTCATTTCAGATCAGTGAATAAACCGAAAAAAGAGACCTTTTTCGCTCGGCGCCGCACTATGCTCCGCTTCAACAAATGAGAGTTTTCGGTGGAACCGGTGAACCACGCGAGCTGGTTAGATGCGTGGGGCAGAGGGCTCGTAGTACCTGATAGCGCAGCTATGCAGTGGAAGGGAAGGAGCCTAAATCGACCCCCTTCTTTCTTTCTTTTTTATTCAAAGACATAAAAGCACAGTACAAAGAGATTGGACTCTCGGATGAGACCTTGCAGCTACCGTTCCGACGCGCCCCTGACCCTATCTTGATTAAAAAAAACCGAAAACCCTCTCTAAGGTGGAGCCTAGTTGAAGCTGTCATTCAAAGAAAAAATGGGAATCAAAATCCACTTTTAGGGATATAGATGAAGTCTCGCTCAGTAAAGAGAGTTGTAGATTCGTAGAAGAGGATCAGAGTACGCGCGCTACAAAAGGCAGCTAGCCAATGAAAGTAAGTGGAAAGAATATAGTACTTTTGTACTGACCCCTCCGGGGCCCCCGGTTGTTTTGGCGCGCCCTACCCCAACGTTAGACTATTGCCTTTTTAGCCTACGCTTGCTGCTTGCAGCATGGATTCGATAGATCTATCGAATCCATGCTTCCCCCGCCCCGAAGCGAGACTCTATCCAGATCTCAAAGAATAACGAGCTAGGCGGCCGGCGGGCAAAGAAAGGGGGCGGGCCGGCCGGTCGGGGCCTTGGCGA